>Ga0255055_10000720_pt1 | contig 25095 bp, 30 predicted proteins | sample JV7_2_27_MG_FD_188633 | JGI IMG/M metagenome (GOLD analysis project Ga0255055, IMG submission 188633) | Seawater microbial communities from Jervis Inlet, British Columbia, Canada - JV7_2_27 | ecosystem: Environmental > Aquatic > Marine > Inlet | place: Canada: British Columbia | collected...
AGAGCCCCCATATTATTTTTTTTAAAAATTGCCCCGATAATTTTTTTGTACGACACTATACAAGTTCTTGCACGACACTATACAACTATTTGTATGGGTAACTACAAAGGGGACGGAACGTTGGTGTGTTGGGGCAGCTGGACGGCCGGTTCCCTTCGTCAACGTGGTAGGGGTTGACAACCCCCAAAATCGTGATTATATACTTTACAGAAAGAACTATCTGATAGAGAGACTCTAAGGAGTCTCTATAAGATATTATATTTTACTATTTCCGGCCCGGCCGGGAGAAAGGAGATTCATATCGATGACGACGACTACAATATTTCAGTTCCTGCCCGACAGGGAGCTTGTTGCTGCCAGGATGCACGAGCAGTGGATGAAGCAGAAGCTTGCCCGAGGGATCACGTCACACAAACTTGAGTCCGGTGAGGAGTGCATGGTGCCGTACGACGAACTATCCGAAGCAGCCAAGGATCTTGACCGAGGCATGGTCAATGCTTTTTACGAAGTCCTCGACGAGGTGTCCAATGAATAATATGATTAGGACCTACACCGATAGAGAGCTGCAGATGCTCTGTCGACAATGGGCTGAAACAGATTATGGAGGCAACAAGAAGTCTGAAAGACGGCTGTTGCCATTTACAGCTGAGGAGGCTTTCGAGCTGGCTTACACCCACCCGGCCGACTGGCACCAGTGGCTATCTAAACCGAGGATGTGGAAAGAACACCCGAAGATTGCTAACGAAATGCTCTATGATAAATGCCTCAGCTTTTCATATAACCCAGTTGACGAGGCCGGAGGCCGGGGTTAGGGTAGAATTTTTAGAGAGGGGGGCAGTCGTAGACTGGCCCAGAGAGGAATGCCGGGAACCCGGTTCCGAACGGTCGTTGCCGAGGCAAGGCCGAGGTAACCTGGTTTTTGTTCGGGGCACCGTACCCGAATGAATACCAGCTCTCTAACAATTCGTTAAGCCCTAACCAAGGAACGAGATAGCAGGAGGCCGAACCCTATGAGGAGGCCGGTGTGCTGTCGAGTTCCAGAGCCCGGGTCTCAACTACATAACTACACGGAGGACTGAAACATACTAATGAGAATATATCACCGTCGATTACGAAAATGTGAGATGGGAATTATAAGAAGAATCCGAAGCCATAGAAGATGGGCTATCTGGGAGTTTGGGTGCCGTGAACTTGGAATGCACCCCCTGGAAGTGAACAGAAAACCCAGCTGTTAAACACTGGGGGTTGACAAGTACCCAAATGATGCTTACATATAGTATAGAGGAGTCTATGCTCCCCTATAATATAAACTTTGAACCCCGGTGCAAATGTAATTGACGAGAGTGCCAACACGGTTAAATCTGTAACAGCCGGGGTAAAATATCTTTTAAAAGGAGATCACCACGATGATTCATGTACCTAAAATTTCAACGGCCCAGATCCTGGCCGGAACATTAACAGTAACTTTCGACCTTACCGAATGGTCCGGGGACAACACTCCCGGCACGGTCTATCCGGAAAATATCGTCGTGTACTCCACGATCTCTGCCATGTCTGGTTCCGAGACCCTGGACTTTTACGGCAAGGCACCTGGCATGGATGACTATGCAGCCACGGTACTGACCACCCAGATCGACGTAAAAGCTGCTGAATCGACCGTCGTTCGGACGATGCTCAAGGCTGCCGACGTGGGTCCTCTGTCTGACCTGAAGCTGATAGCCACCAATATAGCAGCTGCCGAAACGATTGACTTTGTGATTCTAAGTTGGTAGGCAACGGTGCATTTGCCCACCTCGACCCATCATCGACAAAGGTATATCAATCAACAGTCATGTACGGTTTTGAGACTGAAGATCACTGCTTCTACTGCAAGGTACGAAATGGGTACCTTATACAAACCCCCGGCTTCGTGCCGTGGGCCAGAGGCCAGCACATCGACACTCTCAAAAACCTGAACATAAAAGCACACCCTCTCTGGTTAATTTCATCCTGACGACCCTATTTAATTCAGGCTCTGCTATTGGATTGTCCTACTCAATAATAGGTTATGAGTAACGTGACAGCCGACCATTGTGAGGGTGGGCAATTTCGGGCTGGTAGCTCTAACGGGAGAGCAGGACCCTTGCACGGTCAAGGTTCTCGGTTCGAATCCGAGTCGGTCCACCAACGTACAGGGTAGCTCCCTGGAACACAGGATACCCTCGGGTGAACCTGTCAAAAAAATACCCGACCATTTTCCCTGCCGTGGAGTCGGCTCAAAGATCTCGGTGACCCGGGACAGGGATGACACTGTGGCCGTAACTTCAAGAGGATAGATGATCCGGCTGTGAACCGGATAGATGTCGGTTCGAGTCCGACCGGTCACCCCATTTTTTATATTAGGCAGGAGGCTGAAAGATACCTCAGAAAGCACAGGCAACCGGTCAATGTTGTGTTAGTAGGAAAGGCCTCATCCCATCTTCAGGAAGCTGGCAATCCGTTGAGTACGGCTAACTCGAAGCCCGAAAATCAAAACCAGTACCTTGCCGTCTTAGCTCAGTTGGCCAGAGCAGTTGCCTTGTAAGCATCAGGTCCTCGGTTCGAATCCGAGAGATGGCTCCATTTACCAGGATAGCTCAGCTGGTAGAGCACTCGACCGATAATCGAGAGGTCCCTGGTTCGAGCCCAGGTCTTGGTACCACGGGTCATTAGCTCTAATGGTAGAGCAACGGGCCGTTAACCCGTAGGTTCTTGGTTCGAATCCAAGATGGCCCTCCAAAAGTAAATAAAAATATGAAAGGGGAATATTCACATGTTTAAGAAAATTTTAATAACACTTTGTCTGTTAGCTTTTCTTGGTTGTGCAACCATGCCGACCACACCGACTATTAAGGAAGTTGTCAAAGAGGAAGTCCCTGCATGGATCACCCACCTGTCCACCCGGCCGGGTATATCCATTGTAGATTATAGGGATGATGGTGTTACATTGTGGTTGTGGATAGACAATTTCAAGATGCCGGATCAGTGTGACTACGTTGTCGTACTGGGCTATACAGGAGGCACAAATGCACAAACTGGTCTACCTACGGTTCGTGTGTTAACCGTGTACAACAAGCAAATGTCCCCGACTCCCTGTGAGGTGTCCTACTACAAATACGAGGAGTACCTGTCCGAGATGAAAAAATCGGGTGCCTATAATGAGTAACAAAGACACCATGAGCAAGGCAGCTGTGGCCACCGGCCAAGGCAGTATCATTCGATTGCAGGAACTTATTTCTGCCAAGCTGGATAGCATAACGGAATCCATTTATGATTTGGAAGGTAAGGTTGCCACCCTGGTGGATGATCACAACAATTTACTCAACCGTGTGGTTAAACTGGAGGAGTGCCAATGCAAAACAAATGGAGAGGCCGAGTTATCATCAAATGCCGAGGGCCTCGGAACGGAGCCCGGGCCAGGTTGGAAGACAAAGCCGTCGAAAAAAGCTCCTAAGAAAGCACCGAAAAAAGATGAGGCTATATAAGTGTCTGAAGTGTAAGGCAACGTTCCAACATCCGTTGAAGCAGTTTCGATGCCTTGACTTTAAATGCTTATCAACTCGAATTAAAAATATAACCCCCGTGCACAAGCTGCCGGGGGTATCGACGTTTACAGAAGGAGATCAAGGATTATGTCCGAAGAAACGAAAGCCGGGGCTATCGATGACGATGCCAAGAAACGGCTAAAAGAACGGAAGAAAAAAACACAGGATGCCCTGGATGCCATATTCAAGGACAACACCTCAGGCAGGTACAGTGGCCCAACCGACAAGTAATCCACCCAGCATATCAGCAAACATTTCTGGTGGATCTAAACAGTTGACCGGTCTTAAGGGAAAGCAGAAACGTTTCATTACCATACTCCAAGATGATTTCCAATTTGATATAATTGAACAGATCGTAAAGCACATGAAACAGATTGACCGTGCTAAGAAGATCAAGCCACTCGATAAAGCCCGTCTACTGCAGAATTATTACCTGACACTTCTGTCGTACTGCATTCCCAAGATGAAGATCCTCGAAGACGACCGATCAAAAACTGGAGACAAAATACAATTTAACATCAGTGTAGGTGGCAGCAATCCACAGGCCAACCCCAGTCAGAAAGGTGGGACCCCTGCTGCTTCTGCTTCTGGTGTACACATTACAATTCCGACAGTGAAACAGCCCGACGGCTCGTTCTCTGTTGATAATTAGATCAGACAGACCTTTGGCTGCTGATCACCCTCTCCCCTTAGGGATAGGGATCAAAAACCCCCACGTGGGTACTTATCCCACAAGATAGGAGATTATTATTATGTTAGGAAATTCAACAAAGTTATTGACCAAGTTTAGCCACAAAGCAGCCATCACCCTGGCCGAGTTTTCCATGACCGTAAACTGTGCAACTCAGGCTGTTGCAAAAGCCAATGCTGACATGGCCAACACAGGAACCGGAGAAATGATCCTTGCCGGTGATCCGGTACTGAACATTCAGGATGCTGCTCTGGACATTTCGGCAGATCGTCAGCTGGAAATTTGGGTAACAGCAACTGCCTATACTGCCACAGCTACCCGTGTTGATGTACGGTACGTTGAGGACGACAATGGCAACAAACAGTGGTACAAATGTATCCTGGCTCATACAAGCTCGGCTGTCAATATGCCTGGCCAGAAAGACAGTGTCGAGGCTACCTGGAGAACTTACTGGACTGAATCCAGCAACAAAGCTTTGGCAGCTCGTGGACAGACCTGTGCCTCTGGTAAAACCCGACACTACCTGGCAATCTGTGATGTCCTTGGTGTCATGACTACCGTCATTGCTGACAATGGTATTCAGGACGATGCTGACTCTGTGCTACAGATTCCCCAGTTTGATCCGGAAATCTTTGTAGCCCTGGCCGTGCTGACCGTTGACGGAACTGGTGCCTCTACCTGGGGAACCACGGACGACAATGCTCAGGTTACAATACGTCAGTTGCTCGGAAGTGTGTATCCTCACGAAGACAAGCTTGACAGCAACTAAGCAGTTAAGTTAAGTTAAACTAAAATAAGGGGTCCTATTAATTTAGGTCCCCTTTAACTACTTAAAGAAGGAGGGTCCTCATGGCCCAGACATTTGAACAAATTTTAACGAGTATCAATAACACTGAGATCCGTATGGCCCTGGAACAACTTTTTGCCATCGTCGGTGCCGGAACAGGTAGCACCGTAGAAGGTGGAATTGCTCAGGACGTAACGGGTGATGTGACTGGTAATGTCACAGGTGATGTGACGGGTGATCTGACCGGTGACGTAGCTGGTGCTGTCGTAGCATCTACATTATCTACCCCGACGGCTACACCAGTAAATGCAGTAGCTGCCACATCGGTGCTAACTATGGCCGACGTTGGAGTTGAGGGAGATCTTTTAGTAATTGGTGCTGACACATATGAGTTAGACACGGATGCCTCTGTGACAGAGGGAAACATCCTTGTGGACATCTCTGGTGGTGCATCAAAAACACAGACAGTAACAGCCCTTGTTGCAGCTCAAGTTGCCAGTGGTACAGAAGCCTTGACATTCACTGACAATGCCGATGATACCATGGGTATTGCTTCTGACACGGCCGGTGTAATTGGTAATGCAATTGCATTTGATGACTCCAACTTGACTAACGGCTCTATAAATCAAAATGGTGGAGAAGATCTGCTTGGTGGCACCGTAGCCGGTGTCGATGGCACAGTCGGTGTAGCTGGAGAAATCCGGTGGGATACCAACTATGTATATGTGGCCAAATTAGCCAACTTGATTTCCGATGCCAACTGGGAACGTGCTCCGATGAGCTCGTATGTTGGGGCTGAGAGCAACTCTATTATTTCAGACCTCGTCGGTGACGTGACAGGAGATCTAACAGGAGACGTGACTGGAGATCTAACTGGAGACGTAACCGGGAACCTAACTGGTTCAGCATCCGTTGACTCGAAGAACATTATTACCAACGGAGACTTTAACATCTGGCAACGTGGCACAAGCTTTGCAGCAATAGTAATCGGTGCCGTTGCAGCAGATATGTTTTCACATGTTGAGGTCGGTGACTCAGTGCACACGGTGACTCGTGACACAGATGTCCCCACATTATCTGAGTCTGGCCACCAGTCAAGTTACTCATACAAACTGGATTGTACAACAGTCGATGCAGATGCCACGGCCAATGATTTAGCTGGTATACAGTACAAGGTAGAGGGCTATGATTTTGCTCCACTTCAAGGAAAAACAGCCACCCTGTCATTCTGGGTAAAGGGCACAAAGACCGGCACCCACACTGTTGCATTTAAGAACATAGACACCTCTGACAGATCCTACATAGCAGAGTACACTATCGACGTGACTGACACCTGGGAGAAAAAAGAAATCACATTGACCTTTGATTCCTCTGGAGGTACGTGGGACTATACAACTGGTCAGGGTCTACAAATACACTGGACTGTTATGTCTGGCCCGAGTATCGAAACCACAGCCGGTGCTTGGCAGACAGGAAACTACTACAGCTCTGGAAATCAAGTCAATGCCTGTGACTCTACAGACAACAACTTCTTCTTATCTCAAGTACAGCTGGAGATTGGTGACGTAGCAACTCCGTTCATGTCACCGAAATTTAGTGACGAGCTGGTTGCTTGTGAGAGGTATTTTCGGAAGACGTACAATGTTAATGTAGATCCGGGGACTGGCACAATAGAAGGGGCACAGACTACTAACTTTAGTGGTTTGACCAGTGCCGATTTTACAGCAACCCTTAGCCACTCGTTTAGGGTTCCAATGAGAGCTGCCCCAACCGTGGTAGCATATGACTTAGCTGGTGCATCTGGTAAGGTTACAATGCCATCTGGTGACGGATTAACTGGAACTATATCAAGTATTGGCACAAATGGATTCCTGGTGTCGGGAACTAACGGTGAAGCTTCTGTAAATAGAAGTATAGCATTCCAAGCCACTGCCGAAGCCAAACTATAAGGAGATAGTCAGATATGACAAAATATAGACTTGCAAATTGTGGGGTCTTCGATCAGGAACGTAACTGCCACATTCCAGACTGTGACGACAATGTAGACTGGATGGAATATCAGGCCTGGTTGGCTGACGGCAACACACCTGACGAGAATACAGATCCGGAGGAGATATAACGAATGGCTGCATATACACAAAGTATAGCACTGTCAGACCTGAATTCTATTACAGAATCCTGGAACGACATCAACGATAAGATTCAACTGGAGAAGCTGTTCACTCTGCTCATTACTGAGTGTGCTGCAGCTGAGACAGCTGGTCTTGCATCGTACACTGTTACCAGTGGATTGCAAGCCAGTCTGGAAGGGACCCTGCTTAACGTCTCGAATACTCTTCGTGTTGAATTCTTGAAGACATGGATCACGTACATTGTCACTGAGTTCGGCCTTGTCGAAACCGACGGCCTCTCATACACTGTAACCACTGATGCTACCACTGCCAGGAATGAGTTGATTGACTTTCTTAATCAGTCCATCTCATACCTCAGTGAGACTGGAAGGAAGATTAGCTTCCATGCAATCAATGCCCTGCTCAACACTGAGTTCGGCTTGATGGCAGATGCTTCATAAGACACATTAAATAAACCAGCCACGGGTTGCTTAGCTTCCCGTGGCCATACTTTCAGGGGGGAGTAATAAAATGACTGACAACACAGAAGCACTAAAAGTTATAGGTATCTTGACCCAAAAATTTATTGAGGTAGAGGCTGGCAACAAAGTAACTCCGAACAACATTGGCTTTTTCGTTGGCCAGATTGTCCAGGCCCTAAATGGAGAAATAACCATCACCCCACCGGAAACTCCGGTTCAACATCCAATGGGTTCACCCGTAAAAGACATGGAGGCAACTAAATAATGCTACCCTTACTTGCAGGCCTGATCGGCCCGGTATCCGGACTGATAAACAAAGTTCTTGACAAGACAGTTGAGGACAAGGATTTAAAAACAAAGCTGAAGGCAGGAGCAATGCTGCAGCTTGTCAACAAAGATAACAATGAATTCATGACCCACCTAAAACAGGCCGGGTCAATTATTCGAGCCGAAACCCAGTCCGGATCTTGGCTGGCAGTCAACTGGAGACCCATGTTGATGTGCCTCTTCGGCCTGATCATATTTAACAACTACGTGCTATACCCATATCTAAGTCTGTTTTTCGAGGAAGCACCTGTGCTTGCCATACCGGCTGATATGTGGGTTCTACTCAAAATTGGAGTCGGTGGTTACGTTGTTGGTAGATCAGCAGAGAAGGTAACACAAATCTACAAAAACAAATAGGAGTAGACTCTCATGGCCAATTTATTTGAAGATGACTTCACCGGTGACGATGACGATTCTCTGTCTGATTATTGGTATCCCATACCACATGTGGATGGCCAACCGAGCCAAACGTGGGACAGCAATCCCACTATACAAAGTAATGCTGCTTGTGACACAGTGGGTGATACCCTTGTATATGACATGAGAAGTACTACCAGCCTAATATTTCCGATCTCCCCGGCTGGTGAGGACTTTGTATTACAATTTGATTTTCAGTGCAACATAACAGACCAGATGGAAGGTGGTACATTCGGCTGTGAAATCAGTGACGGTCTCGACCGAGGTCCGAACCTCGTCAACCTTTCATTTAGATATCACTCCGGCCGACCGGGCTCGGGTTATCATATATTCCGAGTACGAACTGGCCCGTCCCTCCCCACAAACATTGTATACGGGGTCGACGATTCTGCCAACCCGGCAGCAGGCCAATTTAAAATTGAGAAGGTTGGTGACTACATAAAGACCTACTACAACCTGGATCAGTCAGACGTGTTTATACCACTTTTTTCGGATTTATATGTAGCCGGTTGGGGTACTGATCCACTGTACTTCCACCTCAATTCTTATGTAATATATAACGAATCCAATTACACTACAGTTGGATGTTGGGACAATTTTGTCCTGAATGGTTCAGCTGTTGTGCCGGTACTCTATTACCAAGATACGTATCAGTTCACAAACCCCGTCCCGGTCGGTACTGGTGATCGATTTGCCAACGTCCGGTACAACGACGGAGGTGACACCTGGTATCAAGTAATAGATCATCGTATTCAAGATACAGCCTGGGATATTCTCAACACAAATATTCAGGACATTGCTTGGGACATTCTAAACACGAACGTGCAAGACACAGCCTGGGACATTCTCACCGAGAGCAGCCAGGATACGGCATGGGATATTCTAAACACGATTACTCAGGATACTTCCTGGGCTATTCTCAATGCTAACACTCAAGGTGTTGCCTGGGATATTCTCAACCATAGTAACCAGGATATCTCGTGGAGTACACTGAAGGGCTTTAGTCAGGAAACGTCGTGGACAATATTCCCAACGATCTTGAGGTACATTCAGAAGTTCTATGCCAAGGAGGTTGACTACACCTTCACGATAGCCAACCCGGTCCCATGGAACTTTTCTGTAAAGAAACCTCTGGTGTTTGACTTCGTACCAACGAAGGTAATTAAAACTACCATGACTGTACCCACACCTGTAAACGAGACTATCAGTATAAAGGAGCCGGTTACTTTTACCTTCTCCGTGAAACAGAAAATAAACTTTACTATCGGGGTCGATGGAGATTTTGACACAGGCTTCGATGAAAATACAGATTAACAGGAGTGTAACTTATGGCTTCCAATTGCTTCTTCCATCTCACAGGTGGTGCCAGCAACTCCGACCCAGATGCTTCATTAGGTGGCACAGGTTCGAGTGAACGATTAAATACCACAGCTCTAAACAATCTATTTGATAACGTCAGTCCACCCGAGATAGAGTCAGGTGATCTCACCGAGTACCGTGCCATTGACCTGGTTAACGAGGGAGATGCTGAGGCTCACAATGTGTCGTTCTATTTCACAGACACAGTAAACTCGGAGTCCATAGTAGCTGTCTGGTACGACTCTGTAGGCACTCAATCAATTGGTGACGAAGGTACGGAACCGACAGGTGCCAGTGGTAACTGGACAACACCCCTGGTTGGATCTCAATTAAGTCTTGATGATCTGGCTATCAGTGGAACACACCGACTGTGGATCAGACGTATAGTAGATCAATCTTCGGACAATCTCAATGAGGACACAGCAACCTTACATGACTGGTTCTCATAATAGCAACAAGGAGTAACCACCATGAAATGGTTTGCTGCAAGTAACGTAACCCCGGCCGATCCAAATTCACTGCAAGAAGTAGTCCCCCAAGACGGGGACTATACAGATCTTGAGACGGGAGACAAATGTTTTGTAATAGTAAATGAGAACACCAGAATATATATTTACGACGAGACAAATGCTGAGTCAGAGGATTTCTATTTAACTATAGTTATTCCAACAGCCAACGTCTCTGGCACAGGTGCCTGGAAAGAAAAGAGAATGACAGGCATCATATCCTTTTTCCAAGGAACCACAGCCAATACGTTTGATGCTCTTGTTACCGAAGACGGTGGAACTGTAAGTCTGAATTTTGAGGCTTCAGGAAGCAATCCTGGCCTGGGTATTTACAATAATGAGTTTGTAACCATACCGATCCAGTCTGTGGAACTGACAGTTGGTACTGATGAAGCTCCTCAGACAAATCACATCTACCTATTAGGCTCAGATCCAACTGTGCTGGTGGCAGGTACGACCGGCCATTGGCCAGCAGAATTCCACATAAAGATTGCTTATTGTCTTGTTCCGTCAGCTGCCTACGTTGCTGCCAACGGTTGCTATATTAACCAGAACTGGAATGATGGTAGTAGGGGTGGTGATCTGGGCCACTTGGCTCACATTACGGAGAACATTCGACTGACACAAAAGGGTGCTATATGGCACTCGGGTGTTGATGCCAACGGTGGGACTGAGGGGTACATCACAATCGATACAGGCCCAACCCCTGACGAGATCTCTTTCCAGAGTACCTCTGGGCTTGCTTATGAAATGCACGTGCACGAGATCCCGGCCTACAATACGGATAACGGAGACAACATACTTGTTGTTAACTCCTCAACAGCTGCCTACCGTGCTATACAGGATATCTCAGATGAAGTAGAGGATTCACTTGGTGGATCTTTGAATAATAAGTACTACAATATTGTGTTCATGGGTGTGGCAAATAAGACAGGTGAATATGCCCCCCTGCTTATGAACATGCCCGGTGGATCTTACAACTCTGCCCTGAATGCTCAGAGGGATGTTGATGGATACGACAACTACTCTCTTCCTCTTGAGTTTGTTAATGAGTCAAGTACAGGCTTTTTAATTTGCCGTATCACATTTCGAAATCAGGGTGGTAACCTTTCAGTTGAAAACACCACAGACTTACGTGGGCAAACACCCGGCACTGCTTCTGGTTCGACTGTCTATGCAGGTACCGACTTTTCCGATGACCTGTTCACGGTATTTGATGCTGACGATATCTCTCGGATAGTTGACTTTGATCTGGCTGGTATCACGACAGGCAACACACGAACGATATCACCGGCCGATGCCGACATGACAATATTGTCTACTACCAACCACGATGATCTGACAGACGGTGGAGACACTACGTTACATGACCATGATGGCATCTCGGAGAACTCAGCAGCTCGACATGCAGAGTCTCACTCCGTAGCAAGTCACAATGACACCACAGCAACCGGTGCCGAGTTAGAAGAACTGACAGATGGAAGTGATACCACACTTCACGACCACGACGGTATCTCGGAGAACACGGCAGCTCGTCATGACGAGTCCCACTCCGTAGCAAGTCACAATGACACCACAGCCACAGGAGCTGAGCTCAACACTCTGACTGACGGTAGTGAGACGGCTCTACATTATCACAATCTCTTGGCTGACAACGGCCAGACTGGTGTTACATACACAACTGGTGGTGCAGCCGAGCTAAGATACAATAATGTAAAGACGATGGATACCGGTGTTGGCCTAATAAAGGTTCATGGTCCGAGTCTCAGTGACTATATTCAGTTAAAGCACGACGACACGTTTGGCTCTATTACAAATACTAATCACGGTGGAGGAATAAGTTTTAGTGGGTATACGGCTGGAGGAGCACCAAAAACGATGCTGTATATGGACCCCGATTCTACCGTTGATCTGTACACTGCTGGTGCATTGACGGCATCAGTCTATAATGGGTACATCCAAATCGGCACGGCAGCAGCCACGAACCATGCAAGATTTGCTTCTAACTCTGTGTACTTTGGTATCATTGGTCAGAAAGCTGGACAGAAATTATATCTCTGGGGTAAAAATGGGATTGGCACTGCAAACCAACCGATGATAGAAGGAGATACAGACGGCTCCGTAGATTTATACTATGCTGGTGTCAAGAACTTCTGGACAACTGACGAAGGTGCTGAAACCAGAGGTGGTATTAAGTTTCCTGCCACACAGGTAGCAAGCTCAGATGCCAACACCCTGGACGACTACGAAGAGGGTACGTTCACACCAGTCTTGGCAGATGCTACAACTGGTGGCAATACAGCAACTGGATCTTTCGAAGGTAAGTACACAAAGACTGGTAATAAAGCAACTGTCACCATAACGGCAAATAACATAGATACAACAGGGATGACAGCAGGAGTTTTGCTGTACTTTCGTAATCTTCCCTTTGCTTCAGCACCAACCTATGAGTTTACTGCTCCACCCTTAACGGATAATGTAGTAACCGGAGATGCTGGTGTTTGTGTTCTCATGAATGCAAATTCATCTTGGTGCTTCCTGAAGAAAATTCGAAGTGGTGATACGGATCAAAACTGTAATGTTCAGGACTATACGGATGGTGTTGCTGACGTTAATTTTACAATAACATATTTCACATCCTAAAAGGAGTACACATATATGGCCTTAACAAAAGAAGTTGTAGTTGACCAAATAATGATCAATGAAGACGGCACTATCTTTCAGAGAGAGGCAACCGTAATCAGTGAAGACGGTGTAGAGATAATCCGGTCGTATCACAGAACCACAATTAACCCCGGTGATGATTACTCTGATAAAGAGCAAAGAGTCAAAGACGTTGCCGACGTTGTCCACACCGAAGCTGTGAAGACAGCCTTTGCAGTAAAACATGCACCAAAAGTATAAGCATAAACCAACAGGGGGACTGTTAAAATGAGCAACCGTAAAGATACGTGCCCGGGCAAGGAGTGTCCATTATGGAAACGATATGGTGAGCACTGTCCTAACTACGTCAAGGGAGAGTGGAGAACAAACGACGGCCATGAGTACACTACTCACGACTGTGCACCCAAACGTTCCATGATACTCTGCCAGCAAATATACGACAACATGGTTAACGTCCGGAAGGATTACAATCAGGTCCGTAATGCCAATGAGCAAGTGCTGGGTGCTGTGCTGACTAATCTACAGTCCCCGGACACGATGACAATAATCGACCTGCCCGGTGCTGACATAAAATTACTAAAGGAGTAGCATCCTATGAAAATAGAATTCAATCAAGATCGGATCTCCATTCAGGATAATGCATCCGAATGGGGTCCGTTCAACTTTGACTTTACTGATGCCCTTCCCTCGGGTCTTGTCCTGACAGCAGTCGATGTCAAGTCCTACCTGGGCAGAGTAAAGCCTGATGACAGTGATATACTATCTACGTTCACTGAGACCACATCAGAACTAATTGGAACCACGGCTGTTGGCTCTGACTACATTGCCACTGTCAAGTTCAACAGACCCACAACAGAAGACTACATCAACCAAAGTCACTCCATCGTGATTGACTTCACAGTAACCGGTGGTGGAACACACTCTGCATTTTTCTATCGAGTAGACGTACTGTAAATCCTGGAAGGAGGATTAACAAATGGACTTCAGCTTAGACTACACAGCAAACAACACCTTTGCCCAATTTCACATGGACCAAAATAAGTACATATTCTGCAGAGGCAGTGTTGGTTCTGGTAAATCATCTGGCTGTATCATGCACTGCTTCTTGAATGCACTGAAGCAACCACCCGGACTCGATGGTGTACGTAGATCCAAGTATGCTATTCTTAGAGCCTCGTACCCGAACCTTAAATCTACCACGATTGACTCGTGGAAGAACGACTGGTTCGGCCCACTGATTGATGTTGTATATGATATACCAATTCGTGGTCAGGTGGTTATGGAACACCCAGATGGCAAGACATCTATAGAGATGAAGCTTGTATTCTTGGCCCTTGATCGAGAAGAAGATGTCAACAAGTTGCAGTCCCTGCAGGTAACTGGAGTGCACCTAAACGAGGCAGCTGAAATACCCCGTGGTATTTTCCAGATGCTCAAGTCACGGTACAAGAGGTACCCAAAGAAGTTTGGTCTTGACAAAGTTCATCCTGACTTCAGGGACGAGTACAGACCGTATCTCAATAAGCACGGCAAAGTAAAGTGCATTGACCCGTTTATAATCTTTGACTACAACTCTGTTCCAACCGAGCACTGGTTATATAAGATTGCTGAGGAAGAGAAACCGGCTGAGCATTCGTTCTACACACAGCCGTCAGCATTGCTGATGTGCTCAAAGCAACAGGGCTTTGTTGAGGATGCTGCTGGCAACTGGTACAAGTTCAATCCACTTGCTGATAATATCGAGAACCTTGAAGAGGATTATTACATTGATCAAATACTCGGGGCAGATCCGGAATGGGTCTCAGTGTTCGTGCTCAACAACTACGGTAACCTTCGTGCTGGCAAGCCTGTGTATAAAATGTACGATGACAAGGCACACTATACGGATCAACCTTTCGAGATATCCAAAGGTATTCCTATTGTCATTGGTATGGACACGGGGCTTACACCGGCAGCTGCATTTACTCAGTTTACATCGTCGGGCCAGTTTGTGGTCTTTGACGAATTGGTTACTGAGGATTGTTCCATCCACGAGTTTGCTCACGATGTCTTATGGCCCCACATCAGGAATAACTATAAGGGTCATACGTTCGAGATAGTAGTAGACCCTGAGAATAAACGTTCACAGAACGACAAGAAGACAGCCCGGGACATTCTTATTAAAGCTGGGCTGCCTGTGCAGTTGGGTAAGACCAACAACGTCACGGAACGTTTTGAATCTATGGTGTTCTTCCTTCGAAAGAAGGACGGCTTTATCATAACGAATAAGTGTCCCACCTTAAGGAAGGGATTCATATCTGAGTTTAAGTATGATAAGATATCCACCACAGTTCAAGGTACCAAATGGAAAGATAAACCAGAGAAGAACATTTATTCACACGTCCACGAGGCATTGCAGTATGCTGCCCTTGAATTTGTAGCTGGCAGAATCTTCAGGAAGAACACTGCAAAAAAACAACAATACACTGAACCGGCAGACAACACAGCTGGCTACTAAGGATTAAATATGGCTGACGACAACAAACAGGAATTCAATAAAACATTTGACGAGATCAAGGATAACGATCAAAATGATCCTGAAGAGAAGTCCCGTAAGGATGCTGCTTTTAATGCCCTGCAGGATTTTCATTCAGACATAGGCACCTCTCTTAGTCAGGAGTGGTCAGAAGCAGAAGCCCTAAAGCAGTATACGGAACGTCGGCACATCAGAGACTTACGTCAGTACCGTGGCCAGTACGATCCAGAGATACTGAAGAAGATCCACCCCAACAGATCTAAAGCATTTATACGTTTGACCAGAACGAAAGTCAAAACCTTTGATGCCCGTATGATGGATGTTCAGTTCCCGGCCAACGATGACAAGAACTGGGTTATCCAGGCTACACCGGTTCCCGAGTTGTCAGCTCCTATTGTACAGGATATTGCTGCACAGATGATGGACTCCTCCGGTAAGGTTCCCACCGAGGCTGAGATCGAAGATGTCATCTACAAGATAGCTGACAAAGCAGCCAGTGGTATGGAACAAGAGATAGCCGATCAGTTGACTGAGTTCGATTATCGATCTGTCATACGTGACGTGATACACAGTGGTCACATATACGGCACTGGAGTTCTCAAAGGCCCCATGGTCAAAGAGGTCACTATCAAACGTTGGCACCAAACTGACACGGGTGAGTGGAAACAGCTGTCGTTCAAACGTATCATACCAACGGCCCAGTTCGTTTCTATCTGGGATATCTATCCGGATATGTCGGCTAAGAAGTTAGAGGATGCCCGATACATATGGCAGAAGCATTTGTTTACTAAGAACAAGTTCAGCCAGCTGGCACATAGATCCGACTTCAACACTGCTGCCATTAAAGCAATCATGCATGTACATCCCGATGGCAATGCTACATACAAGCACTATGAGGAACAACTTCGTGACATGAGTTCGAACACTTCCTCTGATGGTGACACAGCCCCACCTAAGTTGGAGAAATATGAGGTCCATGAACGTTGGGGCTTCATGTCTATAGAAGATGCCAAGATCCTGTTACCCAAAGAGCCTGAGTCGACCTGGGAGAAATTTGTTGACCCAGAGCTGGCATGTAACATCTGGATGGTGGACAATATAATTATCAAAGCAGTGCTGTCCCCGATAGAGGGATCGATCCTGCCGTACTACTTTTACTACTTTGATAAAGACGAGACAAGCATTTTTGGTGACGGTCTCCCGGCTATCATGAGAGATCCTCAGCAATTATACAATGCATCTATTCGAGCCATGCTTGATAATGCTGCTATCTCTGCTGGTCCGATCATTGAGGCCAATGTGGATCTACTTGCTGACGGTGAGGATGCCACACAGCTGTTCCCGTTCAGAATATTCCAAAGGACAGGCACCGGCATCGATGCCGGACAACAAGCTATTCGAGTATCGAAGCTGCCGTCCTACACTAATGAGTTTCTCTCTTTAGTAGGATTCTTCCAGGACACAGCAGATGAATCAACCACAGTACCCAGATCGTTGCACGGGGGTACAGACACATCCGGTGGTGCTGGTAACCAAACAGCAACTGGTATGTCAATGCTTATTGGTGCATCAAACATTACACTTAAAGATCAGGTTCAATTCTTTGACGACGGTGTGACCAGGAAGTTCATTAAGAATATGTACTTCTGGAATATGGAGTTTACCGAGAAAGAAAACATTCGGGGAGACTTTAACATCATTGCCCGAGGATCTAAATCTCTGATTGCCAAAGAGGTCAAGATGGAACAGATCAATCAGTTCCTGGCCCTCACGAACAATGAAACAGATCTACAGTACATCAAACGGGACGTACTACTTCGTGAGCTTGCAGAAATCTTTGACCTTGATCGTCTCGGTTTCATACGGAACGAGGCAGAAGTAACAAAAAACCAACAGCAATCAGCAGCAGCAGCCAAACGTGCTGAGGACCATGCCATGTTGATGGAAGCATTCAAAGCTCAGTCTTCCGGACATGCACCCGATGCCGTGCAGCAGACAATCCAGATGTTTAACATCCAACTACCTGGTGGTCAACCCCAGGGAGAAGGACTGCAGGAAAGGATAGCATAATTGAATCAGACTGAAATATACAGCAAACTAAAAAGGAATCCTGACAATCAGTTCTTTGTTGACTTAATGACCCTACTTAATTTTAGGTTGGATACCATTAAGAGACAACTCATAGAGAGCACTGAAGATCAGGAGACTATAAGATTACAAGGTAGGGGCAAGGAATTATCCGAGATGATTTCTGCCCTTACCAGGAAGCCCGTCGACTCTACAAAGATGATGACAGGTGGCTTTAACTAAACAGGGGGCAGACCACAGTCTAACTGTGACATCTGCATAATTAGTTAACATTTTTTGGGACATCCTATAGGGACCCCGTAAGGAGGCAGTAATGCCAGATGTAAAAGAACCAGGTGTACAAGTAGAACTTGATGAATACAAACGAGAGAAAGAGGAGTTCGATGAATCTGTTGATGCAATCTTTGCTGAAGGCAGTGACATCACGGACGACGAGATCAATGCCACGTTGGATAAAGAGTTGGGCAAGAAGGATACGGCTGGGGAAGCCATAAGAGATCCTGAAGCTGATAGCTCCAAGACTGACGGGGACGATCCCATAATCGATCCCTCACCGGACAAATCACTGGACCAGGGCATAAGCACTGACACCCACGATGATGACTCCACTGATTGGAAAACCAAGGCACTGGAAGCCGAAGCAAAGCTTACTGATGTTGAGGCTAAACTTGCAAAGGAAGTGCAAAAGACTTCATCGTGGAACGGTCGTATTAAAAAGGCCAACGACAGGGTACGTGAACTTGAGGAGCAGCTGACCTCGAAAACGAACGACACCCAGTCCGATGAATACTTATCCGACGAAGAAAAGATCGAGAAGTTCAGAACCGAGTTCCCCGAATTGGGAGATGTCATAGACATTATGCAGAAACGTACCGGAACAAACAAGACGGTGCTAAAGTCTGACCCCATACCTGAGGAAAATGATCTGGATACAACAGCTACTCCAGATGCTACTGATAAGGACGAGCCTTCAGAACACTATGTAGCTACCCGTAAGGCCCACCCCGATCTCGATGAAATAGTTCGTTCAGGAGTCCTTGCAACTTGGATTAACAAACAGAAAGACTTCATCAAGCCACACCTATTGAGTATCACTAACAGTGGTACTGTGGACCAAGTCGTTGACATGGTCTCAAATTTTAAAGACGAAACAGGTTGGAAATCCCAACTTGATAAGGGTGGTAAAGAAACATCTAAGCAAGACAAGCTCAATGCCATGAAAGAAGTTGACTCTGAATCTGGTGGACCTGTTGATACAACCGGCCCAGATAAGAACGACTACGATCAAGGTGCAAAGGATGCTGGTCTGTAACGATTAACTTTGCCTGCCCAAAAAAAACCTAAAGGAGTCCTATTACTATGACCACAACTTATGGTTCCATTTCTCCCCGAACTGCTGCATTTGTCGTACGTGATCTTCTGAAACGAGGTATGCCCATTCTGGTCTTCGAAAAGTTTGGACAGGCTAAACCCCTACCGGCAAAGTCTACCAAGACAATTCAGTTCCGTCGGTATTTTCTGGACAGTACCTGGACAGCAACATTTGGTTCAGACTTTAACCCCCACGAATATTTCAAGGGGTCGAACTTCAATCCGGCCAACAAAGTCCTGACAGAAGGTGTCACACCTGATGCATCAGCACTCGACAGTTCCGACTACGAGGCTACCCTGGTGCAGTATGGTGACCGTGTGACAATCTCCGATGTCGTCATGGACACACACGAAGACCCGATCATGAGAGAAGCCATCGATATGCTTGGTGAGCAGGCTGCTGTCATTATCGAAAAGACTCGTTACAACGTCCTGAAGGCTGGTTCCAACGTCTTCTATTCGAACGACTCTTCTCGTGTAGCTGTCAACACCGTGTACAGTCTGAATGATCAACGTCGAGTAACACGTTTCTTGAAACGTCAGCTTGGCAAACCGATCACATCCACTGTCAAATCTACCCCTGCTTTCGGTACAGAGTCGATTGCCCCGTCTTTCGTATGTATCGTTCACCCCGACCTGGAGCCCGACCTCCGTGCCATCAGTGCTTTTACACCGGCTGAGAAATACGGAACAATGACAGCTTGGGAAAACGAACTTGGCAAGATTGAAGATGTCCGTTATCTGACATCAACACTCGTCGAGCCGTACCTGGGTGGTGGAGCAACAAGTGGAACGAACGTTCTGGAAACATCCAGCAATGCTGATGTTTACCCGATGCTGTTCTTTGCTCGTGATGCCTATGGTATCGTTGCCTTCAAGGGTGCTAATGCTATGACCCCCATGGTAGTGAACCCCACGGCTTCCGACAGTGATCCTCTGGCACAACGTGGACACGTCGGTTGGAAAGGTTACTCTGCAACAATCATCCTGAATGACTTCTGGATGGCTCGTTGTGAAGTTGCCGTATCCGATCTTGCATAAGAAGTAACTGCAAACTAATAGAGGTGTCCCGAGGCCCTTGGGCTACCCCCTGGCCCTTGGGCACCTCTTAAACAAATCAAATCTGGAAGGAGATTAGATTACATGCCTAATTATAATTCAATGAAGAACGAGGAACTGCTCGAACTGATCGAAAAGTACGAGCTGGATAAAGAAGATTATCTGGATAAAGCCAACGGCCAGTTGAATAGATCCAAAGTAGCAAAGATCATGAAACTTATTGACGTTACTGCCGGTAAGGTTGACGAAGTAACCGTAATCACTGAGGACGAAGAAGTCAAACCGTTGGAAGTAACAAAGAAACTGCACAAGAGCCTTTCGGGTGTTATGGTGCAATGTACGTTTTATAACGTGGACGAGAATGATCTACCGTACGTACAGATGGCCCTCAATGGCATAGCACTGATCGTACCCCGGGAAAAGGAAGTGTGGATTCCCAAAGAATTTATTGATGGTGTTCTCAACAATGCCATCCAGCACAAGATGAAAATGAACGTAGATGGCCGGGGAAAGATCACATACATCCCTAAAGCCGTCCCCCGTTTTCAGCACACTGTGCACCAGATCAAACACATCGACGTGCTACGTAAAGAGTACGACGAGGCCATGGAGAAATAATATGCCTGTACAAAAAGTAAAGGGTGGCTATCGATGGGGACGTACTGGAAAGATCTACAAGAAAAAATCTGGTGCTGAGAAGCAAGGACGTGCTATTAAAGCATCACAGAATAAAACCAAAACTAAATAACCAGGAGGTCATTCCAATATGGCATTCACAGCAAACGACTACATATCCGATGCTGCTGAGTTGTATGGTGACAATGAACTCGTAAATGATGATTATGTACGAGTCAAGATAGCAACGTGGATCAAGTACTTGAATGCAAGTATTCGAGCCTTGATCCTCGTTCGACCTGATGCTGGGTCCGTTACCGAATCAATTCAATTAGCTGCTGGGTGTAAACAGGATAAGCCAGCCTCGGCCCTGAGGATACTTGATATCTCACGTAACATGGGCATAGATGGCTTAACTCCAGGGAAGATAGTAACCCCGGCAGCAAGGAAGCACATTGACTACTCAAACTTATTGTGGACAGCTGCCGACGGTGAAGCAGCCATAGACAATTTCTCATACGACAAGAATGCCCCCGATGTATTCTATGTCACCCCACCGGCCTCCAGTACCGTTGATGTTTACGTTGAACTGATTTCATCTCAGCTACCCACGGCCGTGGCTGCAGTAGGTGACAATCCCGGTGTCAATGATATATTCTTTGAGCCTCTCGTGCAGTACATGCTGTACAAAGCATTCAGTGCTGACGACGAGGACGTGGAATACAGCAAAGCTATCACCCACATGCAAACCTTTTTCAATTTACTTCAGGTAGAAATGATGGCCTCTGTAGGTCAGGGACCTGAGGTGAAGGAGTAATCATAATGACAACTTCAGGCTACGTTAGCTGGGATGTATTTGTCCCCGAGATATTACAGTATGTCAATGGTGCCCCGAGCATACTCGTCCGGATACACATCCGAAATACTATCATAAACTTTTGTGAACGTACCCTTATTTTGCAACGGGACCCATCCAACTTTTCCATGGAAGAGGACGTAGCCGAATACAAACTCAAGTTTAGTTCAGATAGATATCGGGCACTTGCTTGTGACGAGGTACGTATAGGTGAGGATAATTCAAGCCTACCTCTACTCAGAACGACAATGAAAGAACTGGATTCGGAATTCTCCAACTGGAGAAAGCAAACAGCTCTCAAACCAACCAGATACTTTCTCATGGAAGACATCAATAAAATAAAATTCTTTCCCATGCCGTCAGCTGATGTTGACGACGACACAATCATTCGAACCCGGGTGGCACCCAAGAGGGACCAGGTAGAGTTCGACGACTTTCTCTATGAGAAGTGGCACGAGGTAATTCAGAACGGTGCTATATCAACCTTGCTTGCTGTTAAAGGAGGCTCTTGGGTTGATGTTCGACTTGCAACAGCCTTTGGTATGGAGTATAAACGTGGTGTCAACAATGCTCGTAAGGTAGCCCTCACCGGTACAGGTAACTATCCCGGCCGGGTAATACCCCAGAGCTTTGACGTGATGGGACAAGACTATAGGAGATCAGGATCATGGGTGTAAAATTTACAAACAATGCCGAGGGTGTGCTGGCTGCAGGTATTACTGATGTAGCAACCACACTCACAGTTGGCTCCGGTCAGGGTGACTTATTTCCCGTAGTCCTTGCAGCCTCCGGTGATTACTTCTGGGCTACTCTTATTGATACTTCCGGCAACCGGGAGATCATCAAGGTCACAGAACGGCAGAACGGTTCCAATGTATTTGCCACAATAATCAGAGCCCAGGATGATACATCAGCCCAGGCTTTCTTAACTGCTGACAAGGTACAGCTCAGATTCCCTAAGGTGGTACTGGAAGATTTCCGTGATGACATAGCCACAAATATTGTGGACATTGCAGCCCTTGACGGCAGAGTAACTGCCATCGAAGCAGATGATAATCTTATGGCCCCCACGGGGACAAAGATGTTCTTCTACCAAGATACTGCCCCGTCCGGATGGACGTTGGATGCAGGCCCGGCCGACTCCCTGCTGGCTATTAAGGGTGGTGCCCAGGTGTATGATGATACTGGTGGACAAGTGCTTGGCTCTTGGACTCCGACCACACATACTCACACCGGCCCCAGTCACAGCCACACAGGACCCAGCCATACACATACAGGCCCGAGCCATACACATACAATGGGTACTCATACCCACACTATGGGAACCCACAATCATAAGTGGTACAACTATAGGTCAAGTAATAGCTCACAGTCGTACGATTCCGGTGGGAATGCATTAACATGGTCCTATAACCATAAGAACAGTTGGAGTCAGCTTGTTATGCACATAGTCTCTGCCGATGGCTGGAGTGACAGTGATGACTATTGGACAGCCAACGTCGATCCAGGTGACACCAATGCAACAGATCCAGGTGACACCAATGCTGGTGGAACTGGAGCAACGGGATCATCTGGAACAGATGCCACAGGTGTGTCAGGCACAGGCCTCTCTGGTACTGGCTCAGCCCCATCAACCGACAGACCTCAAGCAGCCGTTGGGATTATAGCAACCAAAGACTAAAGGATAACTAACGATGTCAAAGATACAGATCGACACCTTTAAAGGTATCTTACCCAAACTTGGAAATGATAAGCTACCCAATGAGCAGGCCCAGGTGGCTAACGATGTTAAGACAGCCTCAGGTGAACTGAAGGCTTACCGTCGTTCGTCCTCTGATATAAGCCTGGCAGGCAGTAGTTATAAATCTCTCTTTGAATATCTGGAGGGAGGAAATAACCACTGGGTATATTATGACTCCATTGTTCACTGGGTAAGATCACCTATAGCAAATGATGAATTCGAACGGATGTATACTACTGGATCTACATCTCAGTATAAAGCATTCGTCAACGATCTTATCTCTGGGTCGTTTGATTTCACTACAGACTTTTATTATCCGGGGGCACCGGCAGCTGTTGCCCCTGCAATTAGTTACACCAACGGTGGTTCAAGTTATCGAGCATACTTCTACACATACGTTAGCAGATATAGTGAGGAAGGCCCTCCCTCGGCATTAGTCGAGACCGTTGACGGTGTAGGTGCAGCCGACTGGGATGGATCAAGTAGTCCCGTGCTCGGCCCCTTCGTAGAACCAGACTCAGATGACGGTCACCTTAAGGGTGCAGCCGTTGGTGGTAACAGTGCATCCCTACGTATATACCGAACCAGTGCAACAGGTGAAGGCACAGCAGAGTTTCTGTTGGTGGATGAAATAGTTATTGATGCCACCGGGCCAGCTTCCACGGCCTGGGGGTCATACACATACACAGACACGAAGGTCGATACAGAACTCGGAGCCGTGTGCTCAAGTATCTTCTACGACCGGTGCCCTGATGATTTGTCCGGACTACGTGGACACCCCAATGGATTCTTTGCTGCATTTAAAGACAACGTAATATATTTCAGTGAGCCCTTTGCCCCGTGGGCCTGGCCCGAGGATTATCAGATCCCAATCGATCAGGAGATTATAGGCATAGGGATATTTGGCTCAACGGTAGTGGTCTGCACGGACGGATTCTTATACACCTTTGCAGGTCCACACCCCACATCCTTGTACAAGAAGAAGCACAGCTTCCAACCGTGCTTAAGTCAACGAGCTATTGTTGAGACAGATGATGGGGTGATGTATCCCTCACTGGAAGGATTCCAACTTGTATCAGCAAATGGTGTGCATAATGTTACCCGTGATATGTTCAAGCCCGAGGACTGGGTGGACTACGAACTGGAGACTATGCACGGTACATGGTACAACAAAGCTTACTATGGTTTTTACAAGTCAGCCGATCACGACGGGCACATTATTATTGACTTCCTAAACAGTGCCATCACTACAGGTATAGGCTATCACTATGCAGCACACGTTGCCTTACTGGATGGGATCTTCCGGACCGTAGTTGTTTCTAACTTTGAGGCACCCACCACTCTGTACATCTCCACCTGGGATACTAATCCACAGTCCTACAGAAACTTTGAATGGAAATCTAAACGGTACATTCTGGAGAAGCCGAAGAACTTTAAGGTAGCTCAGATTATTATTGACACGGATTTCTACACTAATGTGGCAGACACAATTGCAGACGAAGGAGATCTTGTAACATCCAATGCAACTAACTGGGCAGCTAACACTCAGCTTGAGGGGCCATTCAACTCGGCCCTACTGAATGCTCAAGAGGTTAACGGGGACAACCTGAACAGTCTGACAACACTCTTTGTGCAAGACTACATCTTGTTTACGATAATCGTCGATGGTGTCAACAAGTGGACTAAGCAGATAAACAACAGTAATATGTTCAAACTGCCTCGTGGGTTTAAGAATAAGAAATGGGAGTTCAAACTGCAGGGTATGATACCTGTCAAACGTCTGACCGTTGCCACATCCACAGAGGAGATCGTATAACATGGACGTACAAATTCCTAACCTCCCCGATGTAGATGGGGAGGCAATCAATGCCGACCCCCAGCTGAAGGACTTCCTTATAGCTGTGAAGCAGACACTCGAGAAACTAACTGGCACTGACCCAAAT
>Ga0255055_10000721_pt1 | contig 25078 bp, 18 predicted proteins | sample JV7_2_27_MG_FD_188633 | JGI IMG/M metagenome (GOLD analysis project Ga0255055, IMG submission 188633) | Seawater microbial communities from Jervis Inlet, British Columbia, Canada - JV7_2_27 | ecosystem: Environmental > Aquatic > Marine > Inlet | place: Canada: British Columbia | collected...
GGGTATTTCTGGCGGTTGGTGAAACCCCGGGACCCTGGGCACTACTGGGAGGGATGGTTGTCCTTTCGTCAGTTACCTTGCATGCTGTCTTACGACAGCGAACAGATTAGAAATGACTCTAAAACCGTTTGTACTAGTTCAAACAATCGGGGCAGATTCCGATAAACTCCAGCTTGTGTCCGATGATCTTAAACTCGGTAGCATTTTTTAAATCATGGTTGACGGCGACATCGAAATCAGCCGGGACATCAACCACTCGGTCACAGTCAAGGCAGCGAATGTGATAATGGTTTTCTGCAATTCCATCCCAACGCTTCAAGGTGCAGCCAAGTTCGAGCTTCTGGATTTCGCCTTTTCCGGATAGAATTTCAAGGTTGCGATATACCGTCCCAAGGCTGATGCGGGGAAGGCGTTTGCGGACCATCTCGTAGACTTCATCAGCGCTGGGATGGGTAACCACCTTACGCAGTTCTTCCAGGATAACTTTGCGTTGACTCGTCATCCGCAGATTTAGTTGCTTTTGCAAACCTGTCTGACCTCCCTTAAATTAGTAACAGCATCCGGAGAACCATAAATCAGTTTCTTTTTATCTATCTGAGGGCTTTTAGATTCCAAATCAATTTCTATGGTTATTTTTTCAGCCGAATCATCTATGTTCATTTAGAAAAATCCATTTTCAGTCAAATGCGTATTATTTTCCAAGTAGGATAATCTAAATACCAAAATTAATTTATAGGAAGTTTTTTCGGTTATCAGGAATTTTAATAAGAGTAAATACTATTTGATTACCAGTTAAAAACTGGCATTAAGAGTTAAGCCTCGTCCGGAACTGTGGGTTATGGGAATACCTGTCTGTCATTAGCCCTCACCTTTTGGGCTGCTTAAATTAATTTGTCAACCTCGGGAGGTTTTATTCCGTTAGGAATCCGAACACTCATGGGGGTCAATAGTGCCCAAATCCGTACCTAAAAAAATAAAAAAAGGGATGCGTGCCGGGAAAAATTACCAATCCGATGAAATCTTCTCAAGTTTTGCCCCTAGTTACCGATAAAATGATAGAATTCTATTTCTCACTGTGAAGTATGTGACGTTCGCCCTTTTCGCGCTAAGGGCGTAACCGGAGGAAAGCATGGAAAAAAAGATTGTATCATTTATAAATGACCTGAAATCCAATAAAAAACTATCGACATTTGATGAAGCATCCACGAAACAGGCTATTGTTTTGCGGCTGCTGTCATTTTTGGGATGGGATATCTTTGATGTGGAAGAAGTTTATCCGGATTATTCGGCCAATTCTTCCAATTTGTCTTATGCCCTGCGCATCAAAAATACCAATAAGGTTTTTATCGAGGTCAAAAGGGTCCATTCAAAACTGGATAACTATCAAAAACCTTTAATTAATCTTGCATCGCGCGAGGGTGTCTCCCTGGCTGTTCTGACGAACGGGATCACTTGGTGGTTTTATCTGATTTCAGCCAACGGCAGCTGGCAACGGAAATGGTTTTATTCCATTGATTTAATAAAACAAAAACCGGATACATTCGTTTCCAATCTAATGGATTTGCTAACCAAAACCAAAGTCACTAAAGGCCAGTCTCTGAAAGCGGCCAAATCCCTTTATCAAAGGAAGCGGCAAAAATTAGCCGCAAATTTTTTGCCGGAAGCCTGGAACCAAATCATTTCCCAACCCAATAAGATATTTGTCGAATTGCTGAGTGATCAAACCGAAAAGCTTTCCAGGTATAAGGTGGATGCCAAATCAATTCAAAAATTTCTCGATAAACATATGGACAAATGGCTGATAAAAAGAGTCGCCACCACCGGAGCGGCACCGCCCTCTGCCACCATGGCAACTGATATTCTGGATCTGGATGACAAAGTGTCTTCTGAGACAACGCCGGCTTCCCGCAAAAAGGAACCGGTGGAAATTAGTCAGTCTTTTGCGGATATGTTGATTCAGTCTTTTCGCTTTAATGGCCACAAATATCCTGTTCGCGCCTGGGATGATGTGCTTTCAACGCTCTGTGCCTATTTTGTCTCTGCCCATGCCAAAGATTTCGAAAAAGTTCTGTGGATATCCGATGATCAGAAATCATGCTTCTCACGCAACGCGGATCAGCTGCGAATACCGGAAAAAATAAAAAAAACCGATATCTTTGTCGAAACTAAAATGACTCCCGACGAGGTTGTCAAAACGGCAGAAAAGCTTTTAGAGGAATTCGGTTACAATAAAAACGATTTGAGCATCGAGGCAGAGTGATATCGGAGGACAGAGTCTTGAATTCGGAATTCGGAATGCGGAATGCGGAAAGAAAAAAAGAGGACAGAAGACAGAATTCGGAAGTGGGAATGCGGAATGCGGAAGTTGAAAAGTGGAGAGTTGCAAACAAAAATACAAATGAAAAAATAGGAGATTCTGAGTTAAAAAAATAGTTTCAGGACCTTAAGAAAAAACCGACGGTATTAAGCCGGTTTTATGCTTTGTAACTTTAGAGATTTCAGACAGACCTATAAAAATGCTTTTAATTCCTTCTTTCCGACTTCCGAATTCCTGACACCCTCCACCCTCGACTATCTACCTTAAATCCTGCACCCTTTACTTTTAGCTTTTCGCCTGATGCCTATTATCTTTTGCCTCCAACCTCTAACCTCAAGCCTCCAACACCATTGTCTTACGCCTTGTGCCCTTAGCCTTACGCCTTGTGCCCTGCGCCCTCGGCCTTGTGTCCGGAGCCCTAAACACCTCGTATTTACCTTTTTACCTTGACAAATCGGAACAGATTTCTGAACTTGGGGGAAAAAAAGAAATTGGAACCAATCTTAACAGGTTTAAAAGCGGTGTCTTATGACCAGCAATTATCTTTTTTATGATATCGAAACGACCGGGTTAAACAAGGCCTTCGATCAGGTACTTTCGTTTGCCGCCATTCGCACTGACCCGGGTCTGAATGAGATTGAGCGCCACACCATCACGGTTAAGTTAAGACCGGATATAGTCCCGTCCCCCGGAGCGATTTTAACCAATCGCATTCCTGTCTCCGATTTTTCCAAAGGCTTGTGTGAATTTGAAGCGACCGAACAGATCCACCAGTTGATGAATCAAGCCGGTACCATCAGCCTCGGTTATAACACCCTGGGCTTTGACGATGAATTCCTGAGGTTTTCTTTTCACAGAAACCTGCTGCCGCCATATACCCACCAGTTTAAGAACAGTTGTCACCGCATGGATTTGTTTCCAATGGCCGTCATCTACCGCCTATATAAAAAAGAGGTCATCACCTGGCCGGAGATTGACGGCAAACCGTCTTTAAAATTAGAGCATTTGGGTTCCGCCAACAACATGGTGTCCGGTCAATCCCATGAGGCCATCGTGGATGTGGCAACCACTTTCGAACTTGCCCGTCGATTCTGCAAAAAAAAGAGGATGTGGCAGTATTTAGAGGGGTATTTCGACAAGCAAACAGATGCATACCGGATGCAGGAGCTGCCCATCGCATTTCGAAGTGGTGCGGGCGATCATCACAAGGCTTTGGCGGTCAGCGGCGAATATGGCCCGGTTCAGAATTATCAGGCACCGGTATTATCCATCGGTACATCAATTCCCTATTCCAATCAGACCTTATGGCTGCGAATGGATCTGCCCCAGTTTCGCCAGACCACTGCCGACACCATTGCTGAAACGTCCTGGATTATCCGCAAACGAATGGGAGAGCCCGTTATATTGCTGCCGCCTCAAGAGCGGTACTGGAAACTTATCGGCAAGGAGCGCAACGCTGTCTTTGAAGAAAACCTCAGGTGGCTCAAGGAAAATCCTGAAATTTTTCAGCAGATCGTAACCTATTACAGAGAGTACCGCTATCCGTTTATACCCAATTTGGATCCCGACGCCTCTCTGTATCAAATCGGGTTTTTTTCACGGGCCGACGAAAAACTCTGCCGGATGTTTCAGCAAGCTTCTCTGGATGACAAAGCAAAAATGGTATCCCAATTTTCAAGCCCGGATGCCAAAACCTTGGCAGGGCGGGTTCTCTGCAGGAATTATCCTGAAACAACCCTCAGCGAATTCAACACAGACTACAATTCGTACCTTAAACGAATAAATCCATTAAACCAAGAGGACGCAATAACAGACTATCGGGGAGAAAAACGAACAACGCCAAAAAGCGCCTTAATTGAGATCAACGGCCTGAAACAGGCCGGCGATTTGAACGACGATCAGCAACAGCTGCTTGACGATCTTGAGGAGTATATCAGGACCAAATTTACAAGTTAGTTGCGGGTTGCGGGTTTCGGGTTACGCGTTACGAGCTAAATAAGGCATTAATTCCAATTTCACCACGCAACACGGAACACGTAACGCGTAACGCGATCAAATTCCACTATTCCGTTAAAGGATCCCGTTGCACTATCTCCCGGGCCTTGGGGCCACAATTGAACAACAGATCGAAGGCCGACAGGTCGGATATGAAATCACCCCACAATTGCGGATAAACGCATGGTTTGGATTTAAGGCGGGAAAGCTCAATTCCGGCTGATTTAAATAAATTGGGGTCAAGATATTTTAGGGCGGCACTTTGAGCCAAATAGGAAGACGCATTAAAATACCGGCAAATTTCAATGAGCAGGGTTTTTCCCCTGGCTTTCATACTGAGCTCGGACAGCAGCCTAACCTCAGTGTCCGCGCCGATGTTCAGCATGATGTGCCGGAGGATTGCCATGTTGAAATCGATGAGTCGATCAAATCCGGTCGAAAAAATAGTATTAAGAAATTGGACGTGTTCGGAGAAATAAGGGGCATTGGCATAAGCCTGTTTTAAACTTTTCAGGTTTTTTATTTGCAGCGGACTTTCATGGCAGATGCGGACGTCGTTGAGCTTTTGCAACCCCAGACCCTTTTTCCACACGGGTACCGTCATCCACAGCGTCCCCTGGTCGTTTTTGAACCGGTTGCGAGTAACCCAGGTCGTGCCTCTGGGGAGCTGAACATTGTCGAGGATAACAAAAACATCAGAAAGGCACACGCGGGAGAAAAATCCGGGGCAAGGAGCGAAATATGGCCGGCTGGTGGATACAATCATAACTTCACCACCGATCGATAAGAATTAACGTCATATTGAGCTTCCGGGGCTCAATCAGGTTTGCCTTCAGGTGGTCCTAGCGGTATTTATCACCTGAAGCATCTCTCCAACGATTCTGTCAACGTCATCATATTCTACCTGACAGGTGCCGACCTGTCTGTGGCCGCCGCCGCCGTATTTCAAGACCAGAGAACCCACATCCACCAGGGAGCTTCGAACAAGGATGCTGTGGCCGACGGAAATCATTGCAAACTGCTTGTTTCTTCCGTCGACAATGCGGACGGATATGTTCTGTTCGGGATAGAGTACATATTCCATAAATCGGTTGCCCACCGAAATTTCATCGATTCCCCGAAAGTCGATGAGGATGGCATCACCCTCGATCCGTGTATGCCGGGCAAGAAGGGCTTTATATTTTGATGTTTCCTCATGATATACCTGAACACGTTCCTGAAAATCAGGCATGGCCAAAATTTCTTCTACGGTTTTGGAACGCAATAATTCGGGCAGTTTTTTCATCAACTCAAAATTGCTGATGCGAAAGGATCGCTTATACCCCAGCCCGGTTCGGGGATCCGCAATAAACGCCAGCATAATCCATCCGGTGGGATTCTGTATATCATCTTTGCCGAACTGGGCCGAATCTGCGATACCAACGATCTTTATCAGATCTTCAAATTTTTTTAGCTTACCAGCGGCGACCTGATCTTTTTTATAATACTCATATATGACCTGAGCGGCACTGGGTTCAAGTTCACTGGCGCCTTTGAATTTGCCCTCTAATTGAACCCGTTCGTATTCACTGGAATGGTGATCAAACCACAGACCGCAACCTTCTACAAAGGGTACGTTAGCGAGGATGTCATCTTCGGTCACCTCGATGTTATTATCCTGCAGGTCCTTGGGATGTATGTACAGAATTTCGTCCACAAAACCCAATTCCAAAAACAGCGCCGCACAAACTGAACCGTCAAAATCAGAACGCGTTAGTAGTCTCACGATTCCCCTCCTGCAAAAGGCCTCTTACGAGAACCTATCTTAAAAATAATAGGTTATTTAGAAATTATATGTAAAGAAGGAAATCCTGTCAACAGGAGGGATTTTGACAAACTGCCGGAGATATGCCTATCACCTGATAAATGTCGATTGTCGAATGTCGATTGACAATTGGTTGAATTCTAACGTTTAATATTCTCTGAATCAGTGTAATAATTCCGGATTAAATCCTTTTTATCGGTTATTGGGGAATACACCGGTAAATCATCTACAATCGTCAATTCTGTAGATCCTTCGACAATAGTCATTTCTAAAGGGGGACACATGACCTACGAGCAAATTCTTTATGAAATAAATGACCAAATTTTAACCATCACCTTGAACCGCCCGGATCGTCTCAACGCACTTACGCCGGAAATGAGAGAAGAACTCATTGATGCATTTGGTCAAGCAGATGCCGATGATCAAGTTCGCGTAATCATCGTCACGGGAGCCGGTCGCGCTTTCTGCGCCGGCGCCGATCTCGGTAGCGGTGTAAAAACCTTCGACTATCAGACCCGGGACGGTCAAATAAATCCGGAAAAACATCGCGACGGCGGCGGACAGTTGACTCTGCGTATTTTTGAATCAATCAAACCCACCATTGCAGTCATCAACGGGCCGGCCGTGGGGATTGGGATAACGATGACCCTGGCCATGGATATCAGAATTGCTGCTCAGGATGCCAAATTCGGCTTCGTCTTTACAAGACGCGGAATTGTGCCCGAAGCCTGTTCAAGCTGGTTTTTACCCCGAATCGTCGGCATCAGCCGGGCGTTGGAGTGGGTCTTTTCGGGCCGGATTTTTTCAACCCAGGAAGCGGTTGACTGCGGGCTGGTGCGAAGCAGTCACGCACCCGACCACCTGCTGCCGGCCGCCGAAAGTCTTGCAAGGGAAATCGTCGACAACACATCCGCCGTATCCGTTGCCCTGGCCCGCCAGATGCTATGGCGCATGCTCGGGGCGGATCACCCGATGGAAGCCCATAAAGTAGATTCACGCGGTATTTACTACACAGGAAGGTCGTCCGATGCCCGTGAAGGCATCACATCATTTTTAGAAAAAAGGTCGCCGAACTTTACAGACAGGCCGAGCATTGACATGCCGCAATTTTATCCATGGTGGAAAGACCGGCCATTTGAATAAAAACGGGACCTGATTGAGTTTTCACTCAATCAGGTCCCGTTTTTATCCAGCACGTCTCGCACCGTTTTCGCCAATTCCCGCATAACAATGGGTTTGAGGATAAACTCTTTGATTCCGAGTTCATGCGCCCTTTCTTTGGAAATCCGTTCACTGTATCCGGTACAGAGAATCACCGGAATATCGGCACGAATATTCATCAACTTGCCGGCCAGTTCATCTCCGGTCATGTTCGGCATCGTCATGTCGGTGATTACCAGATCAAATTTGCCCGGTTGTTCCAAAAAGAGTTCTAACGCCTCGACACTGCTGGTACGTATGGTAACCTCATATCCCAAGCGCTGCAGGATCTGCTGGCCCAAATCCACCAGCGCTTTTTCATCATCGATAAATAGGATTCGCTCATTGCCGGTCGGTATGGGCGCTTTTGTTCTGACTTCCTGTTCAATATCCTGCTGGATAACAGGCAGAAAAACATTAAAAGTTGATCCCTTGCCAATTTCGCTGTCTACGGTAATGGTCCCTCCGTGGCTTTTTATGATACCCATTACCACAGCAAGCCCCATGCCGGTTCCTTCACCGCGTTCTTTGGTAGTAAAAAATGGATCAAAAATGCGATCCAGGATCGCCTTCTCCATGCCGTGCCCGGTATCGCTGACCCTCAATTTAATATACATCCCGGGTGACAGATAGGGATGCTGATCAATGAAACTTCCTCCGAGCGCCACATCGGTTAGTTCGATCTCCAAATGTTCGCCCTTAGAGCGCAAGGCGTGCGCGGCATTGGTACACAAATTCATGATCACTTGATGGATTTGCGTCGGGTCTGCCAGTACGGCCGAATCACTCTGAATATTCTGGGAAATTGTAACGGTTGTCGGCAAGGATGCCCGCAATAGTTTAAGCGCTTCTCCGACAATCTGGTGGATCTGGATCGGTTTTAATTCCTGTTCGGTTTGGCGGCTGAAGGTTAGGATTTGTTTGACCAGATCTCGGGCACGGCTGCCGGCTTTGAGCACCTCCCCCAGATTTTTGTGTTGAGAAGTGCCTTCAGGAACATCTGCCAGGGCGATCTCGGTGTAGCCGATAACCGCCGAAAGGATATTGTTAAAGTCATGGGCGATGCCCCCGGCCAGCGTACCGATGGCTTCCATTTTCTGAGCCTGCTGCAACTGAGCCTGAATTCGAAGGCTCTCTTTTTCTAAATCCTTAACGCGTGAAATATCCGTGGCGATTTGTAATCTGACGAAACGACCGTCTACCCACCTTACCGCCCGATCGTAGTTAATGTACCATTTTCCGGTAATCGGATTTTTCCCTTCCCAAACACAAACGCCTGCAGGATTGCCGTCCGAATCAAGCAATTTATCGTTGGTACAGTGAGCGCAGGGGACGGATTCATTCCGGAACACCTGATAACAGGTTTTGCCCATCAAATCCTCACCGAAGCTTTTCCGCATATGCCGGTTGGTTAGAAGTATTTCATAGGTTTTAAGATCCGACACATATATATCTGCATCAATGCTGTCCAAAATCATAAGAAAGCGGACATGGGAATCGATTAGCGCTTTTTGCGAACGTTTACGTTCGCTGATATCTGAAGCGATAATGGTGCACCCTCGCGGGGCAGCCTCTGATCTTAAGGGTGATATGCTGATATGCACCGGAAACGAAGATCCATCTTTTCGGATGGCCGTTGACTCGAAATTTTTAGCCGTCTCTTCCTGGAGGCAGTGGTCGATTTGAGAATGCTGCAAAGTTGTCAAATCAAATAGATTTTTAATGTCTAACCCCACCATCTCGTCTTTCGTATACCCGCAAAACCTCAGGCAGGCCGCATTGGCATATACAATCCGTCCGGTTTCATCGGTGGCCACGGCAAGTTCTTCCACATTTTCTATCATTGAGGATATCAGCGATAGCTGCTGGGAAAGTTGGTGGTGACGTATCGCCTGATCCAGACTGTTTTCGGAATCAAAAGAGTCGATATTATCTTTGGTGACGATGATAAATCCCGTGTTGATATTGCCGGGTATGTTAATGGCCCCCGGGGTATAACCGGTGACTCTGGAGCCGTGATTATAGTCATAAATCAGCTGAAAAGCCAGGTTGGTAAAGGTTTCCCGTTTCTGACAGAACGCCGCATCAATCGCTCCGGTTTTCAGGTATTGAACCTGCGGGGTGTCGGCATCCACACAAACCAGCTTTATTTTATCAGCCAACCCCATCTTTTCCAGGGCCCGGGCCGCACCGGGGCCGCTGTTACCGTCAAACCCGACGATTCCGTTAAGATCCGGATGTTCCCGGAGATAGGTGGAAACAATGGATTCCGCCTTGCCAAATCCTGCATCCAGATCATCAACAGGGCCGAATACATCGATATTCGGATAAAGGGAAATTTGCTCTTGAAATCCCCTGAATCCCGCCTTCATATTATCAAGTTCAACCATTCCCAGCATTAACACTTTGCCCTGATCTGTCATCAGGGCTGCCAGTCTGTCAGCCATTGATGATCCCATGCGGAACCAGTCGGTTCCGATATAAGCATGACGTCTGCTGCCGGGGATATCGCTGTCGACACAGACAACCGGGATTCCACTGTTCACGGCCGCATCAATGGCAGGTACGATTTCTTCATCTCCCCAGCCGATTATCATCATTCCGGCAACTTTGCGCTGAATCGCCTCATAAACCGCTTTCACATAAGGCTGGGTGGCAGCGTCTTCAGATCCTGCAATCGTTACGGTGACGTTATAGTGATCAGCGAGGCGAAGCAAAACAGGATGGGCCCCATCGGTGAAAACGGGGTGGTGGGTAATCTTGGAAATCCATACGTATTCTTCCATTCTTTGGACTCTCCATTAAACGAATACACCGGTTGTAAGGAACAAAGGGCAGGCGTCCAGAGCAGAAGTATCAGGATTTGGTGAAACAAACGAATAAATGTCAGCATACCATACCGAATGCAGAAATTCAAGTTAGGCAGGTTCTGGGTAACGTCAAAGTAAATCCTAAACCAGTTGAATGAGAAGGTTTTATAAAACAATAAAATCCCAAATCCCAAGCACCAAATCTCAAGGTTTCAGGTGTCGGGTGTCAGGAAAAAAATATAGAAGCTGAAACCTGAACAGTAAACAGATTGAACGTCGAACATCGAACATCCAACATCGAACGTCCAATATTGATGCCGCTACGCTTTATCTATTTTAAAACAAGCGGACCGCAGCTTGCGACGAGCCCTTCGGTCGTGAGCTCAGGGTCGAATGACTCCCCTCGATGTGCTCTGGGCCTGAGCTTGTCGAAGGCAGCCGAAGCGAATTTCGAAGGGTAGCTTCGCTCGTGCAGCGCAAGCACTTGCGCCGCGTGTTGCTCAGTCTTTATTTTAAATTGATCGTTCGACCCTGAGGCTCTCGACAGGCAGAATTCCTTAATTCGACATTCGACATTTGTCATGCTGGAGTTTCTTTTTCGTTCAAACTGGCCGCTTCGGCGGCCAGCGGCGGCGCTCAACCCTGAACCTCTGAACGGTTATCTACCGCAATTCAAGCTCGACATAAGGCAATCCCAGTGATTCGGCCAGATCCATATAGATGTCTTCCAGGGTCGATTCATTTCCCCGATTGCCTTTGACTTTGATATTTTTGTCCCCGACCAGGAAAATCTGGATTTTGGCCGGATCGAGATATTCGGCGGCCAGCCGCCGCAAATCTTTATTTTCAGCGCTGAAGAAAGCGTCTTGTATTTTTTCCAGGGTATCCAGAGGTTCTTTACGCATGTAATAACGGGCATAAACCCGTACCAGATCCGCCGGGGTATCCACATTAAAGACAAAACTATTTAAGGCATCCAGTCTTTTCTGTTCAAGTTCGACTTGAGGAATATTTTGCCCCAGAGACCTCATGATCTTGATGGTTTCATGAATTGCAGGCACGGATTGATCCCCTTTACAGCCGATGTAACCAAACAAAACACCCGCCGACCATTTGTAGGTCTCGTAAAACACTGCGGAATACACCAATCCGAGATCATCTCTCAAGCGCTTATTCATCAATGAATCGTTGCCGCCGAAAATTTGCATCAGCAGATTTATTTTCCAGTAATCCGGATGCGTGCGTTTGACACTGGGCAGACTCAATGTGATCTGGGATTGCACCTGACCCGGTTTGTGGACCAAGGCTGCCACCGGTGGTGTTTCTTCAGGATCAGCCAGTTTTCGTGCCGGCGCCTTTGTTGGTGGCAAGGCCTCGAATAATTGAGTTAATCCCGATATGACCATTGTTTTATCGATATCGCCGGCAACAGCGGCCACCATATTGGAAGGAACAAAGTAATCCGCTATAAATTGCTTCAGATCGTCTCTGGAAATGTCGGGTATCGTCTGCAACGCCGTCAGCGGATCGCGCCCATAAGGGTGGCCTTTAAAATGCCAGATTTCCCGCTCCCGTGCCGCCACGGCCCGTGCATTACCCCCCTGACGTTTAAGGGCAGTCAATTCCTGAGATTTGACAATGTCAAAAACGCGGGGATCAAACTTGGGCCGCGTTAAAATTTCCTGTAATATGTTCAGGCCGGCCTGCCAATCATCTTTGAGTACGGATAAATGAATAACCGCCTCCTCTTCACCAACGGTGACACTGACCTGAATGGCATTTTCATCCAGTACCAGAGCAAGTTGAGCGGGTGAATAGGCTTCGGTTCCGCCTCGAATAATGCTGTCATTGAGCAAAGCAGTCAAACCGGCTTTGGAATCATCAACATCCACGGATCCCGCTTTGACCAGCAGGGCCAGATCCACCAGCGGCAATTCTCTGTCCGGCAGGTAAAACACCCTGGCCTGGGCAATCTCCATCACGTCGGCTTCGGGGTATTTAATTTTTTCGGGTTGGCGATGAAAAGAGAGGGGGTGCTTCCAGCCGACCGCTGTCGGATAATTCGAAATATTATGGTCGTCATGCACGAGGTTCGCTTTGGCGGCAGCGCCACCGGTGATCGAACGCACTTCAGTGTAGCTTTCAGGGGGATGCTCTGGTTTACCGCCGGGAATGACGTACGCGCTGGTCTTGTTTTCAGGACGGATATACTTATTGGCTGCCGCCATAATATCTTCCGCGGTGACGGTATCGAGTTTTTCCAGATAATTCATCAAATATCGCCAGCCGACCTGAACCTCAAGGGTGGCCAGGGTCCCGGCCAGACCTTCATTGCTGCGCATCCGATCAATAAAATCACGCCGGTTGAGTTTTTTAATTCTTTGGAGCTCGCCCGCTGAAACCGGCTCGGTTTTCATTTTCTCCACCTGTGCCAGGAGCAACTCTTCCAGCTCGACGCAAGCGTTAAGATAGGCTCGCCGTTTTTCTTCATCGCCGGCCCCTTCCTTTTTTATGGTTTGCGGCTCGTTGGGAGATCCCCCCAAAATGATCATTCCGGCGTATCGATTATCAGGATTATATGACCAGGCTGCCTGAGCCAGGCCCTTATTGATAATTTCCTGATTCATGCGCGAACTGCGGCCATGACTTAATATCATGGTCATGGCATCTAAAGCATAAAAACCTTTTGTGTCCATACGGGCACCATGGAAACCGATTCTGACAAGTGGGGTGCGGGCACCTTTCAAATACCGGATACTTTCTCTTGGGCCCTGTTGCCCAGGTTCCCGCGTGACAGTTTCCGGGGCCCGCTCCCCGGCCGGATACCGTTCGAAATAAATTTTAGCCAGCCGCCTGGCCTCTTCCAGGGTTATATCACCGACCAGAACACAAACCGCATTGGTCGGATTATAGTAAGTTTTATGAAAGGCAATTGCATCCCGGGTGCTGTATTTTTCCATATCCGCTTTCCAGCCGATGGTCGGATTGCGGTAGGGGTGTGCGGAATAAGCCGTTGTGCTAAGATCCAACCAGGCCGCACCACCGGGGTCATTGATATAACGAAACGCCCATTCGCGCTGAACGACTTCCTTTTCGACGTAGAATTCGCGCCAGACAGGCTCAAACAGCTGTTCACTGGTAATCGAAAACCACTGTTCCAGCATATCGGACGGAACAGAGGCCAGGTATTGGGTCTGATCCTTGGTTGTAAATGCATTGACGCCCACAGCACCGTTTTTACCAAGCTGAGAAGAAAAGGCCTGGGGCACATAAATTTTTTGTACCTCCCGGCGTAAGGTGTCCATTTCGGCAATTTTTTTGTTGATGAGTTCCGTATTGGGCTGGCGTTTGCTTTGTTCTTTTAAGACTACCTGGTAGGCCGTTTCAATCCGGGTCTGCAGCTCCTGATCCTTCTTGTAGTCAAGGGAGCCAAAATTCTTGGTGCCTTTAAACATCATGTGCTCCAGCAAATGGGCAATGCCGGTTTTGCCGGTCTCTTCAAGCGCCGAACCTGCACGAATAGCCAGGCGGAATGCCACCTGGGGGGTTGCCGGCCGTTCGACCACCAAAAACAACATACCGTTTGATAGCTGAAACTTTTTGACATCGATGTTAATATCGTAAGCTGTATCCGCAGCAGCATAAACATTAGCGGAAAAAACAAGTAACATTAAGGTTAGGATAAGAATTTTAAACATTCGCATGGAATAAGCCTCCTTGGGTTAGGGACTAAGTTAGGTCCGAATGTGCTCATTTTCAAGTAATAGTATGCCAATTGAGTTGAAATCCAATTGAGAGTTATCTGTTATTTTTTTTCATGATACGTATTTTATGAAAAAATGGCACGAATAATTTGATTTATAATTAGGATTATAATACTAACCTTGAATTGGTTGATAAATGCACCTGATAAAGCAAAGATGGGGAAAAAATGGTTAGCGTAATTGTAATGGCCGGTTATAACAATAAGCGGGAAGTAAAACGTTACAGCCGTATCGTGGCGGAACATTACGGAGAGAAATTTATAGAGACGGGCTACAAGCCATTGCGAGAATTTTCGTCTGTTAAAAACGGCCGGCAAGTCCGCAAGCCCCTGATCCAATATACTCTTGAAAAACTTTTTGCAAACGAATTCATTGATGAAATCGTGATCGTCGGCCATCAGATGCTGCTCGAGCAAAGGCTGAGCGAATTTATTCAACAATTTGAAAAGCCCTGCTGCATCGTGAACCAGAGCTCAAAAATACCGGATGATGTTATTCGCCGTTTCAATATAGTCCGCAGAAAAGTTAAATACACCTCCATCGCAGGGAATTTGATCAAAGGTTACGCGGCCAGCAAGGCCTGCCGGGAAAAGAAACATGCATTATTTGTGGCCTCGGACTCGCCCTTGACGACCAACGAATTTGTTAATCGTTTCCTGGAGGTGGGGCAGCAGTTCAAGGATAAGGCGGCTATCATTATCCCGGGCATACTGATTGATGAAGGAAAGGATATGCTTGGCAGACCGCCTTTGCGCCTGATCAATGACTCTTCGTTTAAGCTCAGCGATAAAAAAGACGGATATGGCCGACAGGGTTTTCGGCTTTCCGCATTGATCTTTGCCAATCCGCATATGTTTGATATTAATACGGCCAACACGGCCTACAACCTTCGCAAATGTCTGAACCCGACGGTGCAACTAAAACTCTTCCAGATTACCCGCAGCCTGGGCTATCCGAATGTATATTCAAAGTATTTTTTGAGAAAGGATTTAAGTATCAAAGAAACCGCGAATATCCTGGGGGCCTTTTTCAACGGCCGGCTGGAACTAATTCCCATGACGGGCGTAGAAGCAACCTATGATTATGACGGAACCGATCAGGAGTATCGCATGATAACCAAGGTGCTCAAAGCAAATGAAGGGAACAAGTCTTAACAACCGGAATGTGGATTTGGCTGTGTGTTCGGTTTTTTCCGAGCGTAGTCTCGAAAAAAGCTTAGGACCTTTTCTTCCCATCTCGTGCCTGTTTCTCGGCCGATTGTAAATTTCGGCTGCTTTTTCGATTTTATATTATCCTGCCCGCAACTTCGGTTGTATTCCTGTAACGTCTTGATCTTATTTGTGAACCCATTCTCCAGGCGCCAATACGGATCGCATGTCCCGGCTTCCCTGCCGTTAAATAACATTTTGGTCATCTGGCCGTCATCTGGCCGTTAACTTTATGGTTTAAGTTCTATCCAGGACAAAGCCAATATAGATTAGAGCGTTTGTCATGTTTATAATAATTTTAGACTGTTACGCACCATCTTTTTGCTTTTTAAAAAATCAAGCAAACGGAACATATTTATGACAACCGGTATAACTAAAAGACAGGGAGGAAAAAAATGAAACAGACATTTAAATTTACACGGTACCTGGTCGTTATGGTAATGATCGGACTTTTACTGGGCTCCGGGCTTCCAATGGCAACAGCAGCCAAAAACGCGCCGGTTCGAATGGTACCCCAAAATTTCAGCGCCCTGGCTGAAACCGTCAGCCCGGCAGTGGTTCACATTCGGGTGGTCAAAACCGTAAAAAGCGAGGGCCCCGCCTTTGGTCCTTTCAACCGAAATCCGTTTGGTGATAACGAACAGTTCCGGGATTTCTTCGGCCACCGTTTCGGTCCGCAGCGTCGGCCGGAATTTAAACAACCGGGTCTCGGTTCCGGTTTCATCATTGATAAAGCCGGTTACATTGTCACCAACAATCACGTGGTGGATGGTGCTGACTCGATCAAAGTCATCCTCAAAGATGAAACCGAATACAACGCCGAGGTGATCGGGCGCGATCCGGTGACCGATATCGCCTTGATCAAGATCGAAGCCAAACATGATCTTCCCTCAGTTCCCCTGGGAAGCTCCGACAATTTGAAAGTTGGTGAATGGGTGACGGCCATAGGCAGCCCTTTTGGGCTGCAGTATACCGTGACCGCCGGTATCGTCAGCGCCAAGGGCAGAGTCATCGGTTCCGGTCCCTATGACGATTTTATCCAAACCGATGCCTCCATTAACCCCGGCAACAGCGGTGGCCCCCTGATCAATATGCAGGGTCAAGTCGTCGGTATCAACACCATGATCATCGCCGGTGGTCAGGGAATCGGTTTTGCCATTCCCATCGATCTTGCCAAAGGCATCGTCACCCAACTGAAGACCAACGGAGAAGTCACCCGTGGCTGGTTGGGGATAACTATTCAGGATCTCAAAGGCCAGCTGGCCGAATATTATGGGGTTAGTGGCAAAACCGGAGTACTTGTTGCCAGTGTTGTGCCCGGGGATCCAGCAGATCAAGCCGGAATTCAACCCAAAGATATCATTACGGAAATCAACGGTGAAAAGGTGACCACCAGCCGCGATCTGACCAAACTGGCCGCCAAGATGGGTGTCGGAGATACAGCCAAGGTGACGATATTGCGAAACGGCAAATCAAAGACCCTCGAAGTCCAAATCGGCAAAAGGCCGATGACCATGGCTTCCGCTTCCGAAAGTCGTCAAAAGGAAAAACAGGGCGAATACGGTTTTAAGGTAACCGATTTAACCCCGGAGATGGCCCGACGCTTTAACCTCGAGCAATCTTCAGGCGTCATCGTCGTTGGCGTGGCACCCAACAGCAAAGCGGATGCCGCCGGTATCCAGCAAGGTGATTTCATCATCGAAATCAATCACCAAACTGTTGCTTCAGTGAAAGATTTTAAAAATCTGATCGACCAATACAAGAAAGCAGACGGGATTAATTTGCTCGTCAAACGCATGAATGCCGGCTTGATGGTAATTCATTTGGTATAAGGAGATAAGGTTCAGAGTTCTGGGTTCAGGGGTTCAGGGTTCAGCGCCGCCTCTGGCCGCGAGCGTCCAGTCAAATCGAAGAAGAAACTAATGAACATCGAACATCGAACGTCCAACATCGAACGTCGAATAAATGAATTCTGTCCATTTTAAAAAAGACTGAGCGAAGCGAAACCACCCTTCGACATTCGATATTCTGCGGTTCTGCGGTTCGCTTTTAATGTAGTTTCATACAAGGGGTTCAAAGGTTGATCCCCCCATAGTATTGATCCCGTGGAGCCAACGATCACCTGAGGAGCAGGTGGCTTGAACTTGCCTATCGGGTTTTCGGCCATAGGCCGAAAAGACAAGAGGACGTCAGCGCTCTTATCGTTGAACTTGCAGCCGGGTGAGTAGCACCCGTTTTGTAAGGCAAGAATCAACGGCTTAGGGAAAAAGCGAGAAGCGCTTAACCCAGAACCCCTGAACCTCTGAACCCTGAACGGTTACATCAAAGCTTTACTTTTGTCATTGATGAGTTATAATATTAGAATTCAGTACGGCAAATTTTTGAGAGTGGATGTGACGATTCTATGAGATTTCTTTTGTACAATATACGGTATGCCGCCGGTATTGGCAGGCACTTTCATTTCCCGGTGCCCTATAGCGGCTATTTCAAGAACACCAACGGCAATATGAAAAAGATTATGGATTTCATAGGGTCGGTCAATCCGGATATTATTGGATTGATTGAAGTGGACAGCGGGTCTTTTCGTTCCAAAAAAAACAACCAGGCGGAAGCCATTGCCTGGGAATTGCAGCACGATCATGTCTACCGGTCAAAATACCCCACAACCTCCGTGGCCCAAAAGCTGCCCTTGCTGAAAAAACAGGGTAATGCCATTTTGACCAACCAGGAAATTATTTCCCAAAAATTTCATTACTTCCGGGAAGGTGTCAAGCGTCTGGTGATTGAACTGGAACTGGCCGATTTTTCCGTGTTCCTGGTGCATCTGTCAATTAAATTCCGCCATCGTCAATATCAGCTGCAGGATCTGCACAACATGGTAAAAATGGTCGAAAAACCCGTCATAGTGGCCGGCGATTTCAATGTTTTGCGGGGCAACAGGGAACTTCAATTGTTTCTGGCCGCCACCGGGTTAAAAAGCGCCAACAGCAACGGGCAGCCTTCTCACCCCAGCCGGGCCCCGCGCCGGCAACTCGATTACATCTTTCACAGTCCGGAAATAAATATTACCGATTTCCAAATCCCCCGGGTCAAATTTTCCGATCATACCCCCCTGATTTGCGAATTTGATATCGCCGCCTAAATCGGTTGGCCCGTTTCCGGTTCGCCCGTTAAAAATAGATCTTTTCCAATTTGAACCGGCAAACGGGCTCAACGGGCAACCTGTTGCAACGAGCGCATTTTAAACCGAATCGCGATGCACCTTAATATAATTAAGACCGATGCTGAATCAGGCTCTTCGTGACAACGCGGCCATTGGACGTATATATTTTTTAAATAGCTTCAAAGACATCAACCTTCATACAAAACAGCTAAAATGGTGGCTTTGCCGCTCTTGGCCGCAATGTGATGCGGGGTGGTGGATAGATAATAAGCCGTGTCGCCCGGCTCCAGTTCGAAAGAATCCTCTGCGATTTCCAACACCACCACACCGTCCAGGACGAAAATGAATTCTTCGCCCTCGTGCACGGATATCTCTTTTTCGGGGACTTCCTCAAGCTGGACAATCAATGCCTCCATGTGACGGCCCTTAACATCGGGAGCAAGGCTTTTATAGATATAGACCTGCTTTTTGCCTGTTTGAGAAGTGGAGCGGGATACGGTTCGACGTTCATCTTTACGGGTAATCGAGTACAGCTTGTCGCCAACACCTGAGACCAGTCTGCCGAAGGCACTGTCCAGAGCTTTGGATAATTTAATCACAGTGCCTAACTGGGGTTGGGCTTCATTTTTCTCCAGACTCGATAAAAACTCAACTTCAAACCCGGTCAGACTGGAAAGCTCTTCCAGCGACAAACCCTTTTCTTCTCTTAATTTTCGGATGCGTTCACCGATGCCTTCCATTCCCTTTTTGGGTTCCGCCGGAATGTCACCGGTTAAATCCGCGAAAAAATCGATATTCAAGAATCCCTTGCGATCTTTTGCTTCCATTTTAGCTCCTCTAAATTTTTTTAAATTGATGGTACCGAAAATTCAAAATTGTAGACTGTTTTTAATACCGTGAGCAACGTACTTGGTAACACAAAAAAATTTAATGCTTTTTTTTATTGCTATCAACAGCATCGCCGGTGCTTGCATCCCGCTCAAGCGGGGAATCAGTGCCGAGCACAGAATCCTTTAACAAATAACTAATAACAAATAATTGGGCCTATCCCAATTATTTACAGGCACTTGGCACCTATATGCCTCGCTATAACAATCCGTTGAATTTCGGATGTCCCTTCACCGATATCCAGCAATTTCTGATCCCTGTAAAAACGCTCCACATTGTATTCTTTCATCAGTCCGTAACCCCCGTGAAGCTGGACGGCATGGTTGGCACAGCGATACATCACCTCCGAGCAATAAAGTTTGCCCATGGCGGCTTCCTTGGAAAACGGCATGTCATTGTCCCGCAGCCAGCAGGCTTTGTAAAGCAGCAGACGGGCGCATTCGATTTCCATGGCCATGTCGGCCAGTTTAAACGCACTGGCCTGAAAGGTGGCAATGGGTCGGCCGAACTGTTCACGCTCGTTGCTGTATTTTAGTGCCATGTCAAGGCATCCCTGGGCTCCGCCAAGGCCCATGGCCCCGATGGACAGTCTGCCGCCGTCCAGGGTTTGCATCATCTGATGAAATCCACTTCCCCTTGGGCCGAGGAGGTTTTCCTTCGGTACCCGGCAATCCTCAAAATACAGCTCACTGGTATTGGAAGCCCGCCACATCATTTTATCGTGCATCACCTTGGCGGTATACCCCGGCGTTCCTGCTTCGACGATTATACAGGAAAGCTCGGGTCGACCATCATCACGGACGCCGGTACGGGCCAGGACGGTCGATCCAATTGTAATATCAGTTGAGGCATTGGTAATAAAAATCTTGCTCCCATTAATCACCCACTCATTACCATCTAACACCGCAGTTGTTGCACTGTTGGCTGCATCCGAGCCGGCGTTGGCTTCGGTCAAACCAAAACCCCAGAGTGCCTCCCCGCTGCAAAGCTTTGGCAAATACTTTTTCTTTTGTGCTTCATTGCCGAAATAATAAAGCGGCCCGATGCCTAACGAATTTTCTGCTGCGACGGTGGCCGCATGAGACCCATCGACCCGAGCGATTTCTTCCACCGCGATGATATAAGACAGGTAATCCATGGCTTGTCCAGCGTATTGGTCAGAAACAAAAATGCCGAATAGACCGAGCTCTGCCATTTTTTGCATGGTTTCGTATGAAAACTCCTCCTTTTCGTCCAGCTCTCCGGCAACCGGCTTAATCTCCTTTTCAGCAAAACTGCGTACCGAATCCCTTAAAATCTCATGATCCGTTGATAGACTGAAATCCATACCAACTCCTTATGCTTGAGGTTGTCTTAGAAAAATATTTGACGAAATTATATACATGGCATATTAAGGAACATTTTATAAGTAGAAGGCTCGGTAATGTCAATCGTAAAGATGCCAGAGGTCAGAGGTCAGAGGTCAGAAAACAGAGATCGGAAGACAGAAGACAGAGGACAGAAACAAAGGATCGCCTTTTCATTGTCATGTATTTCTTGCACTGAATAACAGTGTAACTAATTTAAATCATTTTAAAAATTAATCTTACCGACAGTTGCATTGACTAACTGACTTCTGCCCTCTGGCATCCTTTGTCATCTGACCTCTGTCATCTGTAATCTGTTTTCTGTCTTCTGTTTTCTGACATCTGTCATCTGTTATTATCATGCCCGAACTGCCTGAAGTTCAGACCATCGTAAATGATTTAAATGCTGCCGATTTGATCGGCATACCAATAAGCGGCGCCAGGGTATATTGGCCGGCCAGCATTGCAGAGCCAACGCCAACGTCATTCTGCCGACGGATAAAAGGACGCCATATTACAGCCATCCGGCGCCGGGGAAAGTACCTGGTTTTTGAAATTGATGATGGATATACTCTGCTGTTGCATCTGCGAATGTCCGGACGTCTCCATCTGGTTTCAACAGCTGCCCGCCGTATCAAACATGAGCATGTTATTCTCAGTTTCGATGACGGCAGACAATTAAGATTTCATGATCCGCGCAAATTTGGTCGTCTCAACCTGGTCAAAGATCCGGCGCGGATTCTGGACCGTCTGGGTCCCGAACCGCTGGCGTCCGGATTTACAGCCAAAGCCCTGGGCAAGCTTCTAAAAAAGCGTGGACGAATATTAAAGCCCTTACTGCTGGACCAGACGTTTATCGCCGGTCTCGGCAATATTTACGTCGATGAAGCCTTGTGGGAGGCAAGGCTGCATCCCTGTCGGATAGCATCCACCCTGTCGGCACCGGAAATCAAGGCACTGCGTCTGGCTGTCCCGCGGGTACTGAAAAGGGGTTTGAAAAATCTCGGCACTTCTCTGGGAACCGGTGCAGCCAATTTTTATTCGGTGGCCAGCCGCCGCGGCCGCAACAAAGATCAATTGAAGGTTTTTCGCCGCACAGACCTTCCCTGCCCGCGCTGTAAAACAACCATCGAGCGCATTATTGTGGGTCAGAGAAGCACACATATCTGCGCAAAGTGTCAAAAATTGTAAAAATGGAGTACTGGAGCGATGGAGTACTGGAGTTATGGAAACGGCAGATCTGGGACTTTATTATTTTCCCAATACTCCACTACTCCAGTACTCCAACACTCCTTTAACTATTTGTAATGAATATGTATTATAATGACGGCCGAGGAATCTTGCTAAAGAACACATTTGAGGTGACGCCATGCCAACCGGTGCCTGTGGTATCAACTGTGATGTATGCAAGTTAAATTTGCTGGGGACCTGCTCGAGCTGCGGGCCGGGGATAAGTTTGGAAGCTGAGAAAAAACTAGCCGCCCAGCAGCGGTTGCTGGAAAGCACTTGCTCTATTTTGGCCTGTGCCAAATTGAATCAAATAGAATATTGCCTGCGCGATTGCAATCAATTTCCCTGTGACAATTTTGGCGCAGGCCCCTACCCTTTCAGCCAAGGATTTTTAGACATGCAGCAACGACGTTTGAAAGAAAGACCACCGGCTTTTGCCCCGGACGGATCCCGGGTTACAGTGGACACAGCATACTGGGATGAATTGCTGAAAAAAAATATCGATACCCTCTGCAACTTCACCCTTTTTGAAAGCGACTCATCCGGACACCTGCGGTTTCATTTTTTAAATGAAGATATAATGGTTGACCTGAGTGATCGATGTCTGAAGCGATTGGAAGGTGATCGGTGGTCAAAAACAGATGACCCGCTTCTAGAGCTGGTAACCGTTTTATACCTGATAAATGTAACCGGGCTTTATCCCATGGATAAAGATATTGTCGGTGTAAAAGATCTGAAAGAGGCCCATTTTTTCCAGGGACCCCATGCGCTTAAAACAGAACCGCTCGTCAGACGCTATGGCACAGATTTAAATGGCTTCAACCAGATCGCGGAATACCTGGAAGGTGAACCCCGGGATATGGCTGACACCGCTTACAGATTACTCCCATTTCCAAGAGTTCCTTTATACTACCTGCTCTGGAAGGGCGACGCAGAATTTGAACCCCAGGTAACGGTTCTTTTAGATCGGTCCATTGAAAATGTCCTGGCAGCCGACGCGATCTGGGCGCTTATTAATAGAGTGTCTAACGCACTGCTGGTAGGTGCTGAGGAAAAGTTTTAAGCAACAAACAAATTTGGATGGAAAAACTCAATTGGGAGTTATTGGTTATAAGTTATTCGTTAATTGAAAAGAAGTGATAAAACAGCTGTGGGAGCGGCTTCCAGCCGCGATGTTATCCGTCGGGTCAATCCATCTTTTCGCGGCTGGAAGCCGCTCCCACAGCCTTTCAATATTCTTAGGTAGTCTGTCTGTCAAACACCTCCGGATTCACGATGTGGGCCGGCTTACCCCCCTGATAATACTCGATCAGCTGCTCCACCACCCCCACGCTCATGTTATTCATACCCTCAAAAGTGAAAGCGGCGGTATGGGGGGTTAACACGACGTTGTCCAATTCCAGTAACGGTGAGTCACTCGGGGGTTCATTTTCAAATACATCAAGGCCGGCGCCAGCGATAACGTTATTTTTTAAAGCATCGTAAAGATCCGCTTCATCGACAATGCCGCCGCGGGCAGCGTTGATCATAATCGCTGACGGCTTCATGAGGCCCAAGGTTTTGGCATTAATCATCCATTTGGTTGCGGGAATCAGCGGTACGTGAATGCTGATGATATCGGAAACCCTGAGCAACTCCTCGATCTCCACCCTTTCGATACCCTGCTCGGCGGCAAACTCCTCCGGCCAGAAGGGATCATATGCCACAACTTTCATTTCAAAGCCTTTGGCCCGTATGGCCACACAGCGGCCAATGGCACCCAGTCCGATTAACCCGAGGGTTTTCTGCCAGATTTCAAGCCCCATTATCTTGGTGTGCTCCCATCGTTTTTCCCGCAGGCTCTGGTCGCAATAGATAATTTTTCGCGCCACATTCAACATCAGGGCAAAGGTGTGGTCGGCTACGGCCTGGTTGTTGGCACCCGGCGTGTGGAATACGATGGCATCATGACGGGTAGCGGCGTCGATATCCACGGTATCCAGCCCGGCACCCATTTTGGCGATGGCCTTTACCCCCGGAGCCATGTCCAGTACCTCATCGTTTACCACCAGGTCATTGCCGCAGAGTATGGCGTCCGCCTGCTTCAAGGCCGCCACGAATTTGGGATCTTCTACACCGGAGCCGCGCATATCAATAAGGTTCATCCCCGAATCCTTTAACTGCTCCATTGGGGCCATGTCAAAGGCACAAAACGGTCTGGATTCAATCAGTACGGTAAAGTTGTCCATCGTTAAAATGATCTCCTTTCAAGCCATTATCCAAGAATATAAAGATCCGGATCCAGAGGACCCGGCTTTGATTTCACCCCAGAGGGGTAGAGCTTACCTTAGACTCCGAATGGAATGATGGAATGGTGGAATAATGGAATATTGGGAATCAAAAACGGATGATGGTCTGATTTTAAATTCTGATCAGTGCCAGCTTTATAAAATCAGATCTCATTCCGCTAAACCCAGTATTCCAACATTCCAGTATTCCATCATTCCAGGGCATAGGTTCACGGCACAGCCAATTTTCTCTGACCTGGCCCAGCCCAGAGGACCAGGTTTTCAATGATAGGATAAAGATCTACATTCCGAAATCAATCAAACTCACAAATGCCGGTATAATTTTCAGGTGTTATTTTCAGCAACTCATCCTTTACGTCCCGGGATACATCCAGGGATTCGATAAATTCAGTAATTATTTTTTGATCCAGGCGGGCATGGGTGCGGGTTAAACCTTTCAGGGCTTCGTATGGCTCCGGATAGTTTTCACGGCGCAAAATGGTCTGGATGGCTTCGGCCACCACGGCCCAGTTTTTTTGCAGGTCGGCCCGGATAACATCGGCATTCAAAATCAGTTTATTGAGCCCTCGTATAAGCGACTTCAAGCCGATGACGGTATGGGCCACGGCCACCCCGATGTTGCGCGTTACGGTAGAATCGGTAAGGTCCCGCTGCAGTCTTGAAATCGGCAACTTAACTGCCAAATGCTCAAAGATGGCGTTGGCAACACCCAGGTTACCCTCGGAATTTTCAAAATCAATGGGGTTTACTTTGTGCGGCATGGTAGAGGAGCCCACCTCGCCTTTTTTTATTTTCTGCTTGAAGTAGTCCATCGAGATGTATGACCATATATCACGATCCAGATCGATCAGGATGGTATTGATCCGCTTCAGGTTATCGCAAAAGGCCGCCAGATTGTCATAGTGTTCGATCTGGGTGGTCACTTTTGAGCGTGACAGACCGAGCACCCGGTTTACAAGATGATCGGCAAAGGAGGGCCAGTCAACATCCGGGTAGGCCACGTGGTGAGCATTAAAATTACCGGTGGCTCCCCCGAATTTGGCCGAATAAGGGACCGCATTCAGC
>Ga0255055_10000722_pt1 | contig 25047 bp, 18 predicted proteins | sample JV7_2_27_MG_FD_188633 | JGI IMG/M metagenome (GOLD analysis project Ga0255055, IMG submission 188633) | Seawater microbial communities from Jervis Inlet, British Columbia, Canada - JV7_2_27 | ecosystem: Environmental > Aquatic > Marine > Inlet | place: Canada: British Columbia | collected...
TAAAACACGCCGTGGCGTATGGGGAGTTAGGGTTACACCTCGGATGAAGGCACGCACCGCCTTGTTGCGAGATCTCAAGGAGGTGTTCCGTCGTCATCAATCCCAACCAGTAGATCGGGTGATATACTTAATCAACCCGATTCTAAGGGGTTGGGTCAACTACTTTCGGGTCGGCAACTCCAGTGAGTGCTTGGGATACATCAAAGACTGGGTGGAGAAAAAGATCAGACGACAACTGATGCATGCCAGAAAGCGCCGTGGCTTCGGCTGGAACAGGTGGAGTAGGGCTTGGTTTTACGATACTCTGGGATTGTTTAATGATTATGGAGTTCGTCACTATAGGGCCTGAAAGCGCTGTCAGTTTGATAGGTCTCATAACCCTTCAGGGGAAGTTAACAGAGTAAGCGTAGTGCGGGAAATCCGCATGCTGCGTTTGACGAGGCGGGAACTGGAAACGGACCTACGTGGCTCCGCGCCAGTTCTCGACCCTACCTGAGGGGGACTGGAGGTGAAATTCCTCCGGTCTACCCGACTCAAAGGTTCCAAAACTGAGAGAAACATATATTATATATGTTATTTGTAATGATTATGATCAATCCTGACACCTATTCACTTCATGCTTTTCTTAGTTCCCATCAGTGCTGAAAATATGACCTTGGGCATGTGTTGTCTCACCAAACTTGAGAATTATAACAGTTGCACCGGTTTATTGAAATTTATTTTAGGTCTTGATTTAAAAGCTCATCCTCTACCCAATATAGCCACCACCGCTGGCTTCCTGGATCGAAGTATAGCGACGTATCCTCGTCAAATGACGTGTGTTCTTTCAAGGCTGCTTGGTTAGCGGTTCGGAGCATGTCTCTGATCTTGACCGAAATTTCCTCCTGCGTTTCTTTGTAGGTTGATTGAATTGCAATGAAATTTTTTGCTTCTTTTCTTGCTTCCCGTGTGAGTTTTCTAGCGGCGATTTCCACCATCGCAAAGTGTATCTGTTCATGCTCAAGGAAATATTCTAATATTTCCCCGGAAATATCTGGGTTCAACCAGGAGCATTCCGGATACATGACGGCCTCAAAGACAATATATTTTATACTGCCAGAGTAATTGATTTGTTGATTTAAATATCCGCGGGTAATCGTAAATTTGGATTCTTTGGCGACTCGAATCTGACCACAGGTATAGCCGCCTATGCTTTTTGCATGCGGTTTAATATTCGCTGGCAATTCCAATGCCTGAAAATCATCAACCGTCAACTGTCTATAGGTGATTCCATTTTTAAATCCCTTCTGCTTGTTGTCGATTTCCATTACATGGGGTCGTGCATATTCCGGGAGCTGGGCACAACCGGACAACAATAAAAATACCTGCATCAGCAGCATGGATTTTATGAATCGAAGCATCTTTACTCCTTCGGTTCACGCCTCATCTGAAGTTACTCAGTTATTCTCGCAAACAGTCGCCACATACCGCCTATAACCGGAATAATTACGATTGAAATGCATTTTCGTATCTTCCATTTTACCTCACCTTAAAATTAATTTTCAATTGTAAATAACCTGTCCGTATATTCAAAGACTTCATTCAATAATTTCTGCTGCCGATCTGTCATATTATGGGTTCTTTTAAAATCCTCAATATCATCCTTAAATCTGCTCGCAAAAAAGCCGCGAGCCACAAATATATAATCGTCGTCCTTTATTATAAAATAGCCTGTAAATATAATATTCTTTTCACCAAAATAAACATATTTTGTCCAACTTCTGTTGTTAATTACAACCGTTTCTAAAGGTATTCGTTCTATATTTCTTAAATACTGTTCTGCTGAATATCGGTAATCATCAGTGGGCTCCATTGGTCCTTCTCTAATAATATCAATTGCAGTGGCCTCGTTTTTGCTAAAATACACCCAGCGCTTCCATTTGTTTCTTTTATAATATTGTTGATCTAAAACCTCTTTATGAATCTTAACTTTCAACTCTGGGAAGTTTGATAAAAAGATGTTATCTGTAAACTCTACTTTCGGTTGCATTTCTGCACAAGCGGTGATCATTAAGAAAAAGAATAATAGAGTGAGTAGTTTTTTCATTTCACTTCACCTTATCTTTGCGTGACGTCAAGTTTAGATACATTGAGAGTACATGCAATTTGGCCATTTTACAGATATTCTTGGATATCATAACTTATTCAGAGATTCAAAAGTACTGATTAGTTGGAGATATTGCAGGCTTTAGCACCGGCAATACGATGGTGTTTCATAGCAATTTTATAATAAAAATTCTGTTAAGTTAGTGGATTTCTAAATTTAGACGAGAACCACATTCAGGGCAAAAAAACTGATTGCTGTTAAAATCTTCTAAATCGCATGTAAAACTGCAATTATCGCATTGTAGAATATTTCTTGGTTCTTAACTCTGGCTATCCGCAGGAGTATTTACAATAGTCAGCGCGGCCATTACTTCATCAGTCATATCTTCTCCACCTCTTATATTTGTGACAAGCGAACCAATAGTGTAAATAGGCCCCCACGGAATCCCCCACCATCCTAAGAGTAATGAAATCAGCGAATAGCCTGCACTTTTCATAAAAGTCCCATCTCCGTACTTAATAAAAAATATTTTAGAAGGACGTCTGAACGTCATAATAATTATGGAAATGCAGTATTGAAAAATTACGAATTTACCACCCCTCTGTAATTCCATCTTGAGCATGCCGTTCGTCATCCCTGCAATACCTTCTACGTTTTCCAACATTTCCTGTGCATCTACTCTTGCCTTTTCCAGCTCATAACTGGTCTCTTTTTCTACATAATTCTTTAGCTCTTTTCTGCGTATTTCTAAAACCTCATTAATGATTTTTTGCACTTCTGGTTCGAAATCGGCTTTATTATAAGATTCCAAAAAGAATGCAAGTTCATCGATCGGCATATTTCTATACTTAGTTTTTAGCTTATCTAAATCCATTTCAAATTCCTATAGGCTCTGTCCCCGCAGTCTACCTAAGTTGTGATATAAAATCGATATCATAGGTTTCTCAGGATTTCAAAAGTACCGATATGTTGGAGATACATCAAGTTTAAGAACTGAAGAAAATGCTATGTTGCATATCATTAGCTATAAAAAGGTATGTTTAAAATTATCCGGCAAAATCAGTAATATCAAAATAAAACATTTTTTCCGTACCATCATTCATTTTAATGGTAATTTCATCATAAAATCTATTTTTTACCACGAGCAAATTTTGTAATTCCATTGTCCAGCATTTATTCCTTTCACCACATATACTTTCTATGTATTTGTATTCCTCTGAAATTCCTAAAACAGAATTGGGAGCTTTTATTATTATTGCATTTTCAATGGAATTGCCTACTTTCTGATCTGTTTGGCCGAGAAGTTCTGGGGTGGCCTCAGTTTTTTTGTTCTTTTTAAATCGGCTTTTGAATTTATCAATCAAACCCATTTGATTCTCCAATATTCAACATAATGTCTGGTAGTGATTTATTGATCTGCAGTTTTGAAAGAGTACTTTTATTGCAAATAATAGCAGAAATCGGTTATCTGTATAACGTATGATATGACCTGCAGCAAAAGCGCAATATTTTTCAGTCAGCACCAATTCCATGGTGAAATTTGCTTTTTGGTTTTTATAATGAATAGCTACTTTATCTCGATTCCTATTCTATCCCACCTGACATTAAATTCTTCTTTATTCCAAGACCAATAAATATTAGTAACTTTCCCTTTGACAAGCGATCTATCAACAAAACCCCAAAAACGGCTGTCAAAACTTTCATCGCGGTTGTCTCCCATCACGAAAAGGGATTGTTCCGGTACGGTTATCGGTCCAAAATTATCTCTGGGACGAACCTTGGCTGATAGAATGCGCGAATCCGTGTAGACGCCATAGTCCTGATTTACGCGTTTATGATTAAGATACAGCTTTTTATCCCGTATCTCAATTACATCCCCGGAGATACCGATGACCCGCTTGATAAAATCCTTATTGGGGTTAACAGGGTATATAAAGACGACAATGTCTCCACGCTTAGGGTTTCTAATTGGGATAATGGTTTTGCGCCAATAGGGAATCTTAATGCCGTATATGAATTTATTAACCAGAAAATGATCACCGATTAAAAGAGTTGGCTTCATTGCACCAGAAGGAATTTTATAAGCCTGAACTATATTCTGTGTAATCGCAAATTTATTTATTGGCTGGATAACAAATGTTGTGATTAACGCAAAAAGTAAATAAACATACCATTTGTTATATTTTTTTAAATCGTAGGAAAATTTGAATTTTCTGGACAATCTTACAGCATCTACAACACAAAACACAACAAATGTAAGAATCAGTAATATTGTTGCTATCAAATTTATAGGTACAACAGGAAGAAGTAAAAGCGGCTTTGAAATCACTAAAAGGGCTTGTCCGATGAAAAACAAAATAATGCCTCTTTTGGCTTCTCCGGTATAAATATGCCCTAAACCAATTGCAATAACCGTAAATATCCCAGAAATCCAAGGCTTTCTTGGTTTATTAATCACAAAATGATTCTCCAATTAATATTTGAGGTGTTATGCCATGACAGGCTCTACTTTTCATCGAAGAAATCAAAAATCAATAAAATTATACAAAACCGTAACGAATAAAACAAAATAAAACAAAAGATTTGAAGTGCAGATATTGAGAGTACTTGTAAAAAATCACGTCTATGAAAACCTGTAATATCATAAAATATCACAAATTGTCACGAATTACAGATAAGTAGATGGTATCACAAAAATTTAAAGCCTGTAAAAATCAGGAAAAATTTTGTCAATAATAATTTAGATACGTTTACAGTATCTGTACTTTTAGAAGTGCCTATTTTTTACAGATACTATAAGGCATATCTGCAATTTTGGCTTATATGCGATATGTTGGAGATAACAACGGTTTTGAAAGCCGTCATTTTCGAGGGGTAGCCATGATGTATCAAAAGTTCAAGTCGATCTGCTCAGAAGATGATATCTCAATGAGCCATAGTTCGCAATTTAAGTAAATTGAAGTTTATATGGCATTCCTATCGATAGAACAGCTAAGTTTCTCTGCCGCATTCCGTACATTTTCCATTTTCTATAATCCCAATACAGGATTCATCAGGACAAAGTTCACGATCTCCATTTAAATGATTTTCGTCCTCAGGGCCGGCGTGGTTAATATCTCCATCATATTGGTAAAACTGCTCATGATGTTTAACATCTAACTTAATTTGGTCAGTATATTTCTGAGCCAATTCCTTTTCTTTCACCGATAATTCTCTTTCCATATTTTCTTTTAATGTAATCGACTGCAACTCAACATCCTGAAGCCTAACGTCTGGGAGATTTTCTAATCGAGTAGTTAAAGTGGGGTGCGAGTTAAATTCCTTCTCTTCCTCAGCTAGAGCGTTTTTTTCATATTCGTGCAGTTTCAATTTATCTTTATTTAATAATTCACTATATATCTCAAAAAAGTTACTGTCAGATTCAACCGCAATCTTTAGGATGTTTTCATTATAATGGTTACCTATTCTTATTACTTTTTTTAAAGCACTTGAAAATGTTTCATCCCCATAAGTATTAGCAGCAATCCAATCTGCTCTTAGTTCTCTATTTCTACTCAAAATCATATCAATTGTTGCAAAATATTCTAAAAAGACACCTAAGAACAGTTGCGACGGTAGTAGTAAAACTTGCATTATGCTTGAAACGAAACTATCCCCGGATTCTTCATTAACTGCTCCCAAGCTTTCCATTGAAGAAATTATCCCTCTATATACTGGTGAGACTATTACTGAGTATAATGTATCTCTACCTGAAAAATGAGCAAATTCATGTGCTAAAATGGAACTAATTTCTAATGAGTTAAGCTCCTTAAGCAATGGCATTCCTAATGCCAATATTCGACCTTTAACAACCCCGTCAAAGGTAGCTAATTTGCCCTTCATTACAAAAAAATTAGGCTCAGCTAACAGAATTATGGCAGTCGGTTTTTTAGTTTTAACTCTCCTACAAACGTCATCAATAATACTATATAAACCGGGATATGTTGGATTTTTCAATGTGATCGCAGATTGAAAAGCAGTATTCGGGAAAAACATCATCCATATAGATCTAAAGGTCGCCCAGATTGCAACTATTGGAGCCAAAAACGATGCAATTATAATAACAATGGGGATTCGGGGTAGTTGAAATACTATTATGAGTATTAAGGCGCTTAAACCAATTGTTACAAATGCAGAAATAAACATTGCTACATAAGTTGCAGGGACCGAAAGCAATGAAAGTAATAAAAGAAAGGCTGAGATACGTGGATGCCTTTTTCCTTTAGCCAAATCTACTGATACATGTTTAGGAGGTCTCTTTTTTCTCTTCTTATTTTTTAGGGCATTCCATGTAAGTATTGCTCCTAATGCTCCTAATAGCCCGAAGCTTAATCTGATCAAACTACCCAAAAGTTCCCAAATACCCTCGATTGAATATACTAAATCTAATAATCTACCTAAAATTAGAACGTAAAGAATCAACGTTCCAGCAATAAGCTTGAAACGCCAACTCACAAAAATACATCCTATCAGTACAGCTAAAAATGCCGGGAGTGCTATTCCAAGTAAGAACCTCAATAAAGCAATCCATAATCCAGATCCTTCTAGCCCTCCTTGAGACCCCCCCCACATGAAAATTCGATCATACACGATAAATGCTATGAGAAAGCAAAAGATTAATCTTATGAAATCGAAGAAAGATATTTGTTTATTCATGATTTTCCTTTCACCAGGATGAGCCGTGATATCTTGCTAAAACTAAATATCAAGAGCTACAAGTTTTAGAACAACGATTTCAACCCATTGTAATCAAATCTGCCCAATCTATTGAACACACGATTATTCAAAGACCTCGGAAGTACTTTTTTAGAATAAACTGGATTAAGGCCCTTAATCTTCCAAGTACGGATTCGGCCATAGTATGCCAAATTCACACTTAAGAAGAACATTAGGGTGCTCAATCCTACCGGACGCAACATATAACGACAGGCGCGTCGAATAATACGACCGAGGCTATAAAATCGATTGGTGACCCAATCGTGCCCGTCTTTCAAATTTTGTGCTGACATGTTGCCTGGCTGGAAGACTGCATGGTGAAAATCATAATGCGACCAGTCAAAGTCGATGATGCGGTTTTTCATGGCTTTGAACCGAGGAGTTCCCGGCAATGGTGTAAAAATAGAAATCTGGGCTGCATCAATTTTCAGTTTATCCATCGCCTTCAATGTGCGCTCAAACACATGAGGATCATCGTGTTCAAAGCCAAAAACGATCCCGGCTTCCACACCGATTCCGTGGGCGTGCAGTGTTGCGACCGCTTCTCGGTACTTTTCCACACGATTGAAGCTTTTGTTGACCGTTTCAAGGTTCTTTTCCGAAAAGGTTTCGATTCCTATGAAAACACCTACACACCCAGCCTTCGCGACAAGCCTGACAAATTCCAAATCTTCTGCCATGGCCATAGTTGACTGTGTCACCCAACGCTTGCGAAGTGGTATTAACGCCCGAAACAATTGAGTTGAATATTCCTTATCTGCTGTCAGGTTATCATCGATAAACATGAAAAAGCGACTCGGTATATTGGCGATCTCAGCGATGACTTCTTCAATCGGTCTTTGACGCTGAGTCGCTTGATGAAAGGCGGAAACCGAACAGAAATCACATTGCTTGGGACAACCACGCGTGGCTTGCACAGCATGAATCGTTCTATATTTCTCCCTTGCCAATAAACTTCGCGGGAGGTGTTTCAATCCTTTCAATGAATGGAATTGAGTATTGTCGTATATATGTTTTAAGCATCGGTTGCGGGCATCGTTAACCACTTCAGCCCAAATACCTTCTGCATCACCCAACACGATGGCATCCGCATGCAAGCCCGCTTCCTCTGGACAAAACGTTGGATGCATTCCTCCCAATACAACAGGAATCGATCGCTTGCGGAAATGGTCGGCAATTTCATAGGCTCGGGGAGCTGCTGCGGTCATACAGGTGATGCCGATTAAGTCCAATGGATCATCCCATGGTATTTCATCTACCTGCTCATCGATCATACGAATATTCACATCTGGTGGGCTTTCGGCTGCCACAGCTAAGAGACTGAGCATGGAAAAGCGAAAGGTTTTACCATTGAAATATTTACGTTTACCCACATGTCGCCAACGCTCACTGGCGGGTGCAATGAGTAGTATATTCATGATCCCCTCCTTTGGTTTCAATCTCTCGTTATTGACGTTATCAAATCATCCAGAATATTCAGGCTTTTTGTCCATAAGATTGATTAACTGTTTTTAGGAAAAGTTAATTCATTGAAAATGCCTCAATGCTTGATCCACAACTTCTTTTCCCTGTTTCCAGACCTGCAATTTCCATTCATCCGTGTTGGGATAAAAAACCCGTAACAACTCGGATTTAATCTTCTGTCCCTCAGGATAACTCTCGCCCCCATAATGATGTAACCAATTCTCATTGCGTAGCGCCCAGAACACTTCTTTAGCCGGGTAGGTACCAAACTCGAGGCTGACAGCAGCAACTTCTGCCCAGGGTAGCATTTTCGGAACATCAAGCTTAAGTGTAGTTTGCAAATGAACGGAAACCGATTTGCCTTTGACAGTGGTCCTCACTCGCTCACCCCAGTACATGACAGCACGTTTGTACGCCGGAGTGTCTGGTTTGACATTCATTATAATCTCAGCATATCCGTGGGGTCCTAAACCGGTGTGAACATCTATGAATATAACCCGTCGCGCATTTGATAAATACAATCGGATAATGTCCCTCAGGGTCTTAGTGGACCACGTCTCAAAATGGCCACCGAAAAATAGCCCTTTAGCGTACGCATATTGCCCTCCCGATACCGCCTGTTTCAGAGCTGCCGTTCCATTTCTAAGACGATACCAAAGAAGGTTAAGTCGAAGTTTTGTGTTCTCCCAAAATGAAATGGATTTTGGAGCGATAAGATCAGCAAGCTCAGCGTATCCATAATTTTTTGGGTAGGGCTTTAGGTGATCGATGAAGTTGCGATTCAAGTCTACGTTGTCTTCGTTTGATCGTCTCAGGTAAGCGAATCCGTACGGATTAATTGCATGAATCATGAGAATGGCAACATTAGGTTTCAAATCGGACTGAATGCCTTCTCTCAGAAGGGTAGTCTGAATGCCGGAACCCACAAAACCTTCGACACCATGGGTCCCTGAACTTAATACAAAGATATCGGTAGCGTCTTTTGATCCAAGAGCAGCAACATCAATATATAATGGTTTACTTTGAGGGCCGGTATGAGGATTTCTAAAGCTTTCCGTGTCTGCCCCGATTGCCCGAGCAGCAGATATGAATTTATCACGCGCTTCCTGATAGTTGCGGGAGAAGTATGATATCATTTCATGTGCCTTTATTTCACTGTGAAAACAGGATATCAATATCGAAATAAACGGTATCAGCAGATTGATAACAACTTTTCTTTCCATGGTGGCGCCTCTTTTCTGAACGATCACTCTGGACCTCGCCCGTTTATTTGAGCCCATTGACTCTATACACATGATGTGAGCAAATTTTAGGCCAAACTCTCACCAATAGATGTAACCACCTGAATATTTAAACAATAAGCGCTCTTTTACAGACTCAATAAAATCTTGCATTTATACAGGAAGATTCATAAAATGCTGGTCAATCATACATATTTTGTCGATATACTCATACTGAAATGAGGGTTTTATGGAAACAAAAGGTAAACTCACTTCCGAAGAAAAGAAATTCTTTATTCTGCTCAATAAAGCAATCACATCAAATCCCTTCGACGAGGAAAGAGATAAAGTTTTAGATCAAATATCGAATGGTCGACTGAAAAGTAAAAAAGATCAGGAATATGCGCTTAAAGATATTTTTCCGGAATTAAATCAAAAAATTAATGAGTTAGAGCGAAGGGGATTGAAGAGAATCCAAGATCTTTCAAGAGAAAACCGCCAATTAGTTGAGCCAGCTTATTTGTACAGTGTTTACCATCATTATTTTCCTGACTTCGATAAACATATAGAAAACCAACTAAGTTTGGGAGCAACCCTAGCAGACGTGTCATTTGCTGAAAAAGCGCTAAGGCACGTGGAATCTCGTGGCTTTTCACATGAACTAAGTCTTCATTATTTTGCATTGTTTTATCAGATGCGACGCGCATTTTACTTCATCCATAAGGCTCTCGTGGGCGATAGTCCTTCTATGAAAAACCTACGCCTTTCATTGTGGAATAATGTTTTTACCCACGATATTTTAACTTATGATCGAGTACTGTGGGATCGTATGGAGGACTTTGCAACAATTTTAGAAGGAGAAACCGGTACGGGCAAGGGATCGGCAGCGGCAGCAATTGGACGCTCTGCCTTTATTCCTTTTGATCGAAAAAAGAGTCGATTCATAGACAACTTTACCCAAACATTCATTTCAATAAATTTATCACAATACCCTGAAAGCTTAATTGAATCTGAGTTATTTGGTCATCGAAAGGGAGCTTTCACCGGGGCTGTAGATGATCATGAGGGCTTGTTTGAGCGTTGCAGTAGACACGGTGCTCTGTTTCTTGATGAAATCGGTGATATCAGAATTTTTACTCAAATAAAGCTGCTTCAGGTTATTCAGGAACGCACTTTCACACCCGTAGGCGGCCATGATCAAAAGCGATTTGACGGTCGTGTTATTTCAGCAACAAATCGTTCTATTATTGAACTTCGGAGACAAAAAAGGTTTCGAGATGATTTTTACTATCGGTTGTGCTCAGACATCATTCCCGTTCCAACCTTACGGCAACGCATCGAAGAGACGCCGACGGAACTAAATCAGATGGTAAATTTGTTAATTCACCGAATGACAGGCCAGGAAAATCCGAATATGACAGATGAAATTTTGGAAACCCTCAAACAGGATTTACCAAAAGGATATTCTTGGCCTGGCAATGTACGAGAGCTGGAACAGGCTGTGCGTAGCATTATATTAAAGAGACATTATTATGGTGACGCCATGGTAACTGATGTCAATTTAAAGGACACATTTGTTCAGAAAATTTATGCGGGTACTTTAGAGGCCAGAGAACTATTAAACCAATATTGTCACCTACTCTATAAGCGTTATGGAACATATGAAGAAGTTGCACGACGGGCTAAGCTTGATCCACGGACGGTTAAAAAGTACTTAAGATAGGGTACGGTCAGCCTATTGCTATACAGATATATTGGTCACAGTTTGCCAGTTTTACAAATATGAAATGGATATCACAAGATATTTCATAAGATGGTTCAGTATGAAGCCGATACTGGAACTTTGCTTTGAAAATTCACCCTTCAATTGAAGCTGACACATATTGTAGATTGCGCAATGACAAATATACAAAATTTCAGCCAATCGAAAATTGTAGATTCCGTGCCTGAAGATGGAATTTGAAGGGATTGAAATTTTATTGGATGTGCTGATGTAATATTAAATTTAAGAAAATTGCAGATGTCATCAAATGGTAATAATAACCCCGACCGAAATGGTCAGGGTTATTGGTTTCCTTGCAAATCCTTGCAAATGGGTGTTAATAGGGTACAAAATGGGAAAAAATTTAGCAACCAAAAAAAGGCTAATCAAAATAAATTCAAGCGCTTAGGCTAATCAATAAAACGGAAATTTTTCCCAGAACTCTTTTTCGTCGTCTTGCCATCTGGCGCCAAACTTTTTTTCAAAAAAGGATCCCATGCGGTCATACCAGCGTACCCAGGGATTCTTGCCCTGTTCTATAGCCGTTAGAACATCATTTAAAAAGGAGGCGATGTTGACCATTTCTTCTTTGGGCAAGTAAGATGCTGCGCCCTCTTTGTAGGATTTTACAATGTTACCCGGACTGAGGGCATGGGCGGTCAGCATGACGGCGGTAACCTCTCTTTGATTGGCGATTTCCAGGAGTTGAAAACCCTCAACGCCCATGATATCTAAAATCGTCATATCAAAATACTGCGTTTCCAGCAAATCTTTGGCTTCATTAAAATTTGACGCCTTTGCCGTTTCGCACATCGGCAGCAGATCTTCCAGCGTATCCAATACATCCGGTTCGTCATCCACTAAAAGAATCCGTTTCCCTTCTAGCAAATCTTTATCGGCCATGGTTTGATCTCCCCGTAATTGCGGTTTAAGGTTAAGCCATTGCTCCTATTATTCTAATGCCTTTTAGTTGTATTTCAAGCTCTGATCTATTGTTTTTAGAAAGCGGTAGCGTGTATCCGGCATCCGCAGTTGTAGTCAATTTACAAAAAGATTCACATTTTTACCGTCTTTCAGATTTACCAACCCCTCCTCACAGATTCTCAGAAACGGAATCGCAGCACCGGTTAATGTTAATAAGGATAAAAGCGGGTTAGGGAAGGGCACCCCTAAATCTGATGCTGCCTTAAAGACATCTTTTAAACGCCGGACAAGAGAATCTAAAGGGAGGTCAGACAGGGCTCCGAAAACCGGTAGCGGCAGCTCGGCCAGAATTTCTGCATTTTTGACAACCACCGCGCCACCCTGCATTTGACGAATGCGGTTTACAGCTGCGGCCATATCCGTATCATCGGTTCCGGCAACCACGATATCCGTCGTGTCCCAGGCAGCGCTGCAGGCAAAGGCTCCGGAATGTAAGCCAAACCCCTTAACGAGCCCCGCAAATAATTTACCGGGATGAAAGGTTCGGTCGATAGCGGCGATTTTTATGATATCTTTCTTTGTGTCGACGCTGAGCTGACCATCTGTGACCGGGCAATTCACTGTGATCTCGGAGGTAACCAGGTCGGTAACCATATTGATTACTCGGACCTGTATTTCTTTGACATCTCCGGGGACGTTGATGATAAAGTCGGAGGGCTCGAGCTCTCGCGTCAGCCTGATCGTCTGCAGGCTTTCCGCCGCAAAGGTGTGTTTCCTGGGGGAAGCCAGTAGCTTTCCGTCTTCGGCGATTATACGACCGTTGCTGATGACCATCTGCGCATCAATGGTGGTGATGTCGGGAATAATAGCAAGATCTGCATAGCGTCCCGGAGCAATGCCGCCAATAAGTGTGTCTAAAGAAAAATGCTCGGCAACATTTAATGTGGCCATCTGAATGGCGGTGATCGGTTCGAAGCCGCAATCGATCGCTTTCTGGACGATATGTTCCATATATCCATTTTCCAACAGGTCCGCAGGGGAAACGGTGTCCGTTGCCAGAATCAACCGCCGGAAATCAATTCCTTGTTTTGTGATTTTGGCGATCTCTTCCAGATCTTTACGGACAGCACCTTCGCGGACCATTATGTGTAACCCCAGACGGAGTCCTTGGCGTACCTGATCGGCATTGATGGGTTCGTGACATGATGAAATGCCGTTGGCAATATAGGCCGTTAGCTTTTTCTCACTGGCACCGGCCGAATGTCCTTCAAGCGTTTTGCCGGCAAGAAGCGTATGTTTAAATAGCGGCTGCAGTTGATCCGGTTCCTGAAGAACCGCCTGCCAGTAAGATTCCCCCAGGCCGATAATGTCATCCCGATCCAGCAGTTTTTGAAGCGTTTCTTCTGGAACTCCACTGGCGGCGTGGCTGATTGATATCCCTGTCGGCGCCGTTGCCAGAATCTTTATGGGCTGATTCCGGAACGATTCCAGAAGGTCAAGTAAGCCTTCATATCCGGCAATCGGAAAGATCTCCAGAGTCTCCGTAACGACTGTAGTTGTGCCGCCTTTAATAGCATATTTTAAAAATTCCTCGATCGGAAAAAGCCAGGCCAGGTGGGTATGTCCGTCGATCAGACCCGGAATGATGGTTTTACCTTTGGCATCGATAACTTCTGTTTTGGGTCCGATCGTGTCTTTTGGATCCCCGCCGACATAGGCAACCCATTTTTCTTTTATGCTTACGGCGCAGTTCTCGATGAGTTCGCCGGTGTAAACATTGACGAGTTTTGCATTCACGATAGCAAGGTCTGCCTTGGCCTGTCCCAGGGCAACCTTCATTAGCGTTTTCGAATTTCGGGTGTCGTTTAAAAAAGTGATTCCCTCTTTTGCCATTGTAATGTCAGTCCTTCCTGTTATCAGATGAATTAGCGTAACCACATTCCTTAACATCTATAGAAAAGGTTTGAAAAGGATAAAATTGCTGTTCTTGTGACTTTCATTCCGGGTTCAATTATTTTGTGCTTTTCAACAGTGAGTGTTAATGGTACCAAATAGATGATCACTTGAAGCTGTCTCAAAAATGCAATTAACACCCGATGGTAAAGCTTTAAACCTACAAAAGGTGCTTACAAGAATAAATGAGCTAAAATTAAAAATGATCTAAAATGCCTAAAATTGAGGAATTCTACCCGTCGAGAGCCTCTTGGTCGAACGATCAAATTTAAAATAAAAGATGGAGCGCGAGCGAGACCACAATTTTAGGCATTTTAGATCATTTTAGGCATTTTAGGCACTTCTAACTTTATAGCACCTTTGGAACTTTTTTTCTCTGTCTTCCAGGATGAACTGCTAATTTTGAGATAGCTTATAGAAACGGCTGCATTGAAAAGGTGTTAAATGAACATTGCCTCTAATTTGAAAAATAGCGCTTTTTATTTTCCGGATCGATGTGCGGTCATCGAAGACGATAAAATCATCACCTTCGCCCAATTCAATCAGGATGCGAACCGGATCGCTTCTGCGCTGGTTGGCAGAGGTGTGCAACCCGGTGACCATGTCGCTTTGTGCGCGCCGAATTCCTATCATTGGCTGGCTTTTTATTTTGGCGTGCTTAAAACCGGTGCGGTGGCCGTCACCTTTTCCCATTTGTTGGTGAAAAATGAACTGGTCAAAATTCTTAAGGATTGTGTGCCCAGGGTGCTCTTTACCACTGACGAAAAACGCGACGAATTAAACGGGATACAAATAGAGCTCGATCCCGAACTGATTATTTGTGAGCATGGAGATATTACATTTCCGGGTCTAACCGGTGAAGGAAAATCGGAATTTAAGATCGTCGAACGTGATCGACAGGATACGGCCGCCATTTTATATACCGGCGGTACCACCGGCATTCCGAAGGGTGCCATGCTGAGTCATGAAAATATACAAACTTCAACCTTTAATGTGGCCCATTATGAACGGTCAACTGAAACGGACCGTGCGCTTTGTTTTCTACCCCTCAATCATGTTTTTGGCCAGATTCATATCACCCATTCCACGGTTTACAGTGCGGGCGGGTTGATCGTCCAGCCGGCGTTTGATCTGGAAAATGTTGTTGATGCCATCGAGCGCCATCAAATCACCAAGTTCTATGCCGTACCGACCATCTACATTCGGCTACTTGAGCTGCAAGACTTGCCGAAAAGATTAAAATCCGTTCGCTATTGTTTTTCGGCAGCCGCCAGTATGGCCAGCGAAGTGGTCCGGGAATGGAAAACGCGTACCGGACTCGATATTCATGAGTCTTATGGTATGACGGAGAGCGCCGCAATGGTAACGTATAACCATTACTATCGTCACATTGTCGGGTCTGTAGGCACACCGATCGCTCTGGTTGAAGTGCAGATCAGGGATTCTGATGGCAAGTACCTGGAGCCGGGTGAAGAAGGGGAGATTTGCATTTACGGGCCCAATATCACCAAAGGCTACTTGAATAATCCTGAAGAGACAAAGGCGGCTTTCCGGGGGAAATGGTACCGTTCCGGGGATATCGGCTATTTTGATAAAGAAGGCTATTTGTATATCGTAGACCGTCTAAAAGATATGATTATTACCGGGGGTGAAAACGTCTACCCCAGGGAAGTGGAAGAAATTTTATATACCCGTACCGAAATTCAGGAATGCGCCGTGGTTGGGCTGCCGGACACCGAATACGGCGAGCGCGTAACCGCCTTTATCGTCCCTCATAAAGACCAGCAGCCGGACTTTAAGAATCTTAAAGCCTATTTGAAGAAGCATCTGGCTGGGTTCAAAGTACCAAAGGAGTTTATCATTGTTGACGAGTTGCCCAAAAATCCGGCCGGAAAACTGCTGAAACGCGAAATTAAAAAACAATACGCTTAGGCCGTAATCGTGCGGCGCGGTTGACTAATTGGGTGTAAAACAATATGGTAACGGCCATGATCAGTCTGAGAGGTGGGCTATGCCGCGACACGCACAAAGATCATCATTCAGGGTACAGGCTGTCTGACAACTCAATCATTTACCGCTGTCTGCCGTGGTAAAAAACATTTTCCGCAAGGTGAATTATGGGACTTTATGACTTTACCTTTTATGATTTAATTAACCGCAATGCCGTTTGTTTTAAAGAAAATGACGCGTGGTTCGAGGTGGATGATAATCGAACCCTGACGTTTTTAGAGTACAAGCAAAAAGTAGATCAGCTAGCCTGCGGTTTACAAAAATCAGGCATCAAAAAAGGCGATCGCATCGGGGTTGTGGGAAAAAACGGTCTCGAATATTTCCTGCTTTACGGTGCTGCTGCGGCTTTGGGCGCCATTATACTGCCCATTAACTGGAGACTTTCGGCCGAAGAAGTCGGTTTTAATTTAAATGATTGTGAACCGAAACTGGTTTTTGCGGACAAGGAATTTCAGGAACTGGTGCAGGGCTTGAAAAAAGAACTTGGATCCGTGGAAAATTATTATAACTTAAGTCCGCAAGGCGGCAGTTTCCTTGCTTTTGATTCCCTGATGGATAACACCGCTGAGTTTGAGCCCGACGATGTGTCCAGCGATGACGGGTTTGTCATTATCCACACGGCGGCAGTGGCCGGCAGGCCCAGAGGAGCGTTGCTTTGTCACGAGAATGTTGTCTGTGCGGATATGCATTTTGATTACCTTTTCAATGTAACCCCTGAAGATGTGCATCTGAATCTATTACCCCTTTTTCATATTGCCGGTCTGATTATGGCCACCACCAGCTTTCATGCCGGGGCTTTGAATGTGAATATGAGTAAGTTTGATGCGCCCCGGGCTGTTGAACTTATTGAGGAAAAAAAAATATCCATGCTGTTTACGTTTGCACCGATTCTCTCCTCCGTTCTCGAACAAAATGAAAAAACCGGTAAAGGGATCAAGAGCCTGCGGCTCTCGGCCGGGCTGGATACACCCGAAACCATCGAAAAATTTCAACAGTTAACCGGCGGGACCTTTTATAGCATCTATGGCCAGACGGAGACGACTTGCGTGGCTACCTATGGCGCCTACAATGACAGACCCGGATCGGCGGGCAAAATGCTGCCCCTTACGTTGGTGCGGCTGGTGGATGATTACGATCGTGAAGTTCCGGCAGGGCAGGTGGGCGAAATCACCGTCAAAGGGCCGATGGTCTTTAAGGGTTACTGGAATCTTCCCGAAGATAATGAATACACCTTTCGGGACGGGTGGCATCACAGCGGAGACCTGGGCCGTTTTGATGAGGACGGTTTTCTCTGGTATGCGGGGCGTAAGGCCGAAAAAGAACTGATCAAGCCGGGGGGCGAAAATGTCTACCCCGCAGAAGTGGAGAAAGTGATACTGGAACACCCTGCCATCGAAAAAACCGTTGTTTTCGGCGTACCGGACCCCAAATGGAAGGAAGGGATCAAGGCGGTCTGCCAGCTGAAAGAAGGACAGTCATTGGAAGCCAAGGCGTTAAGCGAATTTGTAGGCAGCCGGATCGCCCGGTACAAAAAACCCCAGTATGTCGAATTTATTACCGATTTCCCACTTCTTGAAGATGGTTCAGCAGATCGGGCCAAGATCAAGGAGTTGTATGGGGGCGATGAGTAGACGTTAATCAATTGGCCGGGGAGCCGGCACTTTAATTATTTCATTTATCATTATTCTTTAATTTTGAGTGCCCGGCAAGACGGTCGGCATCATATCCGGCTTTCTTATAATTTTCGAGAGCTCTGGTTTTAAGACCCTTGTCTTTAATTTTTTCAGCGTGTTTATCAGCCAGTTCAGCAGCGTGACTCCACATCCCCGACTTTTCGTATTCTTTTATTTTATTTTGCGTGCTGATATGTTCTCCGGAATCCTCCATGACCGCTGAATGGCACCAGGAGACGATTTTTTTGACCTTTTTGCCACAATGGAGGCAGACCGACAGCGGTTTCTCACTGATTTGCTGAAAGACCTCAAAGCCTTTCAGACAGTAATGACAGGCGCTTTCAGGGTTTGAGGACTGGTATTCGTAAATAGGCATGTGTCGGGTCCGCAGATTAAGTTTATAAATAAAAAGATCATAATGAATGCAGAATATATTTGTCAAGAACCTCAAGCTGTCATAACTTAATGTTTAGTCTAACAGGAATTAATGCGCCTATATAAAAACACGAAACTCTATCCTTGACGCAGTTTGGTGCGCTCGGTAAAGTGTGATATTCATTCTCTTTTTTTGAATACGATGATCGGGTAAATTCATTCAGCTTTAGAAAAAAGGAGGGATGGCAATTATGGCCAGCGATGATATTTTAAAAGGGAAAAAGATTCTGGTGGTCGATGATGAACTTGATATTCTGGAAACCCTGGAGGAATTGCTTGATGAGTGCGATATTGAAACGGCTGCCACCTTTGAATCGGCCAGAGCACTCCTGGAGAGCAAGGCTTACGATGCGGCCATTTTAGATATTATGGGAGTTAAAGGATTTGATCTATTGGAGATTGCAATCGACAGAAAGATTCCGGCATTGATGCTCACCGCCCACGGTCTAAATCCCGATAACCTGGTGGGCTCGATCAAGCTGGGCGCCAAGTCCTATATCCCCAAGGAAAAGATGAGTGAGATCGACCTCTATCTCAAGGAGATATTCATTGCCCGCGAAAAGGGAATCGAGAAATCAGGCAACTGGTATGCGCACTTGAAATCCTTTTTTGACAATCGATTCGGAACCGGCTGGCAGAATAAAGATAAAAAATTCTGGCAGGAGTTCGACAAAACGTTCAAGGTTTCAAAGGATGAGCTCGAAAAAATCATGTAAATATTCTGATGGCTAAAAAACCAACGTACGAGGAACTATCGCAACAGGTTGCCGATCTAGAAAAACAAATTGCTGACTTGAAACACCTGCCGGATGACCCCCAAATCGTGCGGGGAAGCTCCATACCCACCTTTGTTATTAATAACAAACATATCATTACGCATTGCAACAGAGCCTTTGAAAATCTGATCGGTGTTGCCGCCCGCGAAGTCATTGGAACACGAAATCAGTGGTTGGCCTTTTACCCGACGCAAAGACCGGTGATGGCTGATTTAATCGTTGATCATGCCTCAGAAGAAGAACTCACCCGGTATTACGGCCGCAATTATTGGAAATCACCTGTTACGGAAGGGGGTTATGAGGCCGAAGGTTTCTTTCGAGACCTGGGGGCAAAAGGCAAATGGCTTTTCTTTACTGCAGCTCCCTTAAAAGACGAAGAAGGCCGGATCACCGGTGCCATTGAAACTTTACAGGATATCAGTGAGCGCAAGTGGGCAGAGGAAGCGCTCAGCGAATCAAGGCGGCACTTAAAAACCCTCCTCGATTTTGCACCTTATCCCATCGTTGTGTTCACCTTGGATGGTCGCGTCGATTATCTGAACCCCGCATTCACCGAAACTTTCGGTTGGACCTTTGCAGAATTAGAAGGGAAACGCATCCCTTACACCCCTCCGGATCTGAAGCAAGAGACCGGCGAGATGGTCAAAAAGCTTTCCGATGAAAAAGTCATACTTCGGTACGAAACCAAACGGTTGACAAAAGATGGCAGGCTGCGGGATGTGGTTATGCGCGGCACGGTCTATACGGATGTCCAGGGCCAACCGGCCGGTGAGCTCGTAATCCTGAGGGATATTACCCGCGAAAAGAGAATCGCCCTCAACAACGAGGCCATGCTGCGGATCAGCATGGCGTTGCCGGAATACCCTGATTTGGAAGAACTGCTGGATTATATCAGCAATGAGGTCAAACGGCTTTTAAGTACCGAGGGCGGTGTGGTCATATTGCTTGATGCGGAGCGTCAGGAACTATTTTTTTTAGGCGCAGCCTATGATGACAGCGCCACCCAGAAAAGGGTAAGGGAGATTCGTTTTAAGATGGATGAACTTATGGCAGGTCAGGTAATCCAGTCCGGGGAACCGATGATCGTTTCGGATACCTCTAAAGACTCTATTCTGCATTCAAAAAGAGACAAGAAGCTCGGATACAAGACCCGCAATCTGCTGTTAGTCCCATTGAGGAGCAGCGATCGGATTATTGGGGTTTTAACTGCCATTAATAAAAAGCAAGGAAGCTTTGAACAGACAGATGTTGAGCTCTTGAGCATGCTAGCGGGAACCGTTGCCCTTTCCATTGAAAACGCCAGGTTTTCCGAGGAGCTAATTAAGGCCTATAGAGAGTTAACCAGTTTGAATAGGGCCAAGGATAAGGTTTTTCACCACCTGTCGCATGAATTGAAGACACCTATTTCTGTCCTGGATAGCTCTTTAAAAATAGTGGCCAAGAATTTGGCAACCCATGCGGATACGAACTGGGAACGCACCATGGAAAGGGCCAAAAGGAACCTCGAGCGGATCATGGGCATTCAATACCAGGTGGATGACATCATCCAGGATAAGCAATACAAGACTTATGATCTCCTCTCTTCGATACTGGATCAGTGTGCCGATGAACTGGAGGTTCTCATTGCGGAGAAGGTAGGAGAGGGTTCCGTCATCGGACATGTCAGAAATCGCATTGAGGAAATATTTGGCCCCAAGGAGATGGTTTCCAAGAAAATTGGATTGGATGCGTATATTAAAAAAAGATTGGAGGACCTTAAGACCCGATTTAGGCACCGCCAGGTAGACATCATAAGCCGTTTGGGGCCCACGCCAACTATCCAACTGCCCCCTGATGTTTTGCAGAAGGTGGTGGACGGGTTAATCAAAAACGCTATCGAAAACACTCCCGATGAGGGCAAGATAGAGGTACTTGTCCGCAGAAAGGACACAGGTGCGCAATTGGTGGTGCGCGATTACGGCGTTGGCGTTACGGAAGAGAATCAAAGACGGATATTTGATGGCTTCTTCTCGACCCTGAACACAATGGATTATTCAACCAAAATGCCTTTTGATTTCAATGCCGGCGGGAAAGGGGCAGACTTGTTACGGATGAAAATATTCTCCGAGCGGTATCATTTCAACATTGAGATGACGTCTTCTAGATGTCAATTTATACCGCAAGAAGAAGATATCTGTCCGGGGCGGATCGATGCATGCGCATTTTGCACCAGGGTGGAAGATTGCCATCACTCCGGCGGAACTACCTTTTCATTCTATTTTCCGCCAGCCCCATAATAAAGAAGTGAGCTAAAGTTTAAAGTGAGCTAAAGCGACTAAAGTTGTGGAATTCTGTCTATTTAATATAAAAGATGGAGCGCAGCGACGCCTCAACTTTAGTCACTTTAGTCATTTTAGTTCACTTTAGGCACTTTTAGCCATTGAACCTGATCTGAGGTTTTGAAACCACTTTTAGTGTAAATTTGGCTTTAAGCGAGCCAGCGTTTCCTTCTGTGATAGTGCTTCACATCCCGGTAGCTTTTCTTTCCAACCGCAGTCAGACCCAGGTAGAATTCCCGGACATCGGCGTTTTCCCTAAGCGTTGCGGCATCCCCATCCAGGACCACCCGGCCGTTTTCCATGACATAGCCATACTCGGCATAATTAAGGGCCATGACTGCATTTTGCTCTGCCAGGAGCATCCCCACCCGCTCTTCTTCATTCAGACGTTTGATGATGCTGAAGATCTCTGTTACCAGCAATGGTGCCAAACCCATGGAAGGTTCGTCCAAAAGCATGATGCGGGGCTTAGCCATGAGGCCTCGTCCGATAGCGCACATCTGCATCTCACCTCCGGAGATGTAGCCGGTCTTGACGTTACGGCGCTCCTTAAGGCGTGGAAAATACTGGTAGACCTTGTCCAGGGCCTCCTGGATCCCTTTTTTGTCACGCCCCCGGGTATATGCGCCGGTGAGAAGATCATCCTCCACGCTCAGGTGCTCAAAGGTGTGCCTTCCTTCCATGATCTGGATGACACCCATTTTCACCAGTTGGGGGGCAAAGAGTTTGTCAATGCGCTTTCCGTCAAATTCCACGGTCCCTTTGGTTACCTCGCCGCGCTCGGCCTTCACGAGGTTCGAAATCGCCTTCAGGGTGGTGCTCTTACCGGCTCCGTTTGCCCCAAGCAGGGAGGCAATCTGTCCTTCGTACACATCGAGGGAAACCCCCTTGAGGACCAGGATGACGTGTTCGTAGATGACTTCAATATTATTGACTTTGAGTAAAGGCTCCTGCTCTTTTGCCATAACGATCTTTCACCCCCGTATCTTTTATCGCCAGGATGGGATTACATTCACACAAAGGGCAAAGGTGCCCGCCTGCCGAATTCCGCACGTTTCCAGGATTACGTTAGCGGCTTAGACGCGTCCGCCTCTGAAATACAAATGCGCAACCGGCGCATAAGTTGAGCTGAAGGGTGGGTTTTAACGATCCCCACCCTTCAACCTTTAGACAGTTTTGTTAGCATTATCAGGGACCAGTTCTGAGCTTGATCCCTTTCTCTTTGGCGTATTTAGCCGCAGATTTCTCAATCATCCCCCTGACGTATTCCCGCATGGGGGTGACGACCTCTCCGGTATTGACCCACTTTTCGCCGTCCCATTGCTGGTAGAAGACCAGTCCACCGCCCTCATGATCTTTCCAGGTATTCTTCATGGGCTGCATTAGGCCCTCGGCCCCCATCTCTTTGATGCGTTCCTTGGTGACGTTCAGGTTTTCCAGCCCCCAGCGGAATTCCTCTCCGGTAAGCACCTTGACCCCGAATTTTCCCATGGCCGTCAGGATCGCCTCATGATTCAAAATGCCGGCAATGAATCCCCTGTTATAATAGACGGTGCCCACACGGGTGAAGGCGATATTCCCTTTCATGGTGCCATAGACCTTGTCAACCACCTCCTGGATGATGGGGAAGTCTCTCCCGACGCCGTGGAAGTTCGTGGTGTAATACCCCTTGGCCGCTGGACCGGCCGGCAACGCGTCCTCTTCCGCGCCACACCACCAGACGCCCAGGATCTTCTCTCTGGCGAAACCGAGTCTGGCCGCTTCTTTCAGCGGTATAGTGCAGGAGACCCCCCAGTTGCGGTTGATGACCCAGTCCGCCTTATAACGCCGGGCGATATCCATCCACTGGGCCTTCTGGTCGATGCCGGGCCAGGGCACGGGGAAGTGCCGGACCTGGAAACCGAACTTCTTGGACATGTCGTCCAGGATGGGTTTGGTCTCCTGGCCGTAGGGGACGTCGATATGCAGGTTGGCGATCTTCAATCCCTTCAAATATTTTCCAATGCTTGCCATGTCTTTACCATCCCAGCCCTCCCGCATAGCGATCCACTTGATCTTGGCTGTATTCTGGGACCAGTAATTGGTGGGGGTGGTGAAAACCCACGGAAAGACCCGGCCGTCCGAGGCATCGGCCCGACCGTAACCACTGGAGATGATAACGATCTTGTCTTCAGTACCCTTAGGAATCAGGGCGTAGGTGATGCCCGTGCTCAAAGGATGAACATAGGCCAATTTGTCCTTGAAGCGGTTGTAGCACTCAACGCCGCGTGCGGTATTGTAAGCGGTTTCACATTCCTCCCACTTGTACATGATCTTGCCGTTGATCCCGCCCCTGGCATTGATGAGCGCCATGAAATCTTCCATGCCGCTGCTGAACCCGCTGCCGCCAGCTGCAAAGGGGCCGGTTCGATAGGCCAGGATACCGACAAATTGTTCCGGCTTCTTCTCCTCGGCTGCCATTGCCTGACCTGATATCATGATAAAACCAGCTACCAAGATCAATGCAACAGTGCCAGAAAGTAATTTACGTGCCATGTTTGTTCCCTCCTTTTTTTGGTGGTTAATGATGCACTTAACTTCAAGTTCTCATTTTTTTGCCACAAAATGCACAAAAATAATTTCTAAGCGCCTAATATGGAAAAGGCCATAACCGCATCTTATCCTTGATGGTGTGCCACAGTCTGGCCATGCCATAGGGTTCCACAATCAAAAAGAAGACGATCAGTCCCCCGAATATGATGGATTCAATATTGGAGAGGATATCCGCAGGGACCACCTCCATAAATGATCCTAAAAATTGATTAATACCGATGGGCAGCATCACAAAAAACCCGGCCCCCAGAAATGAACCCAAGACGGTTCCCAGACCGCCGATAATGATCATGCCCATCATGGCAAAGGAAACCATGACGTTGAACTCTTCGATATTCGCGATTCCCACATAAGTGAAACAGATCAGCGCGCCGGCTACCCCGGCATAGAAGGTGCTGACAGCGAAAGCGATGAGTTTGTCACGGTACAGATTCACCCCGATAATCTCGGCGGCATAATCCACGTCGCGGATGGCCATCCAGTTTCTCCCCAACTGACCGCGCACCAGGTTCTTGCCGAAGGTCATGAGTGCGACCATCAGACACAGGGTCAGATAGTATTTCTTGACGGGCGTGTCCAGGGGGATAAATCCGAATAAAAACATTTTGGGTGCCTCGATGGTTCCAAAAACCCCGCCGCTGACCCAATGCCAGTGTACGATGACCCACTCGATGATAAACTGTGACGCTAAAGTAGAAATAGCCAAATAAAATCCCTTGATTCTAAGGGAGGGCAGACCAAAGATGGTTCCCACGACCGCGCTAATGACACCGGCACCCAGAATGCTCGGTATGAGCGGAAGGCCGAGACGGCCGTAGAGGTTAAATGAGGCATAAGCTCCCACAGCCATAAAGGCGGCATGTCCGATGGAGACCTGGCCGGCATACCCGGCTAAGACATTGAGCCCAAAAGCGGCCAGGGCAAAGCAGTAAAAGGGAATGATGATGTTGGTCATAAAATACTCACTGGTAAACAATGGGACCACCACAAAGGCCATAAACAGCATGAAGATGAATCCCCAGCGGTCCAGCGGGATGGGAAAGATGGCCATATCCCTGGCATAACTATCTTTGAAATTA
>Ga0255055_10000723_pt1 | contig 25040 bp, 20 predicted proteins | sample JV7_2_27_MG_FD_188633 | JGI IMG/M metagenome (GOLD analysis project Ga0255055, IMG submission 188633) | Seawater microbial communities from Jervis Inlet, British Columbia, Canada - JV7_2_27 | ecosystem: Environmental > Aquatic > Marine > Inlet | place: Canada: British Columbia | collected...
GGTGGCTGTTGCGGGGAGGCCCGAGGGGTCGATGGTGAGATTCGTGGTTAAGTACCCCGTCCCCAGCGGCTGGATGGTGTCGACCTGTCCATGGCTCCAGGTAAACGTAGCCGTGTAATCGTTGCTGGAAGTTCCATCGGGATAGTCGTCCCCTCCAGAGGAGGACTGCGTCTCGAGCTGGCCGTCCGTGTAGTGGGTGTAGCTGCTCACGATGTCGTCCAGATCTTGCTGCTGGTTGGCCGGCACGAAATCCAGACTGGGGTCGGGATCGAGCACGGTTCCGAGGGGCACCCACTCGTCGTGGCTTACAGCCTCCGTGACCTTGCCAGCACAGTCGAAGACATAATTCTCTTCGTACCTGCTCAGGGAACCTTGACCAACGAAGCCCTCCTCGACGTACCTCTGATCGAACGTTCCAACCACATCGTATGGCCCCGGGCAGGAGTAAACCGCGTTGTCTGGAGCGTGATAGTTCGTGTATTCGATTCTCTTGAAGTCGCCAGGCAGGCTACCGGGCAGGAGATCGCCTTCGAGAACAGCCATCCGCCACTGATGCCACTCATCCCGATGCCGCAACGACTGAGTCATCGTCACCGGAACCGGGGTCGCATCCACGAAGCACTCTGCTGTGTGGTCGTTCAATGTGGTGACAACGCGCTGCTGCTTGGCCATTATCTTCTCGCCGGTCACGTCGTCGACCTGATAGTCCCAGAAGACTCCCGAAATTCGCGGGATCGATCCGTCTTTATCGTAGACCTCGAGCTGCCTCACTGCTCCAAACGGACCGAAGTCTTTTTCATCGTCACCGCATGGGTGGCCATAGAACTCAGATATCACTCTCGTTCCGTCGGGGCCGGCTAGCGCATACCGGTTGTCTGCGTCACGCTCGAGGCCGTCTTGACACGTGTTTGTCATGGTGAAGAACCGAGTCCAAATCCATGTCAGGTGCGGCAGGGATAGGCCGTCGTCCGTAGGCGCAGGTTGACCGAGGAAGACCCGCCGCGCCTGGTGTTCGCCTACGAAGCCGGCCCGTGTGGCTATGTCCTATATCGCTACCTGACAGCAAAGGGGTTTGACTGTCGGGTCGTGGCTCCCTCGCTGATGCCGAAGCGTCCAGGGGACCGGGTCAAGAACGACCGGCGCGATGCCGTCGAGATCGCTCGGTTGCTGCGCTCCGGAGACCTCACGCCGGTTTACGTGCCGACCGTCGAGGACGAGGCGGTCCGAGATCTGTGTCGCGCTCGAGATGCCACGCGGGTCACGCTCAGGTCTGCGAAACTTCGCCTGAAGTCGTTCCTACTCAGACTCGGCCTGCACTACACCGGCAAGGCGAATTGGAGTGCCGCCCATCGTCGTTACCTGGCCAAGGTCGTGTGCCCGACACCCACACAGCAAGTCGTTTTCCAGGAATCCATTCTCGCCGTCGATGAACAGGTCGAGCGTTTGGGCCGCATCGAGCAGGAGCTCCTCGATCTCGCGCCGAGCTGGCGGCTGTACCCTGTTGTGGAAGCGTTGCAGGCGATGCGCGGCGTACAGTGGGTCGTGGCCATCACCGTCGTCGCCGAGCTTGGTGACCTGACACGCTTTGACAATCCTCGACAACTTGCAGCCTTCGTCGGCTTGATCCCTTCCGAGCACTCGAGCGGCACGAAACGCAGGCTGGGTGCGATCACGAAGACCGGCAACTCTCGTGCTCGACGCGTATTGATCGAGGGTGCTTGGGCCTATCGCTATCCGGCGAAGGTCTCGGCGCACATCCAGGCGCGCATCGAAGGGCTCCCCAAGACAGTACAGGACATTGGCTGGAAGGCTCAGGTGCGACTCTGCAAACGCTTTCGACGGCTGTCGTCACGGGGTAAGAACGCCAACGTCGTCGTCACCGCCATCGCAAGAGAGATGCTGGCCTTCATGTGGGCCATCGCCCGCGAAGTACCGATCACAGTGTGACAGAAAACATCAGCGAGTCAGGACAGAGGCGCGGCCCCGGTATCGGCGCAACCCTCGGCAACGTTAAGAGGCGGGTACGCTCGACCCTCGTCCCTAGATTGAGGAAGGCGTCTGACGGAACCAGTAAGGTGGTAACCAACCCACGGATATCAGCAGGATCAACCGTCGATTTTACTGGCCCCGCCTCTGTCCAGGCTCGCTGCACCAGAAAGGAACTCGACATGTAGTGCGTTAGCAGAGCTTGACAGTGGAAGTCATATCAACGTTCCCGCTAGCCTGCGGGGTGGCCTGGCGCGGGCCTTGCGCAAGCACGGGCCGTGACAAGGCAGATCGTCAGCGGCAAAACTGGGTTAGACGGTCTACTCCTTTTTCTCGAGCTTCTCTCGCCACTCCTGGCGCTTCTTCCGTTCGAGCGCGCGCATCTCTTCGACCCCGCATGGGTCCGGAGTCTCACGTAAGCGAGACACATACTCACTCAGCCGTCGTTGGGGGACCCGACTTCCGAATTCGGTGCGTAACTCTGCATCTCTTGGGTGTGCGGGGAGGAAGAAATCGTCGTCATCCAGCAAAAGTCGTCCGAAGAACGCTGGATCTCTAACGGTAACGGTAGTAGGACAAGAATGCAGTCCGAGGAGGATCTTGTCTCCCTCGGCGACTACGAGTCCGCGCGTTTCGATCAAAACGTTGTGTCTTGGATGCAGGTGCGCTCCACCATCTACAGCGAGGTGAAATTCGGTCGTGTCACATTGACCAAAGACTGCTTGTTCCACAACGATGTTGTACGTACTCGACAGCCCCGTTGCCGTCAGGTTCGTCTCAAGACGTTCGCCAACCTGGCCCACCACAACTACATCCGAGTTCGCGAGCCGACAGGAATCTTCTGCAGGCAAGCGGTCGCTATCGATCACAACCAGGCCTGTCGCCAGTGAGAAGGTTAGCGCCAAGGTACTTAGCAACAATTTTTTGATCCGTCAACGTTGTGGCTAAGCTGCGGGCGCGACCCTTGCGACAGCAAGGGGCGTGACCGGCAGCTTCAAGGTGTTGTTAGCGTGCCTCGCCGATAAGCCTACGACTTGAGCGCCGATAATCTCTCCACCAAAGCACCAAGCCTGAAACACCCAGCGCAAAGGCCAAGGCCGACACGGCGAGACCGCGAGCAATCCAGTCGACTCCTATCCAGTCAAAATCGTCCATTTGCGAACGCTGCTCTTCCGGAATAATTGAGATCTCGTACTGGACGCCGAAATAGCACGTGCTCATGCCTCCGACGAGAAGCAATGCGGCCGACAACAAAAGACTCATCGTCACTCTGGACATTTCGCTGCTTCTCTGGTCACGCTAACTGAAAGTCGACAGAAGTCGATAATCCTTTTCGACCCGCAAGGGATTCTACCGAACTGCGTATTTGCTCAAACGGACCGTTCATGTCTCGTTTGCTGACGCGGGGTTTGGGCTCGCGTCGTGGCAGATCCTCTGGACTTCGGCTCTCGCACTCCTCAGAGAGGCAGAGAGCGGAAACGCCTCGGATCTACCACCTCCGACACGCGGAGAGCGATCGGGGCAAGAGCGGAGAGCCACAGGATCAGATGCCGTGTGGCGAAACCTGGGGGAATTTGCGGCGCTGTGCCGCGGAATCCCGAGCGGTCGCTGTTAACCAAAACGGCCGGTTTTGGAATGGGGATGGTCTGGCTCCCCAAAAAGGACTCGAACTCATGACCCGGTGGTTAACAGGCGTCGACCACCGGTCGCAACCTACTAGAGTAGCCGAATTCTCGCTGTCTCGGCCGACGTTGTCTGCCGTTGGTCCAGCGACGCCAGCGGAAGGCGATGGCGCTTGGCGATTTCCAAATAGGCGGCATCGTATGCCGCGATTCCTTGCTCGATCGTCAACTCGTACAACCGATCCATCATCTGAATTTCGTCCCGGTCAACCACGATCGGGAGTTGATCCAGTAGTTCAAGTGCCAGCTTTGCATCATTCGGTGTAACCCGAATCCGTCGTTCGGCGACCACGATCACGTTTGTCATCTCCACGATCCACAGAGCGGGTAGCATGTTCTCGCCGGTCGCGAGCGCGTCGAGATGGCGATCCGCCTCCCGATTCGATTCGTCCTTGAGACACCACGCAGCAAAGACGGAACAATCGAGGACGAACCGCTTCATCGTCGGCGATCTTCGTTGCGTAACGCTCCAAGGGATCCGGGTCGCTTCTTGGTTCGTTCGCGGACCTCGCGCAAGCGGCGAATGACATCGGCCACATGACCACGCTCGGGCTCCGCCGGTGCGACGAGAACCGCAACGGGTTTGCCACGGTGGCGGCTAAGAGGGATAAGCGATCTTCTTGCCGGAGCCACGAGCATTGCCCCAGGCCACATGTACCATGTCGACGCCGAGGGGGTCCTGGCAGGCCCAACCGGGCCCGGCGCGGCCCGGAGGAAAAACTCCGGCCACTGGTGAAGGGTTGTCCGTCGTGGTTCCAAACGAGCGTCGCCAGCGCAGCCTGACCCGGTGGGTGCCTGAGCGAATCTTCACCTCACATCTTCGTTGAACGGAATCCGAGTATGTGTTCAGACGTTTAAGAGACCTGGACAGGCCGTGATACGCTGCGTGGACACGGCGGGGAGGCTTCAGATGCGTGCTCGGCCCCGGCCTGAAAACGAACACGAAGCCCTGTGGCGGGAGCGCCTCACCCAGGGGCACCCGAAACTGCGCATCGCTCACCGGGTGTTTCGCTACCTCCCGAGCGCGCCGAGATGCAAGCTCTGCCACAACCCGTTCGGAGGAATCGGCGGCAAAATCGTCGGCCTCATGGGGTTCGCGCCATCCAGAAAGAACCCCAACCTCTGCAATCGTTGCTGTGACGTTCTGCCTCCAGGCGGAGCCGAAGTGGACATCGCGGTTCTGTTTGCTGACGTACGGGGTTCGACCGCGCTGGGCGACAAGCTGGATCCCGGCGAGTACGCGACTTTCATGAACCGCTTCTACAACATTGCCACGGAGACGCTAATACGGCGGGACGCGATCATCGACAAGCTCATTGGCGACGAGGTCATGGCGCTCTTCATTCCCGGCTTTTGCGGTCCCGACTATATTCGTCGGGCCGCCGAGGCTGCGCTCGCTCTCCTCAAGGCGATGGGGTATGGAACGCGCAGCGAACCCTGGCTGGCTATCCGCGGGTCGGTCAACTCGGGCGCCGCGTATGTGGGCAACGTCGGAGGCAAGGGGATCGTTGACTTCACGGCTCTCGGGGACATGGTCAACACGGGCTCGCGTTTGCAGGGTCACGCCGCGGAAGGTGAGTTCCTCTTCGGCCATGCCGTCTATGATTCCGTGGCCGATCGATTCCCCGACCTTGAGAGCCGCTCTCTCACCTTACGAGGCAAGGACGCTCCGGTCACGGTCCGTGTACTGGATGGTCGAGTTTAGAGCTCCTCTCTATTGTTCCCCCAGGGCGCACCACCATCGATCCTGCTGGGCCTCTCCACGACAGCGGTGTTATCGTCGTAGTCCCAGAATCAGGAGGCGCAGATGTCGAAATGGCGGGTCGTTCTTGCCCTTTGCTCGTTGACCGGTGTGTGCTTCGCGGGTTCCGCGCGTGATCTGCAACTCGCGGCGCGGTCGGGTGATCTGAAGGAGGTGCGCCGCCTCGTCGAAAGCGGCGTCCCGGTTGACTCCTCCTACGCCTACGGCCCGACCGCCCTGTCACTCGCGGCCAGGCAAGGCCAGCTGGAGGTGGTGCGCTACCTGCTCGAGAAGGGCGCCGATCCCAACGCGCGGGAATCGTTCTTCGGCATGAGCGTGCTCGACGTCGCCCTCTGGAAGGGAGAGCCCGACTTCACCGTGGCCCAGATGCTGCTGGAGGCGGGAGCGAAGGACCGCGCCAGCGCGCTGTTCCAGGCGTTCGAGTCGGGCAACGTCGCCCTGGCCCGCGCAGCGGCGAAGAGCGGGCCGGTGCTCGAGTCCGAGGCGAAGGAGCTGCGCGCGCGCTTCGACGAGCTCAGCGACGAGCTGAAGGAGATCCTCGTCGGCGTCGAGACGGAGCCCGATCCCCCGCCGCCGAGCTACAGCGCCGAGCAGCTGGCCGGATTCGCCGGGAACTATTTTGGTCGCGATGGAGCCACCGCGACCATCGAGGTCAAGGACGGCAAGCTGGTGCTCGACTACGACGGTGCGCGAACGACACTCGCCGCCACGGCCGATCGAGTCTTCCGCAACAGCGAGACGGGCATGACGGTGCGCTACTTCGGCCGGGCCGGCACGATCGAGGGACTCTCGGTCCAGCCTTCGGGGCAGGTCTCGATTCGCATGGGCTTCGGCGATCCGCCAGTCGTGGGCGCCACCGACTTGCCGGAATGGGTCGAGGAGTCGAACGCCGAGCCGACCGTGAACTGGCCGGGCTTTCGCGGCAACAACCGTGACGGGATCGGCGATGGCGCCAACACCCCCGTGGAGTTTGATCTCGAGTCGGGCGAGGGCGTTGCCTGGAGCGTCGATCTGCCGGGTCTGGGCAACTCGAGTCCGGTGATCTGGGGCGACCGCGTCTACGTGACGACCGCGGTGGCCGCCGGCGGAAGCACGCCATTGAAGACTGGACTGACCGGCTCCGGCGACGAGGTCGAGGAAAACAGCGAACACCGCTGGCTGCTGCTGGCCTACGACAAGTCGAGTGGCAAGAAGGTATGGGAGACCGAGGTCGGACGCGGCGTTCCGCTGACCAAGCGCCACTTCAAGGCGACCCAGGCCAACTCCAGCCCGGTCACCGACGGCGAGCACATCGTGGTGGTCTTCCCCACCGCGGGACTGGCCTGCGTGGGCAAGGACGGCGCGCTGCACTGGAAGCACAAGCTGGGTGGGTTGAACGCCGGCGGTTTCAACGATCCCGGCCTGCAGTGGGGCTTCGCCGCCTCACCGATCATCCACGCCGGCAAGGTCGTCCTGCAGGTGGACATCCACGAGGGCGCCTACCTCGCGGCCTGGGATCTCGACAGCGGAAAACAGTTATGGAAGACCGACCGGCCCGACGTCGCCCCGTCGTGGGCCACCCCGGCGATCTGGCCAACGCCAAAGGGCGACGAGCTGATCGTAAACGCCTCGATCATCCGCGGGTACGACCCCACCAGCGGCCGCGAGCTGTGGAGCCTCGGTCCGACGTCGATCCAGGTCGTCGCCTCACCGGTGGTCGGTGCGAAGAACTTGTTCGTCTCGTCGGGCTACCCACCGGCGCGTCCGATCTACGCGGTCAAGCCGGGCATCCGCGGCGACCACAACATCGAATCCGACGACGACGCGAAGCCGCTGGCCTGGTACCAGACCCGTGGCGGCGCGTACATGCCCACGCCGCTGCTCTACCGTGGTCTGCTCTACGTCGTGCATCACAACGGGCGCATCGTGGCCCACGACGCCCGCTCCGGCGAGCGCGTCTACCAGGCCCGCTTCAGCGCCGGGGGCACCTGCACCGCGTCGCCGGTGGCGGCCAACGGCAAGTTTTACCAGGGCACCGAGGAGGGCACCCTGTACGTCCTCGCCGCGGGACCGGAGCACAACGAGCTGGCGGTCCACGAGTTCGGCGAACCGCTGATGGCCACCCCGGCGATCTCGGAGGGGCTGCTGCTGGTGCGCACGCCGTCGAAGTTGATTGCGCTCGGAAAGAAGAGCGAGTAGGAGCCGCAGAGCGGCCGTCCCCGGACGCGGTTCATCGAACCGGGCAGCCCGATTGCCGTAGAATCATCACCGGCAAGAGAGAGGGGATCGCAGGTGTCCATCGAGGCCGGCCAGAGTCTGCTGCACTACCGGCTCGTCGAGAAACTCGGCGAGGGCGGGATGGGCGTGGTGTGGAAGGCGGTCGACACCACTCTCGACCGCGAGGTGGCGATCAAGATCCTGCCCGACGCGTTCGCCGATGATGCCGAGCGGCTCGCCCGTTTCGAGCGAGAGGCCAAGCTGCTCGCCTCGCTCAATCACCCCAACCTGGCCACGGTCTTCGGTGTCCACGAATCGGCCCGTTCGGTGGACTCAGGGCAGAGAGGCACGCGCTTTCTGGCGATGGAGCTGGTTCCCGGCGAGGATCTCGCGCAGCGGTTGGGACGGGGCCGCCTGCCGGTCGACGAAGCGGTCGGCATCGCCCGCCAGATCGCCGAAGCGCTCGAGGCCGCCCACGAGCGTGGCGTGATCCATCGCGATCTCAAGCCCGCGAATGTCCAGGTCGGGGCCGGCGGCGCGGTCAAGGTCTTGGACTTCGGGCTCGCCAAGGCCATGGCGCCGGACGCGGCGCCGGGCACCGACCCGTCACTCTCACCGACGATGACCTCGGTCGGATCGGTGGCGGGTGTGCTGTTGGGTACGGCCGCCTACATGAGCCCGGAGCAGGCTCGCGGCCAGAGCGTGGACGAGCGCAGCGACATCTGGTCGTTCGGCTGCGTGTTGTGGGAATGTCTGACGCGACAGAGGTTGTTCGGCGGTGCGACGGCGTCCGATTCGATCGGGGCAATCCTGCAGACCGAGCCGGACTGGGGACGTCTTCCAGCGGAGACGCCGCCGACCGTGCGACGCCTGTTGCGACGCTGCCTCGCCAAGGACCCGCGCAATCGGCTGCACCACATCGCCGACGCGCGGATCGAGCTGGAGGACACGGATCCGTCTCCTCCCGCCGCCGGGAAGTCAATGCGCGGCTACAGGATTGCCGTCGGCGTGCTGGCGATCGCCCTGGTCGCCAGCCTGACCGCCGCGCTGGTGTCCTTCTCGCGCCCGACAGCCGGCCGGGCGGGTTCACGCGGCGACAACCCGCTCGCCGGCGCCAGGTTCAGCAAGGTCACCGATTTCGAAGGGTCCGAGTTCGACGCCGCGATCTCGCCCGACGGCAGGTTCGTCGCCTTCGTCTCCGACCGCGACGGACCGTTCGAGATCTTCGTCGGCCAGATCGGTGCAGGCGAGTTCCGCAACCTGACGCAGGGCAGGGACGAGTTCGCGGTGGAAGATGCCCGCGCGTCGGTGCGAAGCGTCGGGTTCTACGGCGACGGGTCGGAGATCTGGTTCGGCGGCGGCGCGGGTCGACGGTTGCGGTCGATGCCCCTGCTGGGTGGGTCGGTGCGCAACCTCCTGGGAGAGGACGTGGTCAACGTGGAATGGTCGCCCGACGGCGAGCGCGTCGTGTATCACGAGCGCCTCGAGGGAGACCCGGTCTACGTCGCCGACCGCAACGGAACGAACAGCCGACTGATTCTCGGCTCGACCGAGGGGATGCACCAGCACTATTCGATCTGGTCGATCGACGGGCAGTGGATCTACCTGGTGCGTGGCCGGCCGGCTACAGGCGAGATGGACCTGTGGCGCGTGCGTCCGGACGGCGGGGAACTGGAGCGCCTGACCCGACACAAGCTCGGCGTGAGCTATCCGACGCCGATCGATGAGAGGACGGTGCTCTACAGCGCGCGCGAGGCCGATGGGGCCGGACCGTGGCTGTGGGCGGTGGACGTGGAGAGCAGGGTATCCCGGCGTGCGAGTGTCGGACTGGAGCAGTACGCCTCGGTGGCGGCCAGCGCCGACCGGCGCCGCCTGGTGGCGACCGTCGAGAATCCTCGAGCGGGTCTGTGGAGCGTGCCGATCCTCGATCGCCTGGCGACCGAGAGCGACGCCGGACCTTTCGCCGATCTGCGGACCACGCGTGCGCTGGCCCCGCGCTTCGGCGGCTCTTCGCTGTTTTACCTCTCCTCGCGCGGGAGCGGTGACGGGTTGTGGTGCTATCGGGACGGTACGGTCGCGGAGATCTGGAGGGGCAGCGAGACGGCGCTGCTGGAACCGGCGGCGGTCTCGCCCGACGGCGATTCGGTAGCGCTCGTGCTGCGGCGGCATGACGGATGGCGCCTTCACGTTCTCAGCGCGGACGGCGCACAGCTCACGGAGAGCGTGGATGCCCGCGGTGCGGCAGCGTGGTCACCCGACGGGCAGTGGATCATCACGGGGGGAAACGAAGCCGGCGTCCCCGGGCTGTTCAAGATCCCAGCGGACGGTGGCTCCCCCGAGCGCATCGCCGACGGCGAGGCGTTGAATCCCGTGTGGTCGCCGGACGGGAGCCTGATCGTCTACGCCGGTGCACAGGTCAACGCGATCTCGCCGCTGCTGGCCGTCCACCCCAATGGAGACTCGGTCGAGCTGCCGGATATCGAGGTGTTGCGCTCCGGCGAGCGCACGCGGTTCCTGCCGGACGGTTCGGGGCTGGTCTACATGCAGGGCTTGCAGCCCTCTCAGGATTTCTGGCTGCTCGATCTCGCCACGATGAAGAGCCGCCGGCTGACCCGGCTCGACCCGACCGCCACGATGCGCACCTTCGACATCACGCCCGACGGCTCCCGGATCGTTTTCGACCGTTTGAGCGAAGACTCGGATATCGTGTTGATCGAGTTGGAACCACCGAGGTGATCCGTCGCTGAGCGGAATGGAGTGTCCGTCGAGCCCGGACAACAAGTGCTCCACTACCGCCAGGTCGAGAAGATCGGCGAGACGCCAAGACGAACAGCAACAACTCAGGTCGAGATTTCTCGCGGCAGAGCGGGCAGCGCCGCGACCGCTGCGCGGACAGCTTCGGCGGCGTCGATGAGACTTCGGATCAGCGTCTCATCGGCGTCGAAATGCCCTTCGTACTCCGCGACGTTGCGCACCTGGTGCGCCTTGGCGAGCACCCGCCACGTCGTGGCCGGTAAGCCGAGGGTATGAGGCAGAGCCTGAAACACCAGATAGCGGCTGTCCGATCGATAGCCGTGCCAGCGCAGCGCCGCCAACGAGAATGCATGGGCCGCGTTGTAAGCCAGATCGAATCGGCTGGACAGCGCCAGACCATCATTGCGCGCATCGGCCAACCGCTCGCTACCGGAATTCAGCAGGCCCTCGATCTCGCCGGGCGTACCGGGCTCAGGCGCCAGCTTGCCGATGCGTACGAGATTCGCGAGCTCCTTGGAGGTTTCAGCCAAGCGCGTCTTCCGTGCCGATGAGGAACACCTTGGGCCGTGCCGACACCTTTACCACGAAAGCATTGCCTTCCTTTCGTTTCTTTCGCCACCCAGCCGGTGCATAGACCGTGGGATTGATTCGCCGCGCCAGACGCGCTTCAGCCGATTGCAGCGCATCGAATACATCCGCGTAGTCCAGGCTGTCGGAGAGTACGAGCACGTCGATATCGCTGGCGGCGGTGTCGCGACGTTCCGCCACGGAGCCGAACACGAAGGCTGCCGCGATTTGTGGCGCCAACGGCGCGAGCGCCTTCCGTAAGGGCTCGGCCAGACCCACGGTCTTCTGGATGATGTCGCGAAGTTCTTTGAAGATTGGCGATCGCGGATTTGCCTGATAGTGTTTTTGGGTGCCCACGCTAGTGACTGTCACCAACCCGCTCTGCGCCAACCGCGCCAACTCGCGCTGCACCGCCCCGGACCCCGCGCCGACAAGCCGGATCAACTCGTTGGCATAGAAGCTCCGCTCCGGCTGGCCGAACAAGAACGCCAGCACCCTCTGTTGGGTGGCGGAGAACAGCGCGTCGGCCAAGCTCGTGCGCTGTGGAGAGACCTTGGGCATCGTACCCATATTGGGTATATTAATACCCTTTTTGGGTAGATTCAAGCGCGCGAGCGGGGAAAGAACGGCCACCAACAGGGACAAAATGCCCCCCGAACGGGGAAGATTCGACCACCAACGGGGAAACCCGACAATCGCTACCGCTGGTTCCCGGGCGGTATAGGCTTCGGAAAGCCCTCGATCGCGACAATCGTGCGATCGGCCTGTTCGGGGCTCTCGTGCTCGAAACCCAGGTTGGCCGTGTAGAGCACACCGTCGCGTAACACGAGGCTCGTGTTGTTGTCCAGCGGGGCGTTGCTCTTGTTGGCGATGATGAGGCGCTGCGAGCCGTCGGGCGAGATGACCATGATCTCGTGGCGAATGATCTCCGACAGATAGATGTTGCCCTCGTCGTCGAGTTCGATGCCGTCGAAGGCACTGTGGCCGCTAGAGACCACGACCGGCTCGCCGGCGGTGCCGTCGGGGTTGATGGGAATTCGCAGGACCATCGGGTCGCCGTCGGTCGCCGCATAGATGTTCTTCTGCTCCTTGTCCAGCACGAGGACGTTGACGCCCAGCGGATATCCACTGTAGGGCTTCGGCGACCAGTTGAGCAGGGGATGGTCCGACCACATGGTGACGTCGCCTTTGGGCGTGATTTTCCAGATGCCCGCGTAGGTCAGATCCGTGAGATAGACGTTGCCCGCGTCGTCGATGTCCACATCGTCGGGGAAACAGAAGGGCCAACCGTCGCCCCGCGTGGCCACGGCGGTGACCTCGCGGGTCCGCGCGTCGATCCGGTAGACGCCGCTGGTCGTGTCGCGGACGTCGTGGCAGGCGGGGTGGTGCGGATCCTCGAGGCTGTCCCACGGCGAGTTCGCCTTGTAGGCGGCATAGATGTTGTCGTGCTTGTCGGTTTCGATGCCGATGAGCTTGCCCTTGCCGCTGTGCTCGCGTGACGGGACCCAGGCGACGTGGTGATAGCTTCCGTCGTCCTCGAGACGCACGAGCTCGCCCCGGTTGAACAGGGTGGTGTACAGGTTGCCCTTCGAATCCACGCAGATGCCCTCGGGGGTGTCGGGCAGTTGGGCGTAGACTCGCGCCTCGGTTTGAGCGGCCGCCGGGGAAACGGCAAGCAGGCAGGTGAGGATTCCAAGTGCCTTGAAGATCGTTGCGTCCATGATGACCTCCGTCAAGGCCACCTGTTCGAGATGGCCTTCATCAGCGCGCCGGCCGCCGCCGGCTGCTCGTTCTGGCGGAAAACGAAACGCCCGTCCACCGGGTGGACGTCGTACGGCGTCGCCAGATGCAGGGCCCCGAGATCCGGCACCTGCCGGGCTGCCCCGAAGGCGAGCTTGGACCCGTCTGGCCGGGGCTCGACGCTCGAAGAGATCAATCGTTCGGCCTGGATGAAGAACAGCTCGGTTCCGTCGGGTGACCAGACCGGCCATCGACCGCCCTCGACCGAGACCCGGACCTTTCGTGTCACGGGTTCCCCGGCGGCCGACGGTCCCCACTCCGGCAAAAAATTGATCGCCACCTCGCGGTCGAGGTTGGTGTCGACCGCCTTCCAGACCACACCCACACCACCCTCGCCGATCTTTTCGACGATGCGGTAGTGCAGCAGGATCCGGCCGGGTTCAATGGCCACGCGGTCCTCTCTCCGTATCTAGAGAGTCTACCGGATAGTCCGAGCCCGAAGAAAGCGTGCGCGATCCAGTCGCTGGTCCTTCGCTTTTTGCCCGAACGCTGCGCTGTTTGTCGTGGCATCTCGCCTCTCGACAGCGTTTCAGCTTCGCTGACCTGGTACACCAGAATACGAAGGTAAAGGGACAACGAACCGTATCATTGATTCGGCATTTTTGGCGCATTGAGGTTGTCAAAACACAAAGAATTGGCATTTTCTAGCTTGAGTGAATGTTCGGATCTGCGTTATTTGCAGAATATAGTGGACACAATCTCGATCTGGTCATACCTTTTGCCGGTCGAACCGGAGGACCCGAGATGCTCGACCCGGCCCACACCACCTGGATTCTGGTTGCCACCGCGATGGTGCTGCTGATGACGCCCGCGCTGGCGTTCTTCTACGGAGGCCTCGTACGGGCCAAGAACGCCCTGAATACGATGATGATGAGTTTCGCCGCCATGGGCGTCGTCGCCATCGTCTGGGCCGTCGCCGGCTACAGCCTGGCCTTCGCCGGTGAGGGCCGCTGGATCGGCGGCCTGGCGCACCTGGCGCTCCGCGGTGTCGGCCTCGAGGCCCGTGGGGAGATCCCGCACCTGCTGTTCATGGCCTACCAGGGCACCTTCGCCGTCATCACCGCGGCCCTGATCTCCGGCGCGATCGCCGAGCGCATGCGCTTCGGCCCATACCTGGCCTTCATCGGCGCCTGGACGCTGTCCGTGTATGCGCCCCTTTGCCACTGGGTCTGGGGCGGAGGGTGGCTCGCCGAGCTCGGCGTGCTGGACTTCGCGGGCGGCACGGTCGTCCACGTCAACGCCGGCATCGCCGCCCTCGTCGCCGCCGTGCTGCTCGGCCCGCGCAAGGACTACGGCCGTCAGGCGCTGCTCCCGCACAACGTGCCCTTCGTGCTTCTGGGCGCCGCGCTGCTGTGGTTCGGCTGGCTCGGCTTCAACGGCGGCAGCGCCCTCGCGGCCGACGGCGCCGCCGTGCTGGCCTTCGTCAACACCCTGCTCGCTCCCGCGGCGACGCTTGTCGTCTGGATGATCCTCGACGTGCGACGCACCGGCCAGGTCACCGCCGTCGGTGCCGCGACCGCGATCGTCGTCGGCCTCGTCGCCATCACCCCCGCTGCCGGCTTCGTCGGCCCCACGGCCGCCATCGTGCTGGGAGCCGTCGCCGCCCTGCCCAGCTACTGGGCCATCCTCGCGATGGCGCGCACCCGCCTGGACGATTCCCTCGACGTCGCCGCGGCCCACGGTGTCGGCGGCCTCGTCGGCGCGCTGCTCACCGGCGTCCTGGCTAGCGCGGTGTGGGGCGGCACCGACGGCCTGATCGCTGGCAATCCGCGCCAGCTCGTCGTGCAGGCGATCGGTCTCGCCGCCGCTCTGGCCTACAGCGGCTTGATGTCGCTCGCACTGCTGTGGCTGATCGGCCGCTTCGCTCCGCTGCGCGCCGGGTCCCGTTGCCAGGGCGTCGGCCTTGACGTCGCCGAGCACGGCGAGGAGGCCTACGCTCACGGCGAGGGTGCCGTGCTCATCCTGCCCGACACTCGCCACGGCACGGCGGCGGATCGCCCCGTCGTCGCCCATGCCGAAGGTGAAGCATGAAGCTGATCACCGCGATCATTCGGCCTGAGAAGCTGAGCGACGTCCTCGAGGCGCTGTTCCGGGCCGAGGTCCGGGGCCTGACCATCACCCGCGCCCAGGGCCACGGCGGCGAGGTCGAGCAAGTCGTCACCTACCGCGGCCGCACGGTCAAGATGGAGCTCGTCGACAAGGTGCGTCTCGAGATCGGCGTCTCCGAGCCGTTCGTCGAGCCGACCGTCCGGACGCTGATCGAGGCCGCGCGCACTGGCGAGGTGGGCGACGGCAAGGTCTTCGTCGTCCCGGTGGAGAAGGTTTACCGGATCCGCACGGGCGAGGAAAACGTCGCGGCGGTGACGCCGGCGGTCGGGTGAGGCGCAGTTGATATCATCGTCATAACGGGCCTTGGCGAATGCTCTACCACGGGCAGAGTCGGAGGCACTGCCGATTTGGCTTTCCGCTTCCCTACGATGCAGGAGGGCTTGGTCGGATTAGGCCGAGATCAATGGGTTCCGCGACCCGCTCAACGCCTTTAACCTCGAAGGGGTCCGAACGATAAATGTATTGACGCTCCGGCGACCCCGACTTCATCACCTGGACGTGACGGTTTTTGGCGGTGTGATTACGCACGCGTAACGGGATTCGGTACCCGACCAGCTCCCTCGAGTTCACCACAGTCATACACGCCGCGGAGCCAGTTGCCACGCTCCGCACCGCGCCTATATTCGGGCCATGAAGGCAAGGGGTCTTGTCTTAGTCGACACACGCATAGCGCTGTCGGTGGCCGGGTCGGCTCGCGCCATCGAAGACGGAGGATTGCCATGGAAGGTTCGGAAGGTGGGATTCTCGCGCCTCTCATCATGCTCGCCATCACCGTGTTCATCATCGCGGCGATGTGGAAAGTGTTCAGCAAGGCAGGCAAGCCGGGCTGGGCCGCGCTCGTGCCGATCTACAACGTGATCGTCATGCTCGAGATCGCCGGACGGCCGGTGTGGTGGCTGTTGTTGATGTTCATCCCGCTCGTCAACATCATCGTGGCCCTCGTCGTGGCCATCGATCTGGCCAAGGCGTACGGTAAGAGCACCGGCTTCGGCCTCGGCCTGTTCTTCCTCAGCTTCATCTTCTACCCGATCCTGGGCTTCGGCGACGCCCAGTACGTCGGGGCTCCCACTCGATAAGCTCTCACCGAGTCGGAACCGGGGCGCTCGTCCCGGTTCCGACCCAAGCGCCGCCAACTTGCTCTCACTGTAGGATTTGCCGTAGCCTCCGGTTTCTTCTCGGCCGGAGGCTTTCATGCATGCCATTCCAGCGGATTTCAGACTTCTTCTGCCCAAGGGCTGGCCGAATCGTATTCGCTCCGCCGTCATCCACGTGATCTCGTAGGCCCCCTTCTCCCTCACCTTCGCGCGCAGCGCGGCCGCCAACAGCATCAACGCCGGAATCCGGCTGAAAGCCGAGTGCAGCCGGCTCGGGCAGGAGATTGCTCTCCTTATAGAAGAAGCACGGATCAAGGACTCCCGGATGGATCGCATCCCCGCTCAACGGAGGCCGCGCTATCCACCAATCGAACATATGGCTATCCTCGAACTCCGATCCGCCCGCGCCTGGACGAAGAGAGATCTGTCGAACCGCGCGCTCATCGACTTCCGGTGTGACCGAGTCGTGCCCATGGCCAAACGGTAAGTAGCCAGCAGTCAAGGGGTTAGTTTCGAGGCAGCGATTCCAGGTTGCTGACGTGGATGCGGTGGGCTTGGGGGTGAAATGCAGTCAAGGCGAACCAGTAGCCGGGGATCACGATGCGGCGGCTTCCCGGATCGGCCGGCGCGGTCAGCTCGCGTGCCGCAGGATCGTAGCGCAGAACGACGCCTTCGTCGGTGCGGAACGTTCCGATCTCATCCCCGGCTAGCTCGGCCAGGACCTCCTCGGCGACGATGATGGACTCGTCGTCGGCCAGGACGAGCCACGCCCACTCCTTGGGCCCACGGCTGCGATCGGCGCCGCGAACCGGGAACATCGTCTGCGACAACTTGCGGTACCAACGGTAGGGATCCGTGCCGTAGTCACGAAAGTGGCCCGTGACGAGGCTCACGACGCTCGTATCGGGGTGGCGCGCTTTCCACGCATCCCAGGTCGTCGTCAGCGACGGTACCACCTTCGGTTCGGTCCCGCTCAGCGGTCCGCTCACTGCCTTGAGCATCAACTGGGAAAACAGGCTCTCGGTCCGCCGGTCGAAGAGCAACACGTCCGATTTGTAGAGCAGGCCCGAAACGCCGAACAGCATGCGTTGTTCGCCTAGCGTGGAGTCGAATACTACTCCGGTGCCACAAAGCGGGCAGTATGTTACGGCCACCGGACGGCCGCCGACCACGTCGTTGACGACCTCGTGCCAGTTGAGGATTCGGATCGGGTAGGCGACGGCCTCGCCGTCGACTACCAGGCCCATAACGCGGTCGTCGTCCTCGAGCCACCGATCGGCTGTCTCAACCGTTTCGCGCACGGGATCCGTCGACGCCGGGATGCCGTCGCGGGGTGGACCTCCCGCGCGAATCTCGCGATACGGGATCAGGGCATATGCGACGTCGAAGCCGTTCTTGACCTGGGCCGTTGCCGGCCCCGCCAGCGCGAGGGCCGCCAGGGCAACGATCGTCGGTTTGTGAGTGGCGATGCGCACACACGAGGAAACGCACAGCCGGCAGCGCCTTATTCCTGATAGAACCTACCCACCGCAAGGTGGGGCCAAGACTTTGTCTATGGCGCCGCGGCCGACTTCGCTTCGCGGATCTGCACCGGACTGGCCGGCAGGGAGTCGATGGCGATCGTTTCACCGTTGCGGTCCACCCTCCCGAACGAGAGCACCCCCGTCGGGCAGGTCTGCACGCAGGCCGAACAACGCACGCACTGGGGATCGGCCATCGGTAGCCCCTTGTTGGCGAAGTTCATGATGTCGATGCCCTGGTGGCACACCGACGTGCAGACGTTGCACGAGATGCACTTCTTTTTTTCGGCGACGATGCGGAAGCGGCTGAAGCGCGCGTAGATGTGCATCAGCGCGGCGAGCGGACAGGCGAAGCGGCACCATACCCGCCCCGAGTACTTGACGTAGAGCCCCACGCCCAGCACGCCGGCCACGACCACGTCCACGGTCCACTTCCACGACAGCGGATTGACGGTCATGCCGTCGGATCGCTTGCCCTCCAGCAGCATGTCGAACGAGGTGCTCATCCAAGTCTCGGGCCAGATCCAGCCAAAAATGCGGGTCACCAGCAGGGCGAACGCCGCCGCGAGGATTCCTTGACCGACCATGTTCAGCCGGTTCCAGAACGGACCGTGAGGCATCTTGTTTCGCAGCGTGTCGCCCATCGTCTCGGCCAGGCCGCCGCACGAGCAGATCCAGCCGCAGTAGGCGCCCTTGCCGTAGCGCCATACGAGGAGCGGGATGATCACGAAGGTCTGGACGAACGAGATCACCAGCCAGAGGGCGATCGGTTCGTGGGCGAACACGTTGTAGACCATCAGCGGCCAGGCAAGAATCAGCCCGTAGGCCCGCCAGTACGCCCGTGGATGTCCCCACTCGGGCCACTGGTGGGCCAGGTAGGCATCCGCGGGGATGTAACGCTCGAACAGCGCGTCCCCCAATGTCGCGCCGACGCCGGTGTCGAAGAAGCCGTTGTAGCCCAGCCAGGGCAGAATCAGCTCGGGCAGCAGGAACAGCGGGAGCGCTTGCACCAAGAACAGGGTGATCGTCTGGACCGTGACGTAGGGCGTGCGGCGGCGCCGGATTCGCGCGATACCGAAGCCGCCGATGGTGAGAGTGTAGAGCAGCGTGTAGTAGAAGCTCCGGCTCTTCATCGACACGGCGAGGGTGCCGAGCAACGTCGTGCGGTCGGCGACCTTGGACCTCCACCACTCCCCCAGTGAGCCGATCTGCTCCGGCACGTTGTTGGGAAACACGTTGTCGTCACGCAGTCCGGTGAGGAACTGGCACAGGAATCCGTCGTTCTTCCAGTCGTAGAGCAAGAACACCGCGATGAAGAATCCGATCACCCACAGCCACTGGATCCCGCGCGTCTCGCCGAGAAGCTTGATCCCGGCGCGACGGAAGAAATCGAGCGGCGCCTCGCGCCCGATCATCGAGAACACGACGTCGTTGGGCAGGGTCTCTCGCGAGCCGTCCCCGCTTTCCAGGATCACTTCGCGGTCCCGAATCTCGCGTACGCGGGTGCCGAGTGCGATCCGTAGGCGGCCCGGCCGGCGGCCGGCGATGAGGAACGGTCCGGTCGCCGTCGTCACGCGCTCGGAGACCGGATCCTCGATCGCGGCATCGGCGGCGGGATCCCTCTCCAGGGCACGAACTTTCTCGACGGTTTCGGGCTTGGGCCGGCTGAATTGCTTGCCGCGATAGGACAGGGTGACGTCGGCCCCGCACTGGACGAGGGCGATGGCGGTTTCGATGGCGCTGTCACCCCCACCGACTACCAACCCGCTCTGCCCCCTGAAATCCTCGGGATCGTGGAGACGGTTGTAGACCTTGTCCAGGTCCTCGCCCGGGACGTCGAGCCTGCGGAAGTTGCCGCTTCGTCCAATCGCCACGATCACGCGCAGCGCGCGCAGCGTCCGACCGTCTTCGAGCGCGACCTCCAGCAGGCCACCGCGGCGGCGCAGCGACTCGACTTGACCCTCGCTCACCTCGACGTGATCGGTCTGTTCGTGAAGCTCGTCGAGCAGATCTTCCTTGACGCCCGCACGGAAGCGCATCTCGCCGGCGGGCTCGAAGTCGGTCGGGTAGGTATAGATCGGCTTGCCCTTGGGGAAGTCGGCCACGGTCTGAAAACGGCGCTTGGATTCGTAGACGGCGAAGTTCAGGCTCCGCTTCGAGGCTTCGAGCGCCGCGGCCATGCCGCCGACGCCCGCGCCGACGATCAGCAGGTCGAGAACCTCCGGGGCCTTGGTTTTCCGGTCGGCCGCGAAGGCGGGATCGGCGAAGATCGCGCGCACGGCGCGGGCGCCGGTGTCGGCCGAGAACTTGAGCAGCGGGATGCCGGTCAGATCCCCGACGACGTAGACACCGGGCAGGCTCGAGCGCAGGTCATCGCGGAGCTCGGGCAGCCGCTCGACGTGGCCGGCGGGCCACTGGGTGTGCAGCCAGCGGGTGTAGCGGTGGATCCATCCCAGCAACGACTCACTCCCTTTCCGATTCGTGGATTCTACGACACCTCGCGGGACCGACTTTCATCGCAGCCGGCAATTCCGAAGCTTCCGGTGGGAGTCCGGTCACGGCTGGCGCCGAGCGGCGTTAAGCTGGCGGCTGCGCGCGGAGTAGGCGCTGCGTCAGCGCGTCGAGGCTGGGGACACGATCTCGGAGGGACGGGCTCCACGCCCGTGCAGCCCGCCCCGGAGCGAATCGTACTCAGTGGCCCTGATGCGCCGCCGCAGGCCAGTTCTCGTCAGCCTTGGCGATCACGCCGGCAGCGTCGTTCGTGAACATCGCCTTGGCCTCCTCGTTGGAGAACAAGTAAGTCTTGCCGTCGCGAACGACGAAGGCGGTCGGATCGCTCTCGACCTTCATGCCGTGGGCCATGCCCGTGGCACACCATCCGTCGTAGGCCACCACGAATTCTTGGGGTGCCTTGTCGAACATCTTCTTGGCCTTGCCATTGGCCAGGTAGTAAGTCGTGCCGTGGAACTCGGAGGCGAATTTGGGATCGCCCTTGACCGCTTTGCCCATCGCGGCGTAAGCCACCGGACAGTAACCGTCCAAAGCGACGTCACCGGTCTCGTGATCTCCGGCCACGACGAGCGGGGCAGCTGCCATGCCCAGCAGCAGTGCCAGGGCCAGGGTTCGATGCATCAATCCGGTACGCGTATTCATCGGGTTTCTCCTTTCGGGTCAACCGTCGTTACGTGACGAACTCCCTTGTCGTCGCCTGAGAACATCGCCGGGTCGGACGCTATTCCGCGAACCGAAGTCGACTGTAATAACGAGCGGGCTTGCGTCACTCATTCGGTGCGCCCGTGTCAACGCTAGCTTGTAGTCCGGATGGAACCGAGGTGGCGCTTGACACCTGACGCGGCGGGCGGAGGTCCATGCCATGTCCGAATCGATCACCGACTCCGAGCTCGCGACGACGGCTGTCATCTCGCATCTTTCCGGACGATTCCGCGGCAAAACCAAGCGGCTCACCGGCGAGCTGCTGCGGATCGGAACGGCGGACGACGCGGAGATCCGGATCTCGGCCCGGGACCTTCCGCCCGGCCCGTCCAGCGTGCCACCCGGCGAACCGCACGGCACGCTGGTCCGAGTCGGCGAGATTTACGAGCTGCGGGCTTCCGAGGAGGCCGACATTTGGGTCAACGGCGTCCGCGCCGTCCAGAGTAATCTGGAATCGGGCGACATCCTGGAGGTTGGCGAAGGCGGACCGGTGATCCGGTTCCGGATCTACCCCGCCGGCTCGGGAGCATTCAAGTCGGTTGCGGAGGTCTTCGCCGACTGCCTCGAATGCGTTCGACACGCCCGAAGTCCGGCGGAACGCGCGGGCCTTCTGCTGGCAGGACCGCCGGTGGAACTGCTCACCCGAACGGCGCCCCGAGTCCGCGCTCTCGTGGGCCTGGCGATTCTATCGCCCTTCATCGCCGTAGCAGCCCTGTGGATCCAGAGCCAGCGGTTCGAGGCGCATCTGCAGTCGGAGCTCGAGACGGTGCGTCGCATGAACGAGGTGGCCAAGCTGAGCGACGCGCGTTCGTTGTCCGACGAGCGGATCGAGGCGCTGCGCGCCGCACTAGCGGAGAACGTCAACCGAATCGCAACGCTCGAGCAGCGATCCGGTGCGCGCGGGCGCGTGATCGCGATGGCGAGTCGATCGGTGGTGTTCATTCAGGGGGCATGGGGCTTCGATGCGCCGGATGGGAGCCCGCTGCGCATCGCCGTCGGGCCGGACGGCAATCCGCTGACCGAACCCTCTGGGCCGCGGCTGACGATCGACGGGGACGGGCCTCCAGTCGAAATCCTGTTCACCGGAACCGGATTCGTGGTCAGCCATGACGGTCTCCTCCTCACCAACCGGCACGTGGCCGAGCCCCTCGGCCTGCATCTCGTGCGGGCAAGCGACACGAAGGACGCGGCCTTGCTGCGCTGTGATCCCGTCGACGCAGAGGTGACGTCGCTCGAGCTCTCCGACGCGACTCCACGTGCGGGCGACGAGGTGGTAGTCCTCGGCTACCCGACCGGAATCACGGCCCTGGTCGCTCGCGCCGATCCGGAGGCCGTACAGGCACTTCGCGATCGGGGACCGCTCGACTTCTGGGACGTCGCCCTGCAGTTATCTCGCGGCGGTCTGATCGCGCCGCTGGCAACCGCTGGGGTTGTCGGACAGGTCACGGACGGCGCGGTCGTCTACGACGCCGAGACGACGCACGGTGGAAGCGGCGGTCCGGTTCTCGACCTCGACGGCCGGGTCCTGGCGATCAACACCGCGATCCTGCCGGATTTCGACGGATCCAACCTCGGTGTTCCCGCCGTCGAGGCGTTCCGGCTTCTCAAAGATGATGGGAATGCCGCTACGCGGCCGGTTGTTGCGGATTGATCAGCGTCTGCGGTCACGGAGGATCAATCGTGAGAAGGATTGGATTCAGATTGTTCGTCGCGGGCCTCGCGGCAGCGGGTCTGGGCGGCGCCGCGCAAGCCGGCGATGCCCCCGCGTTCGACCATCAGGACTGGAACGCGGTGCTGTCGCGCTACGTCGACGAGCGAGGACGCGTCGACTACGAGGCGCTCGCCCGGGACCGTGCGGCGCTCGACCGCTATCTGGCGCAGATCGCGGAGATCGGCCCCCGTTCGACACCCGAGCGGTTCCCGACGCAGGCACATGAGCTCGCCTACTACGTCAATGCCTACAACGCCCTCGTGTTCCAGGGCGTGCTCGACGGCGACCTGGACGCCGAAACCGTGTGGCGCGGGCTGATCCCGGGCTACGGTTTCTTCGTCGGCCGGAAGTTCCGTCTGGACGGGCGGTCGATCAATCTGCGGAACCTCGAGAACAAGATTGTCCGCGCCCGGTTCGGCGACGCCCGGGTGCACGCCGCGCTGAATTGCGCCTCGGTTGCTTGCCCTCGGCTGCCAACGACCGCGTTCGAAGCCGGCCGGCTCGAGCGAGAGCTGAACACCGCGATGGCCGAGTTCGTGTCGAACGAGCAGAACGTGCGCGTCGACGAGGCCAACCGGACCGTCTTCTTGTCGAAGATCTTCGACTGGTACCGCGAGGACTTTCTCGCCGACGAACGCGAAGCGGGCAACCCGGAGCCGACCCTGATCGACTACGTCAACCGGTTTCGAGGGGAAGCGCCTCCGATCCCCGGCGACTACACCGTCCGTTTCCTCGAGTACGACAAGCGCCTCAACCGGCTGCCGGATTCCGACGGGAGCTGACGCCGATGGGCTCTGCGGCGACATCGTCCGTCGCCTCCCCGGGACGTCCGCCGGGGAGGCTCCGGGAAGAGTTGCGCCGAATCGCGCAGGATCTCCGCAACCCGCGCTCCCGCGAGCGCCGCGAGCTTTGCCGGCGGCGCTGGGAAACCCTTCCCGACGAGCTACGCACTCCTCAACAGGCCGCGGGCCGTGCGCACGTGGCTTGCGGCGCGACTCACGGCGTGCTGGAACGATGCAACTTCGCCTGCAGCGCGTGCTATCTCACACCCATCGCCAACCGAACGCCGAAGCTTCCGTTCATCCGCGTTCGCGAGCAACTCGACGCGCTCCGCCGAAGCCTCGGTCCGATGGGAAAGGTGCAGATCACGTCCGGCGAAGTAACGCTGCTCGAACCGGATGAGCTCGGCCGCATCGTCGCCTACGCACGGCAGATCGGGCTCGATCCGATGGTCATGACCAACGGCCAGCGATTCACGGACGAACCCGACTATCTTCCGACGCTCGTACGTGACCGCGGTCTAAGAAAGGTGGCGATTCACGTCGATGTGACCCAGCGTGGGCGCCGTGGCTTTCGGACCGGCGACAGCGAGGCCTCCCTGCGGCCTGTTCGCGATCACTTCGCGGCGCTGATCCGGAAGACTCGACGCGAGACCGGCCACCGTGTGGACGCCGCTCACACCGTCACGGTGACGCCGGACAACATCAAAGAGATCCCCGAAATCCTTGGCTGGGCGCTCGAGAATCACGACGCCTTTCGCATGGTCAGCTTCCAGCCGGTGGCCGAGATCGGACGCACACGCGATCGTCGAGACTCCGAGGTCTCGCTCGATTCCGTTTGGTCCAAGGTGTGCGAGACGGTCGGACGGTCGCTGAACCGGAATGCGCTCCATTTCGGGCACCCGGCGTGCAACATCGTCTGTCCGCTGTTCGTGGTGTCCTTCGGCGAGCGGCTCGAGATCGTCGAGTGCGTTCCGGAAGGGGACCGGCGCGGCCTCGCCCTCCTGAGCCGCCTGCTCGAGGCCGTGGGCGGCCTCGACCCTCTGGGCTCCGACCTAGGTCGCGGGATCACCCGATTTATTTCGATCCTCGCCCGCAATCCCGGACTGCTCGCCTCGGCCGGCATATACGGGCTGACCCGCGCGTGGCGGCAACGGCGCCTGCTGGGCTCGATCGTAGCCAGCTTGGCGCTTCTGCGTCCCGTTCGGATCCGACCCTGGATCCTGGTTGTCCACGGCTTCATGAACCGAGAAGAGCTGTCGACACCGCTCGGCCGGGAGAGACTGGGTGCATGCGTCTTTCGGGTTCCGGTCGGCGGACGCATGGTGTCGATGTGCGAGTTGAACGCGACAGAGCTGCGGCTGGAACTGAACCGGGAACAAGGCGCCGCGCGGCCGCGCTGATCCTATTCATGGTGGAGCGAAGACTGTTGCGTCCGGATACGGACGCTAGCGTCCATGACGCGTCCGCCCGCGGACGCGGGAGATCCTCCGCCATAGACGAAGTTGTTGATTCCTGGACGTTTGGGTCGACGACTCCTCCGGCACGCTTCTTGACTTCACACCCCGCGTGGACTGGCCTCGCACACCCGTCGATCGGCTGCAAAATTTCCGCCCGCCCTTCTGCCCTCGAAAGATCTGCACCCACCACATCCAACCCAACGGCTTCCGCTTTCGACGGCACGCCAGCTACCACACCGCCCGCGGCGTCCGCGTACGCCGCTTCCTTTGCCTCCATTGCGGCAGTACCTTTTCCCGCCGTGCCTTCTCCCTCACCTACTACCTCAAACGGCCCGAGCTGCTGCGACCCGTCGCGGCAGGCCTTCAAGCCGGATCGGCCCATCGTCAGCTGGCCCGCACACTCGGCT
>Ga0255055_10000724_pt1 | contig 25032 bp, 28 predicted proteins | sample JV7_2_27_MG_FD_188633 | JGI IMG/M metagenome (GOLD analysis project Ga0255055, IMG submission 188633) | Seawater microbial communities from Jervis Inlet, British Columbia, Canada - JV7_2_27 | ecosystem: Environmental > Aquatic > Marine > Inlet | place: Canada: British Columbia | collected...
CTCGAGCGAGGCCGCCGCCGCCAGGTAGGTTTTCTGGGTTCCCAGGCGCGCGATCGCTCCGGCGAAGAGTCCGAATTGCACGCCGGCTTTCGTGAACAGGCTCAGGTCGTGGTGACCGAGGATGCCGAGCGCCGACACGAAGGCACCGACGTTGCCATCGCCGTAGGGAGCTGGGAGCGCGATGCGCCCGATGCCTTCCTGGGCGAGGCGTCGTGTCCATTCCAATACCTGCTCCCGGTCCTCATGACGATCGAGGCCGTAGCGGTAGGCGAACTCGGGCTCGGAGAGAAGAGCGCGCATCCGGTTCCGGATCGGTGCGTACCGACCATCGAGAGCGACCGTGAGCGCTCGCGGGTCGAATCGGGCGTGGCGTTGCTCGATGGCCCGGAGTCCCCCGCCGCGGTCGACCGACGGAGCCGAATGTGGTTGTACGAGTGCTGTTTCTGTCATCGTGTCGGCTCCAACCGCCGTGGCTGCCGTTCGCGACTGAAATCGTCAAGGTCGAGACCTTTCCATTGACAATCGGGCGTAACCGCGGTTGTGGATCGCATGAAGTGCGAAGCCGTTGCGCCCCGCCAAGAGGTCCGATCATGACCACTGCGTTCGTGCTCACCGGAGGCGGCAGTCTCGGCGCCGTCCATGTCGGAATGCTGGAGGCACTCTATGAGCGAGGCATCGCACCCGACCTCATCATCGGCACCTCGGCAGGCGCCATCAACGCTGCCTACATCGCGACCCGGCCACAGCAGCCGGCGACGGCCCAATCTCTCGGCGAGGTCTGGCGCGGTCTCCGGCGTTCCGACATCTTCCCGCTCGATCTGGCGGTGGGGCTCTTCGGGTTCCTCGGGCGCAAGACCCACCTCATCCCCAACCGCGCCCTCAAGCGCCTCCTGACGGCCCACCTGCAGATCACCGATCTCGAACAGGCCTCGGTGCCGCTCCACGTCATCGCCACCGATGCCCGCACAGGAGAGGAGGTGCGCCTGTCCACCGGACCGGCAAAGGAGGCGGTGTTGGCAAGCGCCGCGCTTCCCGGGATCTTCCCCACGATCCCGTGGCAGGGGAGGCAGCTCATCGACGGCGGCATCGCCAACTATGCTCCGATGTCGCATGCAGTCGCCCTGGGCGCAGACACCGTGTACGTCCTCACGAGCGGCACGGCGTGTGCGCTGCCCGAGGCACCCCAGGGTGCGATTGCGCTTCTGTTGCACTCGACGAGCTTCCTCGTCGCCCGCCGCCTCGTCACCGAGATCGATCGTCTTCAGGACGAGACGAACCTCATCGTGCTTCCGCCGCCGTGTCCATTGAGCGTGGCACCTCACGACTTCACTCAAGCGACGGAGTTGATCACGCGTTCTCTCGACTTGACCAGGAACCACCTCGCCCAGGTCGATCGAGTCGGCGTGGCGCCGATCCCGCATCACCTCTCCCGCCTCGGCCACCAGAGGTGAGCGGTTCGACGCCACCCCAATGGACCGAATGTCGCCGAGATGTCATTCGGTGCAACCGATGGGCGCCACCCGAACGTTGAATCAGGACAACAACCCAATAACCAGCCAACCAGAAGAAGCCCATGCGACGTCTCATCCCGATAACCCTGTCCGTAGCAGCCGTAGCCATCGTCGTGATCGTGGTCGTCGCCCTCTCCGGCGGTGGCTCCTCATCTGAAGAGGCCGCCTCGACCACGACCTCGCAGCCAGCAGCCACGACGGCGCCTCCCGAAACCACACCTCCAGCGCCCGACGAGCCCGCAGCCGATCCGCCGTCCCCAACCACGACCGATCCCGAGTTCTTCGAGGGTCCCGCGGTCCTCTATGAGAATCTCGCCCTGGTGACATTCGTCTGGGAGACCAACTGGGATCGCCGCACCATCGACACCGACGAGCTGCTCATCGGGCTCTTCGTCCCCGATCCCCGAGATCGGATTCGTCCCATCGATGACCCGGCGTTCGAAACGGTGGCTGAAGCCGATGCGTGGCTCCAACCCCGCGAACCCGGCGCCTCGGTCACGATCGACGGTGAGGCGCGCTTCTACCCGCTGCGGATCATGACGTCGCACGAGATCGTCAACGACGAGTTCGGCGAAGTCCCCGTGGCGGTCACCTATTGCCCACTCTGCAACACCATGGCCGTCTTCGACCGACGCGTCGACGGCGATGTGCTGCGCTTCGGCGTCTCCGGGCTGCTGCGCATGAGCGATCTGGTCATGTGGGACGACGCGACGACATCACTGTGGCAACAGATCACCGGCGAAGGCATCGTGGGGGATCTCGCCGGGACACAGCTGGAGTTCGTACCATCGGCGTTGGTGCGCTGGGACGACTTCCGATCGACCAATCCCGACGGTGTCGTCCTCAGCATCGACCAGGGCTTCGGCATCAATTACGGACGTAACCCCTATGAGGGATACACCAGCCGTCCCGTGCCGTACGGATTCTTCCAGGATGAGCCGGATCCTCGTTTCCCTGCGCTGGAGCGGGTGGTCGGGGTCCGCGTCAACGGGATGACCAAGGCGTACCCGTTCAGCGTGATCGAGGTGGAGCGCGTGGTGAACGACGTCGTCGACGGCATACCCGTGGTCGTGTTCTGGGGGGCTTCCGACACGGCCGACGCCCTCGATGCCTCCCAGGTCGCCGACGGTCGCGGTGTCGGCACGGGGATCGCGTTCAGCCCCGTCGTCGATGGCCGGGTGCTGACCTTCACTGCGATCGACGACACCACCTTCCGCGACGAGGAGACCGGCAGCACCTGGACGTTGCTCGGTGTCGCCATCGACGGACCGCTCGCAGGCAAGCAGCTCGGCATCGTCGTGCATCAGAACGAGTTGTGGTTTGCCTGGGCCTCCTTCAACCCGGACGCACCTGTCCACGGCGCCTGAGGGGCTCCGTCAACGGTCGGACCCCCGACAGTCCGAGGAACGCGTCGCCGTGCGACGCCGTTTCCCGACCATGACCGACGATCGATCCGGCTCGTCCACGGGCTCTGTCTGGTTCATCATGCTCCTCGTTATCGGGGTGGCAGCGTTGCTGGGGATTCGATCGTGGCTCAGCGGTACCGGGGACCCCGCCCTCGCGAGCCCGTCACTTGGCGCTCCGCCCGATCCCAACGACGTCTACGACCCGGTCCGGGCCGGCGAGCAACTCCCCAGCGGGTACCGGCGGGTCCTGGGTCGCGATCAGATCTTCCCCATCTACGAACCCGCGTTCGTCCTGGCGACCGAGGTCGACTGGGCCTCGGACACCCTCGTCATCGGGGTCGCCGGCGACAAATCCGCCAAGGCGTACCCGGTGACCCACCTCAACCGTCGCGAGATGGTCATCGACTCGCTGGAGGGGATTCCGATCCTCGTCACCTGGTGACCACTGTGTGGCACGGCGATGGTCCATCGCCGAGAGTTGAATGGAAGAGAGCTGGTGCTGGGCAATCAGGGAGACCTGTGGGGCAACGCCATGACGTGGTGGGATCGCGACACCGGATCGGTGTGGAGCCAACCGATCGGCGAGGCGATCCTCGGGCCACGGAAGGGTGAGCGCCTGGAGCTGCTCCCCTCAACCCTCACGACGTGGGATGCCTGGCTGACCGCCCACCCAGAAACCGTCGCGCTCGATGCACCAGGTGGACCGAGCTCGCGATTCGACCTCGACCAGATGGCCGTCGTCGTGGACTTCGGTACGGAAGCCTCTGCCTACTTCATCCCTGCCCTGCGCGAAGTTGGGGTCGTCAACGACGTCGTCGCCGGAATCGAGATCGCCGTTGTTATCGACCCCGAGGACGACGAACGCTGGACTGTGTTCAGCCGACGCCTCGACGCCGCGGTCGTCGTCGACCTCGAGATGACACCAGACGGACTCGTCGACATTGTCTCGGGAACCGTCTTCGATCCGTTCCTCGGCGTCGGGCAGTCCGGTCCGCTCGCTGACCAGACCCTGGACAAGCTGCCGGCGTTCACCTCGTTCCCGAGGGACTACCTGACGTTCTTCCCCGACGGGCGAACCTGGCCCACGTGAACCGCGGCCGCTACCTCACTCGTCGTCCGCTGCGTGGCGGTTCAGCCACTGGGTGAACGGAGCGGGCATCTCGGCCTCTCGCTCACCCCAGTGATAGACGACCACCGTCCCGGCAGCGGCATCGTGCATCGCCCGCCGTTGCGGGCTGACGAGGATGCCGAGAAACCCCAGCCCGAAGATCAAGAACGAGAACGGAAACACGAGCGTCCGCAACGCCGCCTGCCTTCCGCTGATCGGCTTGCCCTCTCGGGTCACCACCGCCAGACCGACGATGGCCATCCCTGGGGTCTTCCCCGCGAGGGCAAGACTGAACCACGAATAGAGGAATGCCCACAGCGCGAAAGCGGTGAAACCGATCAGGCTCCGCCGACCTGAATCGTCCAACTCGAGCGGGCTGAACAATTCGATGAGAAACGCAACCCCCACCGCAGTGAGGATGAAGACCAACCAGACGATGCCGAGGTCAGCCAGGAACGCGAGCAGACGGGTGACCGGTCCCGCGTAGTGGCCGGCGACCTGGCCCCGTCCGATTTCGTCCACCCCCTCGCCTGCTTCGAGATCGGGCGGAGCCTCCGGTCGATCCGCAGGGTCACGGGTGGTAAGGCGGTAGGCAGCACGTCCCACGATGGAGTCCAGCGCCACGAGTTGACGGCGGACGACATCCAATGCCGAGCCCGCCAGGGCCCCGGTGCTCTCCTGGACGATGTCTGGGATGCCGGCACGCTCGACGATCTCCTGGACGTCGACCTGATCGATGATCGCGTCGATGTCGACACGCGCCATCAACCGGTGGATATCGATGCGATCGAGCAACGCGTTGACGTCGACCCGCTCGAGCAGCGCGTTCACGTCGACGCGTTCCATGAGCGCGTTGACATCGACCCGCTCGATGACGGCATCTGGATCGACGATGTCGACGACGGCGCCGGTCGCCCTCGCTGCCACCCGCGAGACCACCCCCTGGTGTGACTTGTCGTCTCGGTCTCTGTCCGTCGCCGCGGCGAGAAGGAGCAGCAAGAGGGCGAGATCACGGTCGCGCATGACCCGACGATATCGCATCCACCCCTCCTCCTCCGTTTTGGCGTGACTCATCGCGCATATGCGCGATGAGTCACGCCAAAACGGAGGGACTTGCCGAAGGGCCCTGATGAGGACCGGGGACTTCTCGTAGGCTCAGCCCATGCCGGCGAACGCGCGAAAAGCAGAGGGGCGCTGACGTGGTGGCGACAGATGACGTCCAAGTCGGATCGCGATACCGCCTCCCCGTGCTCGTCCGCGCCGAGTGGACCGAGCTCGGCCCACTGGGTCGCACCTCGCTCATCGCTCTGCTGGTCGCAGCCATCGCCGCGGTCGTGCTGGCCTTCGCCATTCCCCGTCAGGTGGAGCACTTCCTCATCGAATCCGAGGCGGGGGCGCTGGAGCGCGTCGTTACCAACCTCGCAGCCCAGGGTCTCATCCCTGAAGCCGGAGAGAGCCAGGTGGCCGCCGCGGAGCTCGACAGCGCCATACAGCGCGACCTTCTCGGCAGAGACACGGTGCGCGTCAAGATATGGAATGCCGAGGGGCTCGTCCTCTATTCGGACGCCCCCAAGATCACCGGTCAGCGGTTCCCGCTGTCGGACGACGTGAACGCGGCGCTGGCCGGCGAAGCCCGGACCGAGATCCCCGATTTGAGCCGTCCCGAGAATGTCGCCGAGCGAGAGCTAGGGAACCTCCGCGAGTACTACATCCCCGTACGCGGGCGGAACGGTGAAGTCAGCTCGGTATTCGAGGTCTATGTGTTGGCCGATCCGATGCTGGCCACGGTCGGCAACATCCGTCAGGCGGTGTGGATCAGCATCGGGATCGGAATCGCCCTGCTCACGATCTTCCTTCTCGCGCTCATTTCCAACCACGCCCGCGGCGTGACCCGTCGCCGCCGAGAATCCGAGCAGCTGCTCAGGGAGCTCCTGCAAGCCGCGGATGACGAACGGGCCCGAATCGTCGGAGCGCTCCACGACGACATCGGCCAGCCCCTGTATCGGATCCACTACGGCATCGAGGACCTCCTCGCCAGGGTCGATCCGGAGGACCCCATCGCCGACGATCTGGCTCGCGTCGGAGAGATCATCCAGCAGGTGGACGGCCATCTCAGAACGGAACTGAGAACGCTGCAAGACGAGCCCGGCGCTGAGCTCGACGTAGTCGACGCGATCGGGGAGCTGGCCGAGACCACCGAGGCCGAGACGAATCTCAGGGTCAACGTCGTAGCCGACAGGAATTGCCCATTGCCGCCGACGCATCGCGTGATCCTCTACCGCGCCGCCAAGGAAGGGGTGACGAATGTCCGCAAGCACGCCTACGCCACCCGAATCGATATCGCCGTCTACCGCCGCGGGGATCGGGTCGTGCTCGACGTCGCCGACGACGGGAGCGGAATTGCCGACAAACCGGGCCTCGGCCTAACGACAACACGAGAGCGGCTGGAGTCGTTGGGGGGTGGCCTCCGCGTGCAGCAACCACGGTCGGGCGGCACCCGGCTTCGAGTCTGGGTACCCGCGATCGGGTGCGACGACGAATGATCCGAGTCGTCCTCGCCGACGACCATCGCATCGTGCGAGAGGGGCTGCGGATGCTTCTCGGCCACGATGATGAGATCGAGATCGTCGGCGAGGTCGAAGATGGCGCCGATTTGCTGGCTCTCCTTGAGGAGATCGAAACCGACGTCGTCGTCCTCGACGTACGCATGCCCGGTATCTCCGGCCTCGAGGTCCTGGAGAGCCTCCACGATCGCCGGCAGGACGTCCGCGTGGTGATCTTGACCATGCACGACGATCCGGTGTATCTCCGCCGGGCGGTGGAGCTGGGAGCGGCCGGCTACCTCCTCAAGAACGTCGACCGTGAAGAACTCATACGGGCGGTGCACACGGTCGCCTCGGGCAGGTCCTACATCCAGGGAGAGCTCACCGGGACTCTCGTCGCCAGCATGGTCGACCCACAGGCGGCGGGCGCGATCGGAGCTCTCGACATCGACCAGAGACGCCTCCTCGAGCTCTTGGCCCAAGGTCTCGACAACCGCCGGTTGGCCGACCAGCTTGGCGTGAGCCAAGCAGTGATCAAGGCGAGACTGCGCGAGATCTACCACACGCTCGGTGTGAAACGACGGTCTGAAGCCGTCGCCGTGGCTCTGCGGCTCGGCATCATCACCTGAACGACCACTCCCAGAACACCGCCAACGCGCCCCGCCGCTAGGGCCGAAGGTCCCAAAGCAGCGAGCGGACGGCCCCGTCACGCCGTAGCCACGCGGTCTCGCAGAAGTGACCTCGTTCGCGCCCAGCCGGGACGTGCTTTCCATACGGTGTCCCTACGCGGCTCTCGTGAATCGACGGCCGGTGAAGAACATCAAGGAGGTACACCGTGAGAGGCAGAATGCTGCTCCTCATCGCCGTCTTCATGCTCGTGGCGGCAGCGTGCACGAGTGATGAATCCGAAGATACGACCACGACGGCCGCCGCGGAGACGACCACGACGACGCTGGCAACGACCACGACGGCAGCGACGACAACCACCAGCGCGGCGGAGACCACAACCACCGAGGCTCCACCACCCGAAGCGGCGGCTATGCGGTCGGTGGATGCTCCGGGGGCGGCGATCACGGTGGATGGTGACGTGTCGGATTGGGCTGCCGTTGCCGGTTTGTCGTTGACGCTCGAACCCATCGTCGATCGGGCTGATGATCCGCTCGAGGACAAGGACGTCACGATCAGGATGGCGCACGACAGCGATCTGCTGTATGTGCTGTTCACCGTCGAAGACGACTACGACTGGAATCCGGATGATCACAATCTGTCGGCGGCGCTTGCGGTGATGTTCCCGGTCGATACCGGTGGCCCGCATATGGGAGCCGACGACGAGGAGGGTGAGACCTCGACCGGGATGGTCGACATCTGGCACTGGGAACTGGATTGCGCTGCCGGTGAGTTGAACGGTGGCGGTGCCGGGCATCCTGCGGGTGACGGCAAAGATCCCGGCAACGACGACGTCTGTAACTTCGACGACGAGTGGGCAACCGACGCCGAGACCCGCGAGGACGACAACACCGCCAGCGGTGAGAACACCCTGACGGGTGTGTGGATGCACTCCAATCCGGTGGCGGACGGACCCGGCACCTGGACCTTTGAGATGTCGCGGCCGCTCCAGACCGGTGACGAACAAGACGGCCAGTTCACCGTCGGCGAGTCGACGCTGCTGGCATTGGCCTACTGGGACGCCGACTTCGGACCCGACGGCTGGGACGACTCCACCCACGTCCAGTCCTCCAACCAAAACTGGATCCAAATCAACCTCAGCTGACGAGAACCCGAACACGTTCACATCAGCCGCGGCACGAGAGAGGTTCGGGCCCTCACAAGGGTCCGAACCCTCCGGCCGGACCGGGAAGGAGGAATACGATGAGCAGGGGAAGTGCGTCGATCGGCCAAGGGCGGGCCATGCTCTCGGCGCTCGCGATCGTCCTCTACTTCTTCGTAACCACCTTCTGGTTGCCCTCGGCGCTACTCCGATCCTCACTGCTCACCGGTGTCGGCCGCAACGTCTCCGACCTCATCGCGGTGGCGGTCTGGGGACTCGGTCTCGGGTTCGGGATGTGGGCGCTGCGTCGGGCCCAGGATCGGGGCTGGATATGACGATCGGGAACCTCGAGTACTTCGATCTCAACATCCCCTGTCTTGCGGCCTGTCCCGTGCACACGAATGCGGGGGTCTATGTGGCGGCCGTGGCCGACGGCGACGACCGTACCGCCTACCTGACGGCCAGGCTGCCGAACCCGTTCGCTTCTGTGTGTGGGCGCGTGTGCGCCGCGCCGTGCGAGGACGCCTGCCGGCGAGGCACAATCGACCAGCCGATAGCGATCCGGGCACTCAAACGGTTCGTGACCGAGAAGTACGGCGCGGAATCCCGCGGCGACAGCCTGTGGACGGCCGTCGACCCTTTGACCGTTGCAGAGCGGCCAGAACGGGTAGCGATCGTTGGAGGCGGACCCGGCGGTCTCGCCGCCGCTCACGACCTGCGCCTCCTCGGCTATCAGGTGACCCTCTACGAGGCTGCAGCCGAGCTCGGTGGGATGATGCGTTTGGGTATTCCGGAGTACCGCCTGCCGCGGGAGCTGCTCGACCGCGAGATCCAGGGAATCGTCGACCTCGGTGTCGACGTCCGACTCGGTACGCGGCTGGGCGAAGATGTCACTCTGGACGAGCTGCGGGACGACCACGACGCTGTGTTTCTCGCCATCGGCGCCACGCAGAGCCGCGACCTCGACATTCCCGGGCACGACGCCGATGGCGTCTTCCGGGCGCTGGAGTTCCTACTGAACGTGAACCGAGGCTTCCACGTCGACGTGGGAGAGAGAGTGGTTGTCATCGGTGGGGGGAACGTTGCGATGGATGCCGCTCGAACCGCGCTGCGATCAGCTGCTTACCGGGAGAAGGTCCGACAGGTGCCGCCGGATGTCGTCGCCGCCGACGATCAGTCGGGGTATGCGATCGACGTGGCGCGCAGCGCGCTTCGTGCCGGCGCTACCGAAGTCGTCATCGTCTCCCTCGAAGCGCGAGACGAGATGCCGGCGGACGCTTTCGAGATTGAGGAGGCCAAGCTCGAGGGGATCCGCTTTGTTCACAGGCGGGGACCGCACGCCGTTTTGACCGATGACGCCGGACGCGCGACAGGGCTCCTCACCATCGGCGTGACCCGGGTCTTCGATGACGCCGGCAGGTTCAACCCCGAGTTCGATCGCGAAGACATCGAAGTCATCGAGGCCGACTCCGTGATCCTCGCCATCGGTCAAGCTGTTGCTGTGGAGAGTCTCGGCGTCGACGGCCCCGAGATCTCACCGCGACGGACGATCGACGTGGATCCGAAGTCGCTGCAGACCTCGTTGCCGGAAGTCTGGGCAGGCGGCGATGCTGCGTTTGGGCCTCGCATTCTCATCGATGCGGTGGCCGACGGTCGTCGAGCGGCTGCATCGATCCACGCCGCGCTGTCACCGGGAGATGTCACGACGACTCGGCAGACGGGCAAGATGACGATCGTCGAGGGCTTCCACCGCCAATCGGATCGCTATGACGAGTGGGATCGACTCCCGATCCCATCGCTCCCAACCCAGCGACGCATCGGGCTGCAGGAAGTGGAAACCGGGTTCACCGAAGAGCAGGCACGGCTCGAGGCAAGTCGATGCTTGCGGTGCTTCCTCAACATCCTGCTGGACGTCGACTCCTGCGTGCTGTGCGGACTGTGCGCCGATGTCTGCCCGGTCGATGTGATCTCCATCGTTCCCGCCGAGACCATCGGCGAAGAACCCGGCGTGACCGCACTGCTCCTCGACGAGTCGCGCTGCATCCGGTGCGCGCTCTGCATCGATCGTTGTCCGAGCCGAGCCCTGGCGATGGGGATGTGGTCCGGGGTAGGAGTGCCTGCGGAGGTACCGATACTCGTGGGAGGTGCAGTATGAAACCGTCGCTGACCGAGCGTGCCAGAAAGACGACCCTCGGTCGCTCGGTGTTCCGTATTCCCGTGAGACACACCAGCCGGGAGCGGGCCAGCGCCCACTGGTCGAGTTTCGTCCTGCACATCTACCCCGTCAAGGTACGTCGCGAGGAGCTTCGGTTCCGCTATTCGTGGTATCTGGGAGTGGCCTCGCTCACGCTGTTCGCATCACTCGTGGTGTCCGGGATCTACCTCATGTTCTTCTACGTGCCCTCGCCGACGACAGCGTACGGAGACATCCAGGTTCTCCAGACCCAAGTTGGGTTTGGGCAGTTCATGCGCAATGTCCATCGCTGGTCGGCTCACCTCATGGTGATCGCCGTTGTCGCCCACATGGCCAGGGTGTTCTACCGAGGTGCATACAAACCGCCACGCGAGTTCAACTGGGTCATCGGTGTCGTGCTCTTGCTCCTGACTCTGCTGTTGTCGTTCACCGGATACCTCCTCCCGTGGGACCAGCTCGCGTACTGGGCGATCACCGTAGGTACCTCCCTCGCCGCGTTCGTTCCGCTGATCGGTGACGAGATCTCACGACTGCTCCTGGGAGGACCGCAGGTCAGCTCGGCCACGTTGCTTCGCTTCTACGTCCTGCACGTGGCGCTCTTGCCGACGATCGCTGTGCTCATCATCGCCGGCCATCTCTGGCGCTGGCGCAAGGACGGCACACTCGACACGGAGGGAGGTTCCGATGCCTGACGAACCACGAACGGCCGAGGGTCGGCGTGTTCTCGGTGTGGTGCCGGGCAAGCCCGCCGTCGGAACGACCAAAGAACCCGAGCACCAGCAGCTCGTCATGACATGGCCCCATCTCGTGGTTCGCCACGCAGTGGCCGCACTCGTCGTTCTCCTCGTTGTGCTGGTCTTGTCCCTGGCGTTCAATGCTCCGCTCCGAGAGATCGCCAACCCGGCGTTGACCCCCAACCCGGAGAAGGCTCCGTGGTACTTCATCGGTCTCCAAGAGCTCCTGTCGCGTCTCCACCCGCTGGTCGCCGGCGTTCTCGTCCCGGCCTTCATCACGATCGGGCTCGTGGCCTTGCCATACCTCGACCGCAATCCCGCTCGCAGACCCCAGGTCCGGAAGGTCGCGGTGTGGACGTTCTCGATCTTCCTTGCCATATGGATCGTGTTGACCGTCGTCGGATTCGCCTTCCGCGGTCCCGATTGGACCTGGGTGTGGCCATGGCGAGATGGGTGGTACGGCGAGCTATGAGGACCACGCTGCAACGACGCGAGTTTCTGTCCAAGCTGTGGAAGATCGGATTCGCATCGATCGCCGTAGCGGCGGCCTGGACTTCGTGGGATTTCCTCCAGCCGACGAGCCCGCTCGGGTTCGGAGGAAAGGTCAAGGGCGGCTCTCCCGAACAGGTGCCCGCCGACGGCATCCTGCTGGTGCCCGCGGCCCGGGCCTATCTCACGAGAAACAGCGAGGACGAGATCATCGCACTCTGGTCCCGATGCCCGCATCTGGGCTGTCGGGTTCCGTGGTGCGAATCGGCCGGCGAATTCGAATGTCCCTGTCACGGCACCAGCTTCAACCGGATCGGGGAGCATCGCTCCGGTCCAGCGCCCCGCGGCATGGACCAGTTCGAGGTCATAGTCGAAGGTGATCAGGTCGTGATCGACACGGGCGTGGTCATCAGCGGACCGCGGTTGGGCACCGAAACCATCGATGAGCCACCCGGTCCACCATGCGTAACGGAAGGTGAATGATGGCGCCTCCTGACAGCAACGATCCGGACCTGGAAGCATCGACCAACCGCTGGATGGGCTGGGGTGTCGTCCTCCTGTTCTTGATGGTGTTGGTGTTCCCGGTATACCGCATTCTGGAGCCACAGAGTCGGGCTCGCGCCAACGAGGTCTACCAGACAGGCTTAGCCGCTCAAGGCGAGGCCGTTTACGAAGAAGCCTGCCTTCAATGTCACGGCGTCGCTGCGAAGGGCGGCCTTGGACCTGCCCTCAACGCTCAGCAGTTCCTCGGTGCGGTCGACGACCGGCAGATGGCCGATCTCATCGCGACCGGTGTACCGGGTACCTTGATGGCCCCGTATGCCGCCGACTTCGGTGGTTCGCTGACACAGACACAAATCGGCGCCACTGTGGCCTACCTGCGGGCCTTCGAGGAAGAGGCACCAGACATCCCGGAGTGGCGTACTCCGCTTGCCCAGGAGGACCTCTCGGGACGCGATCTGTACACCATGGGATGTTCGTACTGCCACGGATTGGATCTCACCGGAACGGAGATCGCACCTGATCTGGGACCCGGTTCGGACGCGGAAGAGGAGTCCGACAGTCGCCTCGCCAAACGGATTCGCGAGGGCAAAGAGGAGATGCCCGCCTTCGGCAACATCCTCGCGGATGAGCAGATCGAGCTCATCGTTGCCTACCTCCGCGATGTTCAGGAGGGTGGCTGACAGTCCCCTCTCTGTTTTGGCGTAACTCATCGCGCATATGCGCGATGAGTTACGCCAAAACCAGGGACCAACCACAGAAGGATGTGACCGATGTCCTCCGCGGCGCGTCATACCGGCTGCAGGCACCTCAAGCAGTTCACAAACACTTTGACTCGGAGGACAGAGAACCATGAAGAACAACGAAGCCAGCTGGGACCGGATTGCACGGGTGATCCTGGGGATTGGATTGATCGGGGTCGGCCTCCTCGCCGTCGGTGGCGGCTGGGGATGGGTCCTGGCAGGGGTCGGGTTGGTCCCGCTCGTCACCGGGCTCGTCGGCACGTGCCCGATCTACTCGATCATCGGCAGGGGAACGAAAGCCGACCAGATCCACGAGGATGGCGTCCGGGCCTGATCTCCAGGCCGAGGGGGGAACGTCATCATCGTGTTCGGTCCGGGTGGCGCTCGCCGCGGGCCACCCGGACCGATCAAACTCTGTGAACACTCTGAGGAGTCAATGGTTTCCAACACACGTCCCCAAGTGCTCTACTTCACCGGGCCACGGTGCGGTATCTGCAAGGCAATGTCGCCGTTCATCCACGAGACTGCCGACCGTTATGGCGACGAGGTGGATCTAGTGGAGGTCGACGTCGCCGCCGACGGCACGCTTGCCGCTCAGTATTCGATTCGCGGCGTACCGACGCTCATCGCGGTCAAGGACGGCGACATCGTCGACCGGGCCGTCGGAGCCAGGACCCCGCACCAACTCTCCAAGTTCTTCGCCGACGCCGCCGAAGGCAATGCGGCGCAGCTCCTTCTCACGCCCGTCGAACGGGTTTTTCGTCTGGGCGCGGCGGCGGCGGTAGCCGCCATTGCCGTCGCCGCGTCCCAACCGCTGCTCTTCCCGGCTGCGGCCGGTCTCGGAGTCTTTGCCTTCTGGGATCTGTTGCCGAAGCGATCCACGAGACAAACATCATGATGCGGAACCGAGGTTTGTTGGGAGCGGTGGCCGCGTTGGCACTGGTCGTCGCCGCATGCTCCGGCGGTTCGCAGAACGACGCCGCCGTCCGTCCCTTCGCCGAGGTCCAAGCCACGGAGTTCGTCTTCGAGAACGACCCCACCTTCCCGGGCCGCGGGATCTTTCGCATGGATACCACCGAGGAGATGATCTGTGCCATTGTCTGGGGCGAGACCGAGGCACTCGGCAACTTCAACAACTCGCTCGACATGAACGGCACCGGCATCATCGAACACAACGTCTTCCTTCCCGGCGCCGAAGCCGGGAAGACGTATTTCTACCGGGTCCAGGGATCGACCGCCGACGGGACCCTCTACCAGAGTGAGCTGATGACGTTCACCCTTCCTCCTGGCGACGCAGACGCGCCGGGCGACGCAGCGAGTGACCAAGGTGTCAACCTCGCCGAAGGAGCCACCGTCGTCGAGGTGAGCAGCGAGTTCAGTGCATCGTGGGCCGGAGCCAATGCGGTCGACGGCGACCTCACCACCGAGTGGTCCAGCGCCGGCGACGCCGATGGTGCCTTCATCACCATCGATCTCGGCAGCGCCCAGGAGATCGCCGGCGTGGAGTTCCTCACCAGGACGATGGCGGACGGCTCGGCGACCACCGAGACCTTCTTTGTGGTTGTGGACGACGGAGAGCGTTTCGGACCGTTCACGGCCGGGAATCCCGCCAACCCGGTGGTCAACGACGTCTCATTCACCGGCAAGATCCTCCGCTTCGAGGTCGACACGACCACCGGCGGCAACACCGGCGCCATCGAGATCCGCGCCTTCGCACCCTCGTCGGGGGGATAGCGATGGCCGGGCGGACCCACCGCGAGACGACGCTCATCGGCTGGGGGTTCGTCGCCGCCCAGTTCGCCCTCCTCGCCGTGATGGTGTTCCTGCCCAGAGGCGTCGACTACACCCCCGGGCCTGCGGCCCGAATCGTCGGAGCCGTGGCCATGGGAACGGGGATCGCCATCGGTCTCTGGGCCGCCCTCTACCTGCGCCGCGGGCTGACCCCGACGCCGGTCCCCAACGGAGCCACCGATCTCGTAACCAAGGGGCCGTACCGGTTCGCCAGACATCCCATGTACTCGGCCGTGGTGCTCCTCATGGCCGGAATCGCGCTCCGCTCCGGCTCCTGGGCAGTGTGGGCTGCGTTTGTCGGCCTCGTGGTCCTGTTCCACGTCAAGTCGCGATGGGAAGAGGCGCGGCTGCGCGAGACCTTTCCCGGCTACGAGCGCTACCTGGCAACAACCGGACGCTTCGGTCCCCTGCCGGGCTTGGCGCAGCGCACGGACGCGTAACGCTCGGTGGAGGAACGTCCTACCGTCTGGGCAACATGTCCACCGCAGCGACCTCCCAGGCGCCGGCTCCTCTCCCCACGCTGGAGCACCTGTTCACCGAGTTCGCCAACGGCGTCTACACGCTGGCCTACCGGATCCTGGGTGATCGCTATCTCGCCGAGGACGTCGTCCAGGAAACCTTCATCAAGGTGATACGCAGCCTCGACACGTATCGCGGCGAAGGGCCGATCGCCGGATGGCTGTATCGCATTGGCTATCGCGAGGCGATCGCGGCAACGAGAAAGCGACGCGAGCAGCCGACGGAGGACGACGAACTGGTGCGCCGCGCCGACCGACCGATCGAGAGCGTCGAGTCAACCGTGATGGGAATGGAACTGGCCCGCAAACTCGACGAGGCGATTGCCTCGCTCTCCGATCCACTGCGCGCCGCCTTCACCCTGCGCGACATCGAAGGCCTCACCACGGCCGAGGTCGCCGCGGTGTCCGACATCTCAGAATCCGCCGTCAAGATGCGCCTCGCCCGCGCCCGGGAAGCCCTTCGCATCCAACTCAAGGAGTACCTGGCATGACGATGACCTGCGACGAGCTCGACGCCCTCCTCCCCGAGTTCATGGACGGCAGCCTCACGGAAGGCCAACAAGCGGCGGCGGCGGAGCACCTCGCCACCTGCAACCAGTGCCGGATCGAGGTTTCCGAGCTCGAGGGAGTCGGGGAGCTCTACCGCACCCACGGCCGGCTCCAACTCCCTGAGGAATCGCGACGCCGCATCGCCGAAGCGCTCGGCCTCGACACCGGCGTCGCGTAGTCATGATTCGCGCGAATCGAGCGGCTTCGCGCTGAGCTGCTAGAACAATTCACCGGCTGCAAATGACTCGACAGAGCGAGATCGGCTCGGCCGACGCACTGCACGACTCGACCGAGGTCCGCCCGAGACAGCGCTAGAACCTCAGGCGTCAACCTGTAACCGAGACGTTGCCAACCATGCCGGCGGCAAAGTGGCCGGGCTGGTGGCAACCAAAAAGGATCTCACCAGACTCCGTCATGTGCCACGTCATCTCCTTCGTTTCGCCGGGCTCCAGGACGAAGGCGTTGGGTTCGTCATGCATTGCCATGTCGCCTCCCGCCATCTCGGCCATTTCTGCCTCATGCTCAGCCTGCAACTGATCATCACCGAGCACGAAGTCGTGCGGGATCTTTCCCGAGTTCGTCACCTTGAACGTGACGGTTTCACCCTTGGTGACGGAAACGCTTGCAGGAGAGAACGTGAAGTCGTCATTTGCGGTGATCTCGATCGTACGGGAAGCATCGGACGCCGCCATCGGGTCGCCAAATGCGAACTCCCCGTCCATATCCATGTCAGCGGCCATCGTGGTGTCGCTGCTGTCATCAGAGCTGCAGGCTGCCGCGACGAGTCCCAAGACCATCAACAGGATGAGAAGTCGGAGTGGGCCGGTGTGTGACATGTGTTTTCCCTTCAGGTACTGAATAGCGCCATCTCTTCGGATCGCTCCTCGCAGGCATCGATTCGAGGCACCTATGACCGATCCAAAGATACACATCGAAATCTGGGCACGCAGAGCACCGGTGAGCCGCGCAGGTTGGGCGTGGATCAGTTGAGCGACGATCCCCCATCTTCGTGCTTGGGGTCGGCCGCGCTTTCCTCACCGGCTTTTGGCTCTGCGGTGGCGTTCCTGATCCCTTCGCGGAACTCCCGAACCGACCCGCCGATCGACCTTGCGAGTGTGGGCAGCCGCCTGGCACCGAAGAGGAGGAGCAGTACCGCGAGGATGATGAGCCGCTCCGGGGCCCCGACGTTTCGCAGCATGGTGAGAATCTCCGTTCGGTTCTCGGGTGCATGACTTCCGGGGATCGCGGCCGCCGGGCTCGACAGGGTGGATCGTCCGTCCGGGCCGATTTGTCCCGAATCCTGAGTGCGCGGGTTAGGGACTTTCGGCCCCGTCGCTGCCCCAGCCTCTTGTGCACTATGACACAAGCGTCTCGGAACGGAGTTACTCATGCCCGCGCTCACCCGGCGAACGTTCGTCAAGACGTCGGCGGTGGCCGTCGGAGGCGCAGTGGCGGCAAAGGAGTTCCTCTTCGGTGGCCTTGATTCGCTCGCCTCCGAAACGTCGCTCCGCATCCAGAGCCCCACCGAGGACGTCGTGCCCACCACCTGCTGGATCGGCAAGCAGGACTGCGGCATGCTCGCCCGTCGGATAGATGGGCGAGTGGTGAAGTTCGACGGCCACCCTGCAAACCCACGCAACGCCGGAACCCTGTGCCCCAAGGGCCAAGCCCAGATCGTCTCGCTCTACGACCCGAACCGGGTCAAGTGGCCCCTCGTCCGCACCAACGAGAAGGGTGTCTCGGGGCAGTGGCGCCAGGCCTCCTGGGATGAGGCGCTGACACTCGTCGCCAACGAGGTCAACGAGACGAGGGCCCGCAACCCGAAGATGGTGTTGTGGCAGAAGGGCCGCTCCAAGGCGAAGGGCTTCTACGACACCGCCTTCGTCAATTCCATCGGCTCGTCCAAGCTCGGCCACGGGGCGTATTGCTCGGACGCCGGCTACCGGGCGCTCGAATACACGATCGGCACCCATGCGGTACTCCATCCCGATTTCCGTCAGTGTGAGTACATGCTGTCGTGGGGATGGAACATCACCAACGCCGGCGGCAACAAGTTCTGTTGGCTCACCTGGCCCCGCCACATGGTTGCCGCGCGGGAACGGGGTATGAAGATCACCCACATCGATCCTCGTCTCCGCAGCGCAGGGCCCTTCGCCGACACGTGGCTCCCGATCAAACCCGGGACCGACCTTGCCCTGGCACTCGCACTGTGCAACCAGCTCATCGCCCTCGACTATCTGGATCGGCCATATCTGACGACATACACCAACGGTCCCTATCTGGTGAAGCCAGACGGGATGTTCGCCAAGGTGAGCGTCGAACAGGAGGCCGAGGAAGGCGAGGAAGCGGAGTCCATCGAGGTACCGCTGGTATGGGACCTGGCGACGGACGAGGCGGTGCCGGCCGGTGAGGCAGAGAACCCGGCCCTCGAGGGCAGCTACGAGGTCGACGGCGCCACGGTGACCACCGCCTTCGAGATGTTCAAGCAGCACGTTGCCGAGAACACCCCGGAATGGGCCGCCGACATCACCGGTCTCGAGGCCGCAGACATTCGACGGGTCGCCTCGGAATTCGGCGAGCATGCTCGGATCGGGGCCACCACCGTCATCGACGGTGTGGAGGTGCCGTTCCGGCCGGTGGGGATCATGGCGTACCACATGGCGCAGCAGGAGCTGGGGTTCCAGACGGCGCGCGCCATGACCATGGTGTCGATGCTGGTAGGTGCCGTCGGTGCCGCCGGCGGACAACTCTCCGACTTCTCGTGGAAGATCCACAAGAACTACGCCAAGTTCGAGAAGTTCACGATCGAGGATCCCCCTTACGACTTCGTGCTGAACAAGAGCAAGTACTTCCCCATCAACACCGGCTTCCCCGGCATGGTGGCGAAGGTGATGCTCGATCCGGATCGCTACGGCGTCGAGGAGCTGCCGGAGGTGGCGATCCTCCACATGGTCAACCCGCTCGGATCGTTTCCCTCCCAGAAGGAGATCCTCGACTCCTATCACAAGTTCCGCTTCGTGGCGGTCATCAGCCCCTGGCTGTCCGAGACGGCCGACTACTTCGCCGATGTGGTGCTTCCCGCAGCGACGATCGAGAAGTACGAAGGCCCGATCTCGGCGACGAACCAGTACGTCGATGCCACGACGTTGCGCATTCCGCCCATGGCGCCGATGTTCGAGTCGAAGGGTGAGATCGACATCTACCTCGATCTCACCGAGAAGATCGGCACGCTCTACGGCGAGGACGGGTACATCGACGAGGTGAACAAGGCGCTGAAGCTGGAGGATGAGTCCGCCCTGCCGCTCGATGTCAAACCCCAGGTGCGCGACATCTTCGACAGATGGGCGCGCTCGCAGGGGATCGAAGAGGGCGTTGCCTACTTCGAGGACCCGGCGAAGGGCATCTACATCAAGGGCCCGATGAAACCGACCAATATGTACGGTTACGTCACGGATCCACCCTTCGGGGGTGCCGTCCATAGGCTCTACGGCGACAGCCTGCTCGACGCTTCGCGCCAGATGCAGGCCAAGGGCGCCGAGGAGATCTATTGGCAGGACTACACGCCGTTACCGCAATGGCGTGAGCCCACGATGACCCAGTCTCCGCCCGAGTACGACCTCACGATGATCTCGTACCACATGATCGAGCACAAGCAGTCGCGGACGAGCTTCGTCCCGCTGCTTGCTGAGTTGGCGCCGCACTCCCGGGTCGACCTCAACCCGGAGACGGCGAGCCGCCTCGGGATCGAGAGCGGCGACACGATCACCGTCGAATCGCACAACGCGGTCACCGGCGAGACCCGGAAGCTGACCACGGTCGCTGCCATCACGAACGGGATCAGGCCGGACACGATCGGCATCCCTCACCACTTCGGACTGTGGACCCATCCGCAGAACGAAGGACAGGGCCCTTCGCCCAATGAGATCTACTTCACCGGCGAGGGCTACATGACCAACACGGCCGACCAGTCGTTCCACGTCAGAGTGAAGGTCACGAAGGGAGGTGATGCCTGATGGCGAAGTATGCAATGGCGGTCGACCTCGATCGGTGCCAGGGATGCCGGGCCTGCATGGAGGCTTGCAAGATCGAGAACAATACGTCAGAAGCGGTCTTCTGGATGTACGTCTTCCGCTTCGAGGAGGGCACCTATCCGGATACGTCGATCAGTTTCCTCCCCCGACCCTGTCAGCACTGCGACAACGCGCCCTGCGTCAAGGTCTGCCCGGTCGGAGCCAGATTCAGGCGTGAGGACGGCCTCGTGCTCACCGACCCCGATCGGTGCATCGGGTGTCGCTACTGCGAGTTGGCATGCCCATACGGTGTGAATTACTTCAACTGGCAGAAGCCAGAGAAGGCGTTCTACTCGTACGTCATCGACTGGGACGACCCCGCCATCCAGGCATATACCGGCGGCAACATCCCGCCGTACAAGAACCCGGACCTCGATCAGCTCCAGGGTGCCGAACAACGCCGCACCGCCGGCGGGAGCCACGCCAAGGGGGTCATGGAGAAGTGCACCTTCTGCGTGCATCGCGTCGAGAAGGGGATCGAACCTGCATGCGTCGACACCTGTCCGGTGAATGCTCTGGTGTTCGGCGACATCGAGGACCCGGATACGCCAATCAATGAGTACCTGCGGGACAAGAACCCGTGGCACCTGCTGGAAGACGCCGGCACCCGCCCGAGCGTGATGTATGTCGGTGGCAAACCCCCGACACCGGCGTTGCAGGAAATCGAACGGCCGAAAGCGAGGGTCTGACATGGCTGTTGACACCAGGCCTGCGACCAGGCTCCCGCAAGGCGTGGGCCGGATGACCCCGGGGTGGATCATCTTCATGGTCGCCATGGGCATCATCACGGTGATCGGCCTCGTCGCCTATCTCAATGAGGTAACGACCGGAATGATCGTGACCGGGATGCGCAACGTCGGCACCATGGGAGGGGCAACCTGGGCGCTCTACATCTCGATGGTGGTGTACATCATCGGGGTGAGCTTCGCCGGGGTGACGATTGCAGCACTCATTCGTATCTTCGACATCGAACCGTTGCGACCCATCGTGCGTATCGCCGAGCTGCTGACGGTGGTTGCCCTCGTCATGGGCGGCCTCGCCATCATCGCCGACCTCGGCCAGCCGATACGGGGCATCGTGAACCTGTTCCGATACGCCCGGCCGCAATCGCCGTTCTTCGGCACGTTCACCCTCGTGGTCGCCGGTTACCTGTACGCCAGCCTGGTGTACCTGTACCTGGGTGGGAGGCGCGATGCAGCGTCCATGGCCCGTTACGACAGCGGCTTGAAGTGGTACTTCCGGCTGTGGGCGGCGGGATACTCGGGCACACCGGCCGAAAAGGAACGGCATCGCCAGACCAGCTTCTGGCTGGCGCTGTCGATCATCCCGCTGCTCATCGTTGCCCACTCGACACTGGGATTCGTGTTCGGCTTGCAGGTCGGTCGACCCGGGTGGTACGGAACTCTGCAGGCGCCGGCGTTCGTTGCCCTTGCCGGCGTGTCCGGTGTTGGCCTGATCATTGTGTTTGCCGCCATCGTGAGAAAGGCTCTCAACACGGAGCGTCAGATCACGATCGATGTCTTCTCCTGGCTGGGGAAGTTCCTCATGGTGCTGCTCTTCGTCTACCTGTACTTCCTCGCAGTCGAGCTCCTGACGCTTCTCTATGCGACCCCCGAGGTCGAGAAGCGACTGTCCGACGCCCTGTTGTTCGGAGAGTACGCAGTGGTGTACTGGCTGTCGGTCGGGGCGCTCGTGGTTTCGGTCATCGCGTTGGCAGTGATGGCCGTACGGCGGAGGTGGAGCCTCGGCTGGATCGTGACAGCAGGTGTCCTCGTCAACCTGGCCGCTCTCGGCAAACGCTATCTCATCGTTGTGCCGTCCCAGACGCACGGCATGCTCCTGCCGTATGAACCGGGCTCCTACACCCCGTCGTGGCAGGAGATCGCCGTGATCGTCGGACTGTTTGCCTTCGGGGCGTTGCTGTTGGCCGGGTTCTTGAAGACGTTCCCGGCGGTCCCGCTCGGGGACGACACCGCGAGCGACGACGAACCTCGGGAGGTGGTCCATGCGTAAGGCGCTGACGGGCGCAATGATCGTGATCGGATTGGGCCTGATGCTGGCCGGCTACTTCCTCGCTGCGCCGTGGGGTGCTTCGAGTGTGGCCAACAGCGACCCCAGAATGCCGTTCGCGCCGGCGATGTTCGTCTTTGGCGTGGTCGTCCTGTTCTCTTCCACTCTCGTCTACGAGCTGCTCCCGAACCGATACGACTGATGGTCGAAACGGTGGACTGGGCTGGGGTCTCCGTGACGCGGCAGGGTCTCTACCGATTCTTCGGTGGGGCCCTGCTGTCACCTGTGCCGGGGCTGCGGGAGGCTCTCTGCGGTGCCGTCGAGTACCTGGACGGTCTCGGGCTAGAGCACTTCCCCTTCCTCGCCGAATGGCGCGACCTGCGCACGGTCCTCGAGACGGCTGCGGGCCCAGATCTCAACACCGAGTATGTGCGGCTGTTCGCCTCTGGAGTCGACGGAGCCCTCTGCCCACCCACCGAGTCGTGGTACCTCGCCGAGGCCAAGGGAGGCGGCATCGCCACCCTCGTCTCCGATGTCGAGCAGGCCTATCGGGAATGGGGCTTCTCGGCGGCGAACTCGGCGGAGCCCCCCGATCACGCCTCCACCGAGCTCGAACTGATGTCGGCGTTGTGTGCCAGGGAAGCCGAAGCTTGGCGATCCGGTGTCACCCCCGAGGTTGCGCACTGTCTCCACGCGGAAGATCGCTTCCTTCGCACCCATCTCGCCGTGTGGTTTCCGCACTTCGCCGATCGGGTCGCAGCCGTGGATGCCGCGTCGTTCTACACCGCCGTCGTGCGCACCGCCAACGCATTCGTGCTCCATGAGGTCGACCTGGTGCGCTCCCTCGTCAGGCAAGTGGAGGCTTCGCCATGAACCGCGTCGGCACCTTGGTGTGTCGGGATGGCCTCGATGCAGCCGTTCTGGCCGAGCTGCCCGTCGATACGGTCCTCGCTGAGGATCTGTGCGACCGATTAGGGGCAATCCAGGACCTCGTCAACGGTGCCGAACGGTTGGTGCTCGTTCTCCACGACACCCGGTTCAGCCGGGCTTCGCTCCAGGCCGACGTGCGGGCGGCCGGGATCGACCCCCTTGGCGTCCAGATCCTGGACGCCTCTGCGTTCATGATTCCCAGTCGAGTTGCCCCTATCCTCGCCGGGGCCCGAGCCCGCGCCGCCGCCTTCACTGGCAGCGGTCCCGAGCATGCCAAGCCCGTGTTCGACTCGCTGCTTAGCCGCCGATCGCTCTTTGCGATCCCAGCCCCGGCGTACGTAGCCGCACCGGCGATCGCAACCGAGGCGTGCGCTGCGGCAGATGGGTGCCGGATGTGTGTGACGACCTGCCCGCAAGACGCCTACCGGTGGCTAGAAGGGCGAGTCGCGTACGACAAGGACGCCTGCGAGCCGTGCGGACGTTGCGTGACCGCGTGTCCCACGGGAGCGATCGAGAGCCCGGCGGTGACGCCAGACGGGATCAGGGCCCAGATCGAGGCGATCGCTACCGCGGCCGGAGCACCGGTGGGAATCGTGTTCTCCTGCAGCCGGGGACAGGTGGCCGCGATGCCGGATGACTGGTATTCGGTCACGGTGCCGTGCACGGGAATGCTCGACGCATCCTGGCTGTGCGCTCCTCTTCTCCTCGGGGCGGCAGCGGTGGCGGCTCTCCCGTGCTCGGCAACGGGCTGTGACCGGGGTAACGACGATATCCTCGTCTCGTCGCGGTCCTTTGCGCTACGGATGGCGGCGGCGCTCGGCTTCACGGCCAGGATGCCCGAGGAACTCACCCCCTTGACATCGCCGCCCCTGGCCGCGTTTCCCGTTGCCGCCTTCTCGGCAGGAGCCGCTCCCGAGGTCTTTGCGGCGTTGCGTGCCGCCACGGCCGGCGACGTGGCCGTCATCGCGGGGCCGGGATCCCCCGTCGGCATGATCGCCATCGACGCCGAGACCTGCACGATGTGCACGATGTGCTCCTCCATCTGTCCAACCGGAGCACTCCGCCACGCCTACACCGACGACGAGCTTCTCACGCTGTCCTTCGATACCGGCGACTGCACCGCCTGTGAGCAGTGCCTCGCCGTCTGCCCGGAGATCGAGCGAGACGCCATCGCCCTCGAACACCGCGTCGACTTCAACGCCCTGGCAGAAGGTCGGGTCATCCTCAACGAGGCGGCCACCCTGACATGTCAACGGTGCGGGATCCCGATTGCCCCGGTGGCGATGATGGATCGCATCGCCGGGTTGCTGGGGGATGACCAGGCCGTCATGGCGCACCTCACCAGCCTCTGCCTCAACTGCCGCGGCAGCTCCTGACCCCGGGGGCTACACGACCGTCCCGCGCGTGAAGCGGTTGGTCTCGCCTGTCGGTGGCGATCCAGAAACGCATCAGAGCCGATCGGCGAGCGGAAGATGCATCACGACCTTCGCACCACCCAAATCGCTCCGGCCGAGCAATAGTGCGCCATTGACGAACTCAGCAGTGCGGCGAGCGATATCGAGCCCGAGCCCGGTGGATCCTCCTCCACTGGCACCCCGCTCGACAACCTGGGCATCCGTGAATCCGGTGCCACCATCTTCCACGATCACGTCGACGAAGTCGTCGCTGTCGGTCGCCACCGATACGCGAAGCTCAACCCCGGGCTCGGTATGCGAGAACACATTGCCGATCACTGCGTCGAATGCAGCGGTCAGATCGTGTTCCGAGATCGGCACCCTGACATGCTCGGCATCGAGACGGCGGTCGAGATGACGACCTTCGTCGGTTGCGAGCGCGTCCCAGAACGCGACGCGATCGGCTACCACGTCCCGGACATCCGACTCGGCGTTGCGCGCCTGACGGTTGGGCCGCCGCGCCTCGGAGATGATGTGATCAACAACACGCTCGATCTCGTCGATCTGCTCGTTGAGTCGCTCCTTGTCCACGCCGTCCGGCAGCCCGTCGACGTTCAAGCGGAGCGCGGTGAGCGGAGTACGGAGCCGGTGCGACAGGTCGGCCGCGGTCTCGCGCTCTTGTTGCAGCAATAACGAGATCTGTGACGCGAGTCGGTTGAATGCCGCCCCGACCTTGGCCAACTCCTTCGGTTGTTTCACGTCCACCCTGGTCT
>Ga0255055_10000725_pt1 | contig 24988 bp, 31 predicted proteins | sample JV7_2_27_MG_FD_188633 | JGI IMG/M metagenome (GOLD analysis project Ga0255055, IMG submission 188633) | Seawater microbial communities from Jervis Inlet, British Columbia, Canada - JV7_2_27 | ecosystem: Environmental > Aquatic > Marine > Inlet | place: Canada: British Columbia | collected...
TTCAATGCACCCACGCATACGAAAACGCCGGATTGAAGTCCGGCGTTCAAAGTTTAAGGAATTGAAAGAGGCGTTACGGCTAGAGCTTACGCCTCCAGATACGAATGCCGAAGGTGGCAGCATAGATCATGAGGATCAGCCATCTGTACCAGTCTGGCGTCGTTTCAAGTATCTTGAAACCCTCAAGGACATACGGAGCAAGGTGCGGGATGAAAACGAAAACCATAGGGACAGTGAGGACGAGGATTACTAGCTCGTCCTTCCACCCACTATTGCGGATAGATTCTATCTCCCATTCGTGATCCCTACCCTCAGACTCACTTGCGCGTTTGGATTTAGCTTCCTCATACGCTCGCTTGCCTCTGAGAACTTCTAGCTCTACTTCCTGTTTGAGCTTGTTTTTCTCTATGTAATAATCCGCCACCTTTGGCGCGACCTTACCTAATAGTGCCCCTACTATTGAACTCCACATATTATTCTCCCTGTCGGCATAAGCCCTCCTAATCGTTCTGTTGAGTCTTGCTCACGATTATAATATCGAAGCCGCCGTGTATGTGGCCGGGCTCCGTCTTACAGAAAGCGTTGAGTCGTATGTCTGTTCTCTCTGGGAATTTATAGTACGGCTTAAATTCATGCTGGAAACCAGAGCCTCGTATTGGAATAGCGACTTCATGCTTGATTAACCAGTCAGTCACTGAACCGCCACCAGCAAGCCCTGTATGCTGCCGTGCGTATAGATGAAACTCTACGTAGTCAGGCGCTTTGTTATTGGTTGCGTCACTGACAACTGTTCCATAGTAGCTGACCATGTATCCGTCAAAGCCTGCTGGTATTGTGTACTGCGCCATCATGGTCTGGTTATGTCCGACCTCGAGAATAGCGTAGTCCACATTCTCTGCTGCGTTGTGTATCCTTACAGACGAGTCGAGGGCTACTGCCGACCCGACGGATGCCCGGAAGACACGAATCAACGGTGTGCCTAGCGCAACGGCTGTCGTCGTAAGCGTTCCATCTAGGAGTACGGACTGGTTCTTGAGTTCCCAATTAGCGTCGAGTCCCTGAATGTTGATCCGACCGCCTCGCATTGCTTCCTGATCGGCAGTCTGGCTAACGTGCGTGATGGTAGCTGTCGTCGGATACGTGTACGGAGAGCTACCTGTCCATACATCCTCAGCCGTGTTAGCAGCGACGTCTTCGTTCTCTCCGAACTTGTTAATGTGCTGGATGCCGGGGTACACACCCATGGCTATCAACAGATTATCGTCTGTCATCGGGTGCCCGTTAGGGCCTTGTGGGCCGGGAACTATAGCCATTAGATTTTCACCTTAGTTAGGTGTCTATGTATTAGAAAGGCGTGTGCCATTACTTCCTCTGAAAATTGTCACATATGTGACGAAATTTGTTATCTAATTATCTGAATGCTCTCGACGCACATATAGGAATCGTACGTTCTTGGGAGACAGTCCTTGCTGTATCGGCAACCCATAGGAGGACTCCCGAACCACTTAATATGTATCATGCCCCCATTAGCTTCACACGATTGCCGGTATGCTATGAAGGCATCGCGGTGTTCCAGTGCGCGAGCTTCACGTTCGTGCTTGCGCTCTATCCTCTCGGCGGGAGTAAGTGTGGTGCAGCCCATCAGCAATAGACAAGCTATAACAATGAGTGCCTTCATACTTCCTCCACTTGTAGGGGTCGTCCCATCTTGGACGAGTAGGTGTCTCTCTTACAGGCTATCTCCACAGCTTCCTTCGCTGTAGCTCCTGCATCCATAGCGCCTAACGCTATGTTCCCACCACTACCGAGAGCGTGGTACTGGACGGGTATTTCCTCTGGGGTAAAGAACCGATCAACGATCCATATGGTCTTATCAGGCTTCATGAGAAGGCACCAGAAGTCTTCCCCATCATCCTCAAGCCCTAGTATCTGATTGTCGTCCATGACCTCAGAGAAGTCGTGAGACTCATGCACTGAGTACCACTCCATGAAGATGAAGCATGGCCCCGGCGCACCTATATGCCCCACAAGAGTTCCCTTGTTGGGGCCTTTTTTTATCCTTTGTATCTTGACGCATGGTGTAGCGATGTTATCTATGGTGTTCTGATTGTCCGACACCATGACACCCGCCCTTTTATCGGCTACAATAGTAGTCATGTCAGTGCCCCATTATTTGAGTTTGCTGCTTTGCGTCACAGTCATACAGACGCTTCCATTCCTCCAGAGGTCGTTTGAATGATTGTACGGCGTTTAGGTAGTCAACGTACTCGTTAGTAAGTTTCCATGCCTCTCGTTCTATCACACAGTCCAACAGCCGTGACGAGTTGTCGTCGAACGCACCATTAAAGTACTGTAGGTAATGTATTTGTTCGTGGAAGATAGTCAACCACATCTGGGTACCCTTGAGGGGTGTGTCTAGCCAGACGATAGGTGAGCCACCCCAATACGCGCCACGTACTCGAATGTCTCCGAGCATACCCGAACGTCTTACTGTTGGTGTCTCTAGCCCCTTGCAGTTGTACTTGGACAACTCACAAGCAGCCTTCCATGTTGCCCTAGCCACACGCTGATCTTGAGCCCATTGGGACGCTACGGTGGTAGCACCCGTCAGGAAGATCGCAGCGACTAACGGCAGTATGAACCGTAGTCTTGGTAGTCTCATTTAATTTCCCAGTGAAACAAATCATTGAAATTCTGATCGGTCAGGTCTCCATCCCTGTCCCAATCGCCTCCCCATCTTAGAGTTAGCCCTAGTTCCTCTGCTATCGCGTAGCCACGCCCAGCTAAGTAGCCGAGTGAGCCCCACAACTTGTTGTCTTTCAGCGGTCGGGGGAACGGCTGTAAGTCTACAGCCAAAGATGGTTTGTGATTATGTTTACTGTCTGGGTATTTGAGTTTACTGTATCCGTTTTCAAAGAGTCCGTTCTGTGTCTCTCTATCTCTGTATCCGTACAAAAGACTTATGTCTGCTACGTCTCGGAGCATACGATCACACCACTCCTGAAGACGCGGGTCTAAGGTGTTATATACCTTCTGTGATTTAGTTCCCCAACGCCGCATTGATCTGTCTCCTTACTGATTCGGATACATTCTCGACATCCTTGCCGGCCTTCTCTGAGGCTTTCTCTATGTCAGCCATTGCTGAGCCAGTGATAGCTACAGCCGCAGGGCCAGTGAACCGATCCATGAAGGGAGCCGAATGGTTTGCACCAGCCAGTTCCGCCATAAGCATCTTCCTCTGCGAGAAGTTCTTGCCGAAGATGATGCGTCCGAGGATACGGATGGGCACTGTCGCTGTCCTAACGAGCAAGCTCTTCTTAGCCAGTGAGTGTCCAAAGGTGAATACGGATATAGCCTTAGCTACATCAAGATTGAACAGAGGCTTGGTGGCCTTGTTCTGTGCCTGTGCCGCGAACTCTCGTAGCTGCGACATCTTAGACTTCTCCAGTCCCATAGCTTCTACTAGGTGGCTCTGCTTCGCCATTGTCCTATCGTAGTTACGAATGAAACCATTCCAGTCAGGCTTGCCATCATTGAATAGCGGCGCAGCTATGTCGTACAAGAAATCCTGACGCATACCCTCCACTGATGGGTGGTTGTCCCCTAGAATCTCTCTAATGCGCTTCACGGTACGTGTAGCCGCAGGCTTAGCACCGGCAGCAGAGGCTCCCCTGAGCCAGCTAGTGATCTCACCCGGAGTAGCGTTACGATCCATAAGCTGTACAATAGTATTATCCTCAAGGAACCTATCGTTGTATGCCTGTCGTGCCTCACGCGCCTCATTCCATCTACGGATGCCGCGAGGATCACCAGAAATCATGTCAGAGTTGAACTGTTGGTCGAGCCAGTTGTTCAGCTTCTCTTGGAGCTTGGTTATTGCGAGGTCTTCCCGCACAGTCTTGGGCTGACGCCGTACCTTTGGCGTGGCCCTAGAGTCTATAACCTTATCTAGCCGGTTGCTAATAGTCTGAATGTCTTGAATACGTGCAGTAGCGCGAGTGGAGGTAGGCGTTTTGACCTGTACCTTCACCTTCTCATTGTTTACAACAGTCTTGCCCTTAGTCTTAGGGGCGGTAAGCTGTGACGGAGACCGCGTATCGAGTGCAGCCAGATCATCCAGCGCTTGGGTTACGTGCCGCATCTTGGGAAGGTCAAAGCCTTCTTCCATTAGCTCTCGTGTAGCGACCTTAGCAAACCTGTTGGCTTCCTTAGTGTCTACAAAACTCTTGCTCTCTAGTGCAAGCTGGGCCTTGTTAGACGCAGAGGCTTTCTGTAGGTTACCAGCCTCTACCAGCGCATCCCGCAGTTGTGCTGCGTTGGCGTTCCTAGTAGTAGGGGTCATGTCCTTAGCCGCCTCAATGATAGAGGAAGCGAAGTCAGCAGGGTCTAGGTCGATGCCCAGCTCGTCTGCTATGCGCTCTATGCGCGCCTGTGACTTGAGTAGGCTATTACTAGAGCGTACAACACCACCCACCTTGAGGCCAGCTATGTTGGTGGCTCCCATGATGTTGGTGTAGATCATAGTACGTGCTAGCTCATTGCCGAAGCTCAGTTGGGTGGCTATATAGTCCACACTGTCGTCGAACTTCTTTAGCGGTGCCGCCAGCCCCATGAGCATTTCCTGCCCTGTGGAGGTACGCGGTTGGAACGTCAGAGCGTCAGACACAGCGCGCTGTACTGCATTGGCAGGGTCATTGAAGCCCTGACCTTGGAAGATACCATAGATACCAGCCGCCACTCCTGCTATACCACCCAGAGGCTCTGCTACTGCACTACTGAGTACACTAGTTGCCACCTGAGCAGCACCACCAGTGCGCCTAGCTATGTCAGCCGCAGGTATAATACCACGGCCAGCCGCTACATTCTGGGCAGCACGTTGCTCTCCCTCAGTGAGTTCTGCTCCACTTACCGTACCCTGTGAGCGTATGGCAGCCTGAGCAATAGCGTTGCGAGCTATTTGTTTAGTTCGTGGATCATTGTCAAACTCACCGGACTGTTCGCGTTCGGCAAGCTCTCGCGCTTCGTCAACTGATAGCTGTCGTCGTGCCATTATTAACCCCGTTGATCTGGAAAGAGTCGGTCTAGTGACTGGTTGTATTCATCGTCAGTTACATCTGGTAACGCCTGTGGTGCAGCGGAACCACCATCAAGTGGCTGTACGTCTACATCAAGAGGGGTATCAAAGGTAGCTCTCGCATCATCACCAATGGTAACACCAAACTTGTCATACAAAGCAGCTATGTTCTGGCGGTAACTTGCCAGAGCCTTGCCGCCCATGAGTCTGTCGATCTTCTCGTCGGAGATAAATGTACCATCACGACGTTCGATTGCACCGTAGTACCCGTTGAGGATATCATCTACATCATTCGAGCCAGTGGCTACAATCTCCATAGACCGCCTCATGAGTACAGCCGGGTTGGCTGAGCCAGCACCCAATCGTAGTAAGGCGTTCTTAATATCGTTATCAGACAAGCCCCTATTGCTTGGCTCTGCGGCTCGCGCCGAGAGATAAGCCAGTTCGATGATCTGCGCTCTGTAGTTCTGCGCTTGTGCCGAGGACTCTTGTGCCCACACCGGCAAGTTTATCTGTTCCCAGATAGCGTTGTTCGGTCTAGCAGCGTGTCCGCGATACTTGTCTAGCAAGTCGCTGTCCGATGCAAAGGTATCACCCGGTACGAAAGCTTCGAGTACACCACGTATAGACCTAGCAGTATTATCCATCCATGCTATAGTCCTACCAGCGTCTCCGACAACCTCTTGTACGTTGCCCCTAACTGCAGCATCCCGTATTCCACTGAGTACCGCATCGTACTTACGTACAACACTGACATTGGCTTGGACAACTGAGCGTACCTTACTAAAGTCCTTCTTACCTAGTGCGCTAGACAACAACTCAGTGTCAGACCTGCCGGGAGCACGACCACCTGTTGGGTTGTTGCGTGTCAGACCAGCACCCCACGGTACAAATTGTAGGCTACCATCAGGCTGTGCTATGTTGAGTCCCTTGACTCCATTCTCGTCTCGCGCTAGAGTACCATCAACAGCCGTACCATTACGGAAGGCGGTTATAACATCTGACTCTTCTGCAAGGCTCTCTTGTCGTGTAGACTCCGCCTGTAGCTTCTCGAACTCTGTCCGCTCAGTACGTAGGTCTGTGATGCGCTTGAGGGCGCTCCCCAAAACCTCTGAGTCTCCAGAGCGATTGGCTATGTTGGCTATCTGTCGAGCTAGGTTAATCCTGTCCTGATAGGTGCCCTCTGCCGATACCTTACTAGCTAGCTGTCTAATCTCTCTACGACCACGTAGCTGATCCACAGTAAGACCTGTAGACTCTGCTACATCACGATCAGTTGCCTGTGAGTGTGCCTCTGCTGCTGCTTGACCAAAGCCCTTAAAGGAACGGTTACGTACAACACTGGCTGCCCCACCTAAGAGACCAGCTAGCCCACGACCTGCTGTACGTCCGCTGGCTTTGGCTGACTGTTGCATCTTAGTAGCAAGGGCGTCACGTTGCGCTGTGACCTGATCCTTCTCGTCAACTGAGGAGACCCCAAGACTCTCTAGGAATCCTGCTTGTTCTGGCATTAGAGTAACTCCCTATAGTTGACTGCGAGATAGCCGCTGGCGTCCATCACGATTGCATTTGGTACAATCTTGGCGACCTCCTGTGCTATAACACCGTATGTTGGTTGGTCTTTGATACCAAGCTCTATGGCTTTATCGTTCCAGTCCCACTCGTACCAGCCAAGGTCACCCAAGCTACCTATGCGCTTGATGTTTTCCTTGAGCCGTTCATCAGAGAAGGGGAGGAAGCTGAGAGCTGTCTTAGCAAGGCCACCGAGGAAGCTACCTCCGCCCCCACCAGAAGCTCCTGCAAGACCCTGTGCGCTCTGTCCAGCAGCCGAGATACGGTCTGCCTCAGCCTGTCGTAAGCCGAGCATCGTATCTGATGTGAGTGCATCACGCTGTCTGAACTGGTCGAATGCGCTGAGTCCAAGTCCCACGTTCTGGCCGAAGGCTTGCTGACCTTGACCAAAGAGCCCTGCCTGTGCATCCAAGAACCCTTGTGCGCCCTGCCTACCAAAGAGACCGGACTGTAGGTTCTGTCCAAACTGTTGGCCCTCAAAGCCACCAGCCTGACCCATGAATCCTTGCGCCTGTCCAAGCTGACCTAAGCCTAGTTGGCTAAGTATCTGCTGCTGTTGCTGTCCTATGCCAAAGGCTTGACTTTGTAGTCCCAAGTCCTGTTGTGCTACTGCATCTAGGAACTGTCGGGACTCACCAGCACCGCCCGTAGAGCCGAGTCGGCCCTGAGCGAACTGTCTATTCTGTAGTCTATTGATAGCATTGTCTAGGAGACCAGAACCCTGTACCTCATTACGGAGCGTACCAAGTGCTTGACTTCTAAGTGCATCCTGATTGCCTGCGGCTGCTAGATTAGCAAAGCCTGCCTGTCCTGCCTGTCCACCAAACTGCTGTGCCTGTCCTGCTAGGTTGCCCAGCTGGCCGAAAGCCGTGGGGTTGATACCACCACTCTGCGCTGCTAGGTTACCGAGGGCTGGCCCAAACTGATTCTGGAACTGGCCGAAGTCAAAGCCCTGACCACCAAACAAAGCTGCGCCACCACCAGCTAAGAGATTCTGTATCCCCTGCTGTGGGCCAGCTAACTGTGCGGTGGAGCCTGTACCAGATATGTTACCAGACAAGCCACCAAAGTTGAAGCCTTGGTCTTGGAAGCCTGCTCTAGCACCGATATCATCTATGCGGCCTTGATGCTCTCTGATATCCAGGAAGTCCCCGACTCCACCAATAAGATCACTTAGACCACCGCCCTGACCAAAGAAACCACCTGTGCCACCACCGCCAAAGACGGAGCCTCCAGAGGGTGCCAATACGCCACCTGTACCACCAAATCGTCCGGGCATTATTCTTTCTCCTCTTTCTTACGCTCTCGGCGTAACTTGTTGGCTCTCTCCCATGTATACCATGCGGTGAGTCCACCAATTACAATAGTAGCAATCAATGCCGCTGCGTCCGATGCTATCTCTAGCCAACCGGCCCCTACAACGCTCCCAGTCATTAAGACTCCGACAGCGACTAACTTGTCTTGCATAATCATTCCTTTACCTTTATGATATATCATCTTGACATATGAGTGTTATATCGGCATTGCCGTATTCCACTTGTGAAACTTTATGGCGGAACTTCAGGTTCACAACCCAGTTAGTATCTGCAGCAGTACTGTCATCAATTTTCCAGTTACGGTTTGCGTCCGCCGTGCCACAGTCTATCCATGTATCCATTGTGCCAGACCGAGTTCCGTCTCCCGTATAAGATTGTTCCGCAGCAAATACTTCAAATAGATTAGCATAGACCGTGTCAGTGCCACCCTTCAACCATGCCTGAGATTGCTGGCCGGTGCCTGTGGTAGATGTACCATTAGCGGCCAACATCAATACACCATCGTTCTGGACGGTAACTTGAGCCTCAAAGGTCCACGGAGCACCGTCGTTATCATGTCCTATAACGGTATCCGCAGCTATGTTTATACGTTCGCCTTCATGCTCGCGTCCACCAAACATTGGGGTTCGCATCCAAGGGATAAACATTATACAGTGTCTCCTGACAGCACCCACGTAGTAGCAGCTACCTTAACCGCTACCGCCACGGAGCCTGCTTGTGCGAGGCTAGTTCCATTCGGAGCCGTAAGGGTGTCTGTGGTTATACCAACTGTAGGCTGCCCTGCGCCCGTTATCCATATCATCGTCAGAGTAGTCCCAATCGGGAAAGACTCGACGCTGTCTGCTGGAATGGTGAATGCTTGTGTGGCAGCGTTGTTCATTGTGAAGGCTTGGTTAGCATCCGCAACTACAAAACCATACGCAGAGGTCTTGTTCGTCAGCGGGATAGCCATGTCTTGGAAGGCTATGGCGTTGCTTGTGCCACCACCACCATTGTCCACATAGAACAGATCAGCGCCAACCAGCCCTGCACCAGTAATGGTAGTCAGGCTGGAGATATCAAAGTCAATGATACCAGAGGCTACTGATATAGGCACAGTTGTGCTGACAGATGCCGGAGTAAGCCCCATCGTATCATCAGAGTCAATGGTCAGTCCATTATCGACTGCGAGCCAGTTAAGAGCACCATCAGAATCATCCCAATACACAAGAGCGTCTACATTAGGATCGACCAGCGCCTCAAGACCTAAGAATGACAACGATACTTGGTCGGTGCCAAGCGCGATGCCTGTACCTGCGGTATAAGACAGGGCAGCATTAGTGCCATCGTCCCAACCAAAGAGTGTATCCGCGGCAGGGTCGGCAAGTGCCTGTAGGTCTCCTACAATACCTGCATTCTCTGCGGCCCATACTGCTGACCACTGCTCCGTGCGGAGGGGGGTCATAAGAACAACATTACTTGCGCCAGCTTCGGCTTGTGCTTGTGAGCCTAGATCGTTTGAGTCATACTTCGTGGCTATTGCTGTTGAGATAAGAGCAAGCTCTGTATCTATATCGGCGCCCTTAGCAACCTTATTAGCATCACCAGTAGCCAGAGCATCCTTTGCCGAGAAGTCAATTGATTGTGAATAGTCACTCATTACGTTGAAAGCCTCCCGACTTTAGCATAGAGGTTTAACTGTTGTAAGGCGAAGCTACCAGACGATGTATTGACTGATACGCCCACCTTGATGTATTGTCCAGACCCACCCAAGGGTGCATCCAGAGTCTTAATCGTTACGCTACCAGACCATTCGGCTATATCAGTACCAGCCACAGCGGTAGTATCGTTTATGTTCCAGACTCCATTAGAGCCCCACTCAAACAGCCCCCACTCTATCGTCTTAGCTCCTACAATGGCCTTAGCCAAAGAGAAGGTACTACTACCAAAGTCATACTTGACCTTGTGAGTTACTTGTGTGTTCTGTTGTACGAATACGAAACTGGTAAGGCGCTTAACGAACTTCAGCAGTACATTGAGCTCTTCGCCCAAATCCAGCCATCCTGACTCGTAGTCAAAGATGAAGGACGTACCGTTGTCGTCGAAGTTGGCGTAGTTCATTACCTCACCAACTGCATCTGTAAGAGAGCCTAGTAGCCGCTTACCCGATCTCTCGTAGTGGGCAGTCTGTAGCTGCGACGTCCATGTCGTTGCACGGAACGTACCATCTTGCATAGGCAGACGAGTATCATAAATCAGCTGCTTATCGCTTGTTGGGAAGTTTATTACAACGAACGAATGCACTGGAGAGTACGTCATGGTGATATCGTTGATGTCACTCTCAGTATCAATCCATTTGATTATCTGGGACTGTTGGTTCTTACTCAAGTTTGTTATCGGCGTGGAGCGTTGAACCAACTCACGTTTAAGGCCGACTACACCAGTGTCCGTTAGTACCCACAGATCACCCACCGTTCTAACAATACCAAACTGTGTAAGGGCACCCATGCCGGGTATGGTGTCAGACACGAACAAATCAGTAGGTTCAATACCTAATGCTGATGCTGTGCCGTCTGTAGCTACGACTGTATTATTGGAACCGAAAATGACGAGGTCACCATTAAACTCTTCAACTGCAACGATGTCATCTTGACCAGCAGGCCAGACCTGAGACATGTCAATGCTTCCGCCTCCGTCTGCACTGTCCCATCTGGTCTCGTCCAGTAGAGCCGAGTAGCGAAGAGTCTTGCCGTCCGTGTCAACAGCCCACAAGCGGCCATACGCTGCTGTGCCGATCCCGCTGGTAGGGGCAGTACCACTATTGACTGTGATATCTGCGAAGTTTCCGGTCGTACGTACCGCTGGGATTCCACCAGTCCCAATCCCGAAAGCAATAACTTTGTCGTTGAAATTGACGAACTTGATGTTGCCATCGGTTATCGTTAAGCCTCCGTCGATGTCCACTGGTGTGGATGCCAGACTATCGTAAATGGTGGCGTCTGTACTAGCGATCATTTCGCTTGTGCCATCGGCCTTGTAGTACTCAAATAGTCTCTTGATAATACCAGCACCAGCGGTGCCAGTAATGGTTGTCCAGCCCTTACGAGTAGCAGGACGTCCAGCATCGTCGAACACAGCGTTATCCAACAGAGTAGCCCACTCCCGTCCGAGGATAGAAGCTTGCTGCTCTAGGTTCACGCCCTGAAAGGCGGGGGTCGTCAGCGTAATAGGAAAGAGCTGAGCACCCGGAGTAAACTTAGGAGTCGGCACTTATAAATACTCGTTGTTGTTCCAGTCAGATGAACTACCTGACCCCGGCTTGCGCTGTACCTGTTGGTCACGCTCAAGGGCAGAGCCCAGAGCATCAACCGCATTAGCAGCAGCTAGGCTACCCGGCTGTCCCATCTCCTCACCACGCTCATTGAGAGCAAGGTAGGTGGCATACAACTCTATGGGTAGAGCGGGGAGTTTAATCTCAGTGTCATCGTCAGTGCCGTCCAGAGCCAGATCGGCTTGGGGCACATACCAATACGACCGCCATGACCGAGCGCTCTCAGTGGAAGTGACAGGCCAGAGAGTATGGATAGTCCATCCTCGGCCATCAGAATCCGCGAGTACCGCAAACGCCTTGGGGGTCGTCACTGTCTTGCTTGTGTTGTTCGTCAGCGCCCTCTCTCGGAGGATATCGCTGTAAGGGAAGTCGTTCAGTTGGCCTACCTCATTGGAGGTAATATCATAGGCCGCCGGTAACCAGTCACGCTCCGTGTCCCGCATGAGTACAGAGCGATCAGTGGTACCAGTCAGATCGTACGTGACGGTCGAGCTATCAGCCAGAACCGTAGTATCAATCTCAGTAATGTACACAGACCAGTAATGGTTAGCATCCTCCATCCATCCCTTAGCTCGGTTGACGAACTTGGCTATGAGCTGAGCATACGTAGTGTCATTGACGTTGGTAACCGTATCTTCTCGGAGCTCCCGTAGGATGTTGTTAACTATTGTTACTTGAGTTGCCATGTGTTCCTCTTAAACTGGTGTGTGTGCGGTTGCGCCTGTAGCGTCTAACCATACTGCGCCGTCTGTGTCCCCAGCCGCCCAGACGGGCATACTGGTTGTTGTATTGAATACCCACGCCCCTAACTTCTTGCCTGCGGCTGTGTTAATAACATGAGTAATATCTGCGAGGTTAGTAGTCGTAACGACCGCAGAGCGCATGTAGCCGCCCTCAATAACTCCCGTAGTCAAGGATTCGCTAGAGCGAAGAAGACCCGAAGAATCAACACTAAAGCCTGTTGAGCTTGATCCAGAGTCCCATGTCTGTAACTGCGAGGAATCGTTAAAGCCTAAGTAGCCTTTTACACCGTCGGTATTGGAGTACTTAATCGCTGCCGCAGAGGTAGTGCTTACACGGTGGATATCAGTAACAGCAAAAGCGGAGTTGGTAAATCGGTAGGCTCCGGTAACGTCTTCAGTAGCAGTCTTATCAAGCAAGTTAGCTGTCGTGATACCACCAATGGTAGTACCAGTCAGGTCACCTGCAACCGTCATACCTGAGCTGTCGGCTGTTACTGTCGCGACACCTGCGTGATACATAACGCTATCACCATCAGGGTCACCAGTGAACAAATTCTTTGCAGACCCCGCAGCATTCTCTGCGTTGATCTTGACAAGGCCACCATGTATCTGGTTCTCTATTAAGAACGCAGTGGGGGCATTTATGTCATAGCCTATCTCGGCTCGTATAGTACCGTTCTGATGCCTGTACTCTATACGACGCGTTTCACTATCCGTACTTGTGGTACTATAAACAGCGGTTACACCCCACGCTCCGGTAATAAGACGGGTCTCTCCATTGTAGAAGAGGGTGGCACCTGCATCGACGTCGGACGTAAAGGCCAGATCAGTATTGACTGCACTAGCATCTGTGTGATATATCTCAATTTTATTACCAGCCCCAATGGACGTACGGAGACCACCACCACCAGTATTGAATACTTCGACGTTATCTTCAAACTGCCATGCCCCGGTGATGAGCTCGTTCCCTGCTATACGTGCCAGTATGTTGGCGTCCGTAATCTGGGACTCTAGTATAGTCAGTGCAGCTTCGTGCTGTGTGACTGATCCCTGTGTGATGTTGGCATCAGGTACATTCGCCCATGTAACCGCAGCCGAGAGGTCATTAACTTCTGCGGCGGAGGGAAGTGCCTCAAGTGATATCTGACCATCAGCATTATCATATGTGAGGACGTAGTTATCTTCACTAACGGTAACCGCTTGGTCTACATCGAACAAGTAATTACCGAGTCCGACTTCTCCAACACCAAGTACATTGAAATCAGCAGTGTTAGTACATGTCAGTGTAAAGTTCACACCATCATGTGCGAACGTACCACGGTCTAGATTAGTCGGGTCTTGTATCCTAAGTTCGTTACCGCCAAGGATTCTGACGCGACTATCAAACTGCCACCAACCAGTAATAACTTCTTGATCGGCCACGCGAGCCAGCAGAGAGCCATCGACTATATCAGTCTCTACAAGAGCGCGAGATTCCCAGTCTACCCCATCAGCTACTAGGAAATTCAAGGCTGTAGGTGTACTGGTATTTACATCTGTTAGATCGGACAGCTCCATTACTACAGTGCCCGAACCTGCGGCGTGGGTATGGCCTAATAAGGCAAATCGTCGTTCAGCCATTACTCACTCCAAGAAAAAGGTGGGGGGTTTTTGATGAACCCCCCGAAAACATTAGTATGACGCAGCATTCAGGAAGAGATTATCGTCTATCCTGAGAACCAATATATTTAGGTTACCCACAGTAGCAGCGGATGTATTCGTTGCAGCTGTTTGATCCTGCGCTATAACCGTCACTTCGTCGTTAGCCGTGACCTGAGCTGTGAAACTAATATCGTCTCCCAGATCAGATACAGCGGATACCAACACGAAGTCGCCTTGCCTTGCACCAGTAATACCAGTATAGACAGCGGCGGAGGCGGCGCCAGCAGCAATTGAGTCTTCCTCAAAAGCTACCCGCGCCGCGATAACGGCCTTAAAGACTGCACCAAACTGACGGGCGTTATCCGAAGACGCACCCGTAGTTGTGGCAGTTGTTGCTGTTTCAATAGCCATGATAGAATTCCTCTAGTTATTAAGCTGCGGGAACCATCAAAGCAACGCCAGCTTCCGGTCGTGGCGTACCGATACCGTAGATCGTGTCTACAGTCATCAGGTCAGCCAAGAACTCCAATTTGTACTGCGACTGTGCTCGCGGAGCAAGCTGCTCAGCGACGACCACTGCTTCCTTCTGGAAGAGTAGGCATGCACGGTAGGAAGTACAGTCAGAACTATCGACGGTAGCGACGTTGGTTGAGACATACACGGGGATTCCGTAGATGTCGCCGATCAGGCCATTACGGATGGAGTTGGCAGAGCCAGCCTCACCAGTAAACGCTTGCTCCGTAAAGCGAGCGAGACCCATGAGCTTACGCTTCTCGACAGGCGGAACGACCAAAACACGCTGGCGTGCTGGGACGTTATTGTCATCGAGTTCCTGAATAGCCCGACGGATACCAGCATCAGTCAAAGCGGAACCGTTACCGGAACCAGTCTGAACCCATGTGGTAATACCATCACCACCGATCACAGCCTTACTATAGGCAGAACCGGCAGTCGTTGGGGTGGCATCAGGCGCAGCAAACTTGGCACCTTCCGAGTGAACGGCAGAGTCAAGTGAGAGTGCGTGAGCATAACCGGCGTCATTCGTGTAGAATGCGCGCATTGAATCCAAAGCTTGAATCTTGGCGATGTCTTCGATGATTCGCGAGTACTCAAAGTGTTGATCGATCGAGAGGTTGAAGACACCTGCAGTCTCAACTATGATCGTCACACCAGTACCAGCGGATTTCGCTGTGACACTGCCGCGAGAAGGCTTCGGTACGTGGACGGTATCGCCCTTTTCATTGGCGAAAGGCATAGCCTGCACCAAGGGTACCATCACTGTGTTAGCCTTATAAACTGCGAGAACTTCGTCCGACCACAACTCTTTAATAAAGTTGGCTGCAGTCGTGACGTTAGTTTCATTCGTCAGTGTATCAGGCGCGTATAAAGTTGACATTATGTCAATCCTCTTGCGTGGTTGTTAAAAGAAAGTTACGTTATGTACTAGTCACGGACATTGCCACTTTCGAGTGCTGCACGATACGCTGCGATATTCCTGTTGACCCATCGTTCTGCGTCGAGGTCACCTTGACTAGCCTTCATCTTCATGTCGATAAATTCACCGCGTGAATACTTAGGTTCGTCTGTAACCATCACCGCTGACGAGTCTTCCAGTGATGCCGCTTGTATAGCCTCGGCCTCCTTGGCCTCATTCACCATCTTCGTGATGCCTTTCTCGGCTTTGTACAAACTAAAAAGTGCGTCCGCTGAGTTCATGTCCCACTTGTCGGCGGCGTTAGCCAAAGCGACTCTGGTAGGATTTTCATAAACCCAACTTGCGAATTCAGGAGTACCTTTGATATCTTCAAAGTCTGGGTGGCTCTCTCGGAAGGTCGATACTGATCGATCTCTCTCTTGAGCTTCAAACTGTGCTTCGATATCTTGTGCTCGCTTAATCGCCGGGTGATTGGCAATCGCTCTATTGACTGCTTCATCAGGGTTCTCATAAAGGTCGTCTGAAGTGATAGGCTTAGACTCCTCTTGAGACGGCTCACTCTCAGATGTAGGGCTTAGAATGTAGTCATCGATCACCCTTCGATACTCGCCAACAGTCTGTGACTGCTGAGAATTAAGTACCTCTAGGTTCTTGTAGCGTTCCTCCCAATCAACCGGCGTGGCGTCTTCTTTGCGCTTCGTTTGATCTTCGGCTGCTTCTGTGATTTCCGCTTCTATCCCGTCTGCTGGTGCATTCGGATCGTTCTTCCCACCGGGAAGATAGTCCTCGATATTAGCCATGTCTATGACTCCTATAGTTTAGCCGCTCCTTCTCAGGTGTACAGCTAGTAGTTTCTCCCGCCCTAGGATTAGGTGTAGGGAGCCCGTCTTATGCGTTGTCACGCCAGTAGGAATGATCCTGACCAGCGTCTTTGTGGCGCTTCTCCATGCGGTTCCCCGAAGTCTCCATAGCGCCGGGACAGCCAGCATCAGCTAGCTTCTCGACGTCCACTCTGGGCGCACTTAGAATTACCTGTTTACATTCAGCACCACATGTAGGGCAATCGTAGATTCCCGTGTGTTGCTCTAAACTCTGTTTGGCCTCGAAGAGTCCATGCTCTTCACAGCGATAGTCATACCGCATTGGCCTTCTCCAGCTTGGCTAGCTCCCGCATGTCATGCACATATATCAGTGCTCTGCGGAAACCTCTCAGCTCCATGATATTCTCTAGGCCAGCTTCTAGCTCCTGAACCTCTACGTTACGAATATCTGCCTTCAGCCCCTCTTGGACGAGTTTCCATTGTTCGCCGCCTGTCACTTCCAGAACGGCGTTGATGTACTCTTGTCTGTTCATTTACTTCCCCTGTGGTTTAGCTTTTACTGCGTCAGCTTGAATCTTAGCGCGGCGCTCCTCCGACTTAATCTTCAGACGGTTAGTCTCGTCCTGCTTGAATCCGAGGGCTACCTTGCCGGCACCCGTCTTGGCGTTCTCTAGCTGGATCGCTAGCTCTTGCTGCTTGGCCTGGATCTCACCTTCGATCTCACGCCTCTCTGCATCAAGCTTGGCACCCTCTAGCTGCGTCTTTTGGTTCTCCAGTTGCGCTTCCTTGAGAGATTCCTTGGCGAGCTCGAACTGAATCTGCTCCATCGCCTTCTGTCGCTGCTCCTTTTCAGGATCAGGCTTGTTCATCTGCTCTAGTTTCTGTAGTATCTCGTCTCGCTTTGGACTGTTCGATAGCTCAATGACGGACTGGAGAATGATATTGTATGTTGGAGAATCGGGCGTAACGACCGATAGCAACGCGGTAAGGTTTGACTGCTCAAATTCACGAGCCACGATACCCATAGTTCCCCGAACTCGGAAGTTGTTATCTTGGGGGTATCGGCTAGGAGCAAACTGCATGTACCTGTCATAGCACTTCCTGATGAGAGGGTTAAGGAACTGCCTCTCTATATTCCACATGGTACGACGCATGCGCTTCAGCCCAGAGGACTGGATCATGCTTATACCACTGGCTGTTTCGTTACGTCTATCAACATTGAGCGGCGCGTTTGAGTCCATTGAACCCGTTGCGACCTGCACCAATCGCTCCATCTCTGAGGACTGGTTGAATGTGGTAGCGTCAAGTGTACCGAGGTTGATGGGTTCCAAGACGTCACTTGGCTTCCCGCGTGTAAGGATAACCTTACCGGGCCGTACTCGAAGATCAGTGTTGTTGCCGAGACGCGTGATGTCGGCTCCAAGCATAGGAGCGGTAACCAGTCCCAAGGCATCCATACGTGCTCGTAGTTCCGCGTCCAGTGCTCTTTGAGAATTCCAACCCTTCTCCGATACACCTCGTCCCCAAAACTTTCCGGGAACGTAGTTATGCTGGTAGGCCACGATAGGTCTATCTTTCTTCTTAAAGGGGTTAACAATAACACGAAGGAGCTCAAGCTCGTTGGCAATAGTAACAATAACTTCAACATGCGCGTTCCCCTGAATGTCTCCCGGTGCTACCTCTACAACTCCCTTCAGCAGAGCAGCTGGCACAAGGCCGTAGTACTCTGTTACGAATACTGATCCATCGAACTGTTCTGTCTTACGTTTGCCATCTGGCGTTTCTTGTCCAGCAGGCCGAGCCGTCGAAGATGTAGAATTCCCGATGATGTTAACTTTCTTATACGTGCCATTCTGTATCCTATTCCATACCTTCTTACGCGGTACATGGGTCTCATGAGCGCAGAAGTATGCAGACTCAATGTCTCTAGCCTGAGAGTCAATTACAAACTCCCAAGGCGGAATGGCCTCCAGTGTAACCAGAGGACGTTGTTCTTTCTCTACATCGCCACCCTTGACGGTACGTAGCTCACGACGGGTAATGTTGATCTTGCCGATACCAGTACCATACAGACAGCCATTCAGGACTATCTTGGATATAGCATCGGGTACACCAGCGAGGTCTAAGTCTTCATCCAGTATTCTATGAGCTTGCTTAATGTCGTCAGATTGCTGGTCAAGAACGTCATCAGCAGTATCGAACCAGCGATCACGACTGAAAATAGCATCTTCAATAGTAGCAGAAACAGAGTCAATAGCAGCAGACAACGCAGGAGAAACCAAACGAGAGCGCTCTCCCTCTCTAGTTTTATCTGAGCCGGAGTAGAGTCCTCGGAAGGTTCTTTCATATTGATCCCATTTCCTTTTGTATAGGCGATCCCGTACCTGCCGGTTCTCCTGAACGATAGGCATGATATGATAGACGAGGGAACCCCCCGGTCTTACCTTTCCAATATTCGCGTTTACTGGTTCGTCTATGTTAATCTGTGGCACTAGTAGCCTACCTCTTCATCATGTGGATTCCAGTCATCGTAGAGTTTAAGTGACTGCCAGTCTGCGGCAGTTTGCACCATCTGATCTACGTATGCGACTGCATCCAATAAGTCATCTTTCGCTAGCGGGTTGGGAAAATCAACTGCCTGTGAAAGAAATTTACCTACCCACTTCTCTTCAGCGTCTAGGTCGTCATCTGGCTGTAAGGTTATCTGCCCCTTCTCAGCGCGGCCCTGTAAGGCCCATTTAATTCTATCAGTTTTCTTTTGGTTGGCATGAGTAAGAGGCTTGACGGTAAAGTAACCCCATTTATCCATGAGCTCGCCGAGGTATCCTGACACTCCGTCGTCTCCACAAACAGCGTTCTTTGCCATACCTCTTTCAATACCAACTTCGGGGCGGCCATTACGCCTCCACGCTTGTATAATTCTAAGAGCCGTTTCACGAACATCCCACTTCCCCCATTTGATCTGTTGTATGTGCCAGCCCTTGGCGTGTACCAGAGCTATGCAGATAGCATGGTCATCCAGTATTGAGACCTGCCCCTTGCGACCATCGCCCTTAGAGAAGCCAGCGAGGTCAACTGCTATTACAGTGGCCCCCGATAGACCCACGTAGGGTACTACCGGGAACATGTCCATTGTGAAGACCTTACCACCAGTGGCCTCGAAGGAAGCCTCAAGCTCCTGCTTTATGGCATCCTTACTCAGACTGCCCTTCATCGCGTCGATCTCTTCGTCGGTCAGATGGGGGTTGTCTGCAGTCTTGAACTGGAAAGCCTTCCAGTGCGTTGACTCTTCTTCACTTGCGGGATCTAGCCCGTTCCTTGCTGAAAGCCACATCTCATAGAAATGGTTCTTACCGTCTGGGGTTCCGATGAAGAGCGCTCCGCCCTCCGCTCGCCCCAGTGCTGGTCGAATGATGTACTCCCACACGAATGGCTTCATGAAAGCGTACTCGTCCATTACGACGTAATGTAAACCTACCCCTCGGAGGGAGTCGGGATCGTCCGCCCCTTTGAAGCGTATAATTCGACCGTTGGTTAATCTGATTTCCCCTTCGTTAGCACGGACGCCATCTATGACGCCTGCTTGGTTCCCCAAGTCCATCATGACGTTCCAGAGGTTCTCCCTGCCCTGCTTGAAGGTAGGGGAGACGTAATAGACCACCTCATTGAGAAGGTCTATCTCTGTGCCATCCGACCGTACTTTGGTCAACTGTGACGCTGCCTCGTATAGCTTATAAGCAGCGAAGAACGACTTTCCGAATCGCCTACCTGCGGCTACTACCTGGAATCGGTGGTCGTCTGAGTCTAGGACAGCCTGCTTTTCATGCAGGAAGATGTCCATTAGGCATTATACATCGTGGCCCACAAAGCATTTGCTGTTACACCAACAAACATAGCGCGAGCCCCAGCAGCAACAGCAACAGCGGTATCTGTCCCAGCACCAGCATCATCACCAGAGGCAGGGAATACATCCATGCTATTTGCGCCATCGTTGATAACGTGCATCACAGTACCTATAATAAAGGTCGCGGGCAATGTAGTTGAATCACCAACATTCGCTACTGTCGTAAATTGGCTATAAGAACTAACAAGTAATCCACTACCTTGTGCAGAACCAACATCAGCCGTCAACTGGCTATGTAGGTCGTGAGATTGGATTATATGGGTAGAGTTTTCTTCAAGACGTAGAGCTTCGACACCTCCGGCAACTAGTGATATCGAGTCTGTGGCTCCCGATCCAATACCTGTATTAACATCGCTTTGCCTTGCAAGTAATGATGGAGTGGTGTAACCAACAGCTACGTTATTTAGAGCGCCCGAAGAACCATCTTGGCCGCCAAACTTACTTGCCTGGAAGAAAAATCCTCCTGTACCTCCAGCGGCTACGCCTAACGTATCATCAGAAATTTCATAGAATCCTGTATCACCATCACCAAACGCTAACGCCGGTGTAGCAGCAGTACCTTTAAGAGTAGCTCCGGGGAAGATAGTAACTTGGTCAGTAGTATCTACACCCGTTTCAGTAACACGTAAACCTTCTATACCACCAGCAATCAAGGAAACCGCATCGGTACCTTGTCGACTTAATCCAGTATCGGTATCGTTGTTAAACGTGTATACCGGAACACTAGCAGAAGCAGCCTTATCCTCAATTTGTGGGCCACCCCCGGTGACTGCCTGTATACGAGTAGTTTTGAGCTGCCAATGCCCCGTCCCGCCGATTGTTATACGCAGGTCATCATCAGCGAATTCAAAGAATCCTGTATCACCATCACCAAATGCCAAGAGTGGTGTAGCATCTGCACCGCGAACCGTAACGCCGGTACCTAGGACAATTTGGTCAGTTGCCGCGGTACCCGTCTCTTTGATTGCTACCAGGTTAACACCACCAGCAATCAGATCAAGCTCGTCCAAAGAGGCCAAACCAAGACCTGTATCGAGGTCTGACTTATTTGGGCAGATATTGGGCTGTGTGCCCGTACCAGCAACATTCAAAAGCATAGGAGTGGCGGCATTTGCAAATTGAATGTTACCTTGCGATATCAGGATGGCGTTCGATGCCACATTATCAATCTGAAAACCGTTGGTAGTATCGAATTTGAAAGAGTTAGTACCCTCTATATCATCCGCAGCAGTCCAAACAGCAATCTGCCCATCTGTCGGGGTACCTGTTACGGTTACCCCACCTGTCGCCAAAGAGACGAGCTGTGTTGCAGTCAGTTTCTTATCAACTCCACCCTGCGAGGTATACAGAACATCCGTACCTGCGGGAGTGACTACTGCTGTAAGATCGGTTAGTTTTGAATCAGCCATTATGTGCTACTCTCTAGTATGAGGACATCACCTGTACCGCTTTCCAAAAGCAGTTGATCTCCAGTTTCAAGTAAAAGGTTATCGACATTGAAGCCTGCATCGTTTAAGATCAGACGATAGCGTTGGTTGACAGTCCTGCTGCCACGCCGTCTAGGTTGCTTCAGTCTTGGTTTGCTAGCCACGGAAACTCCTGTGCTATGAACTCTGGTTGTTCCCCGTCGAGCCATGCGAATCCAGCATCGTCGTGATCTGCTCTTCGAGCTCGTTCGAGGTTATAGTGGTAATCTGCTCCGTACTCTCCAAACTCGAAGGCACGGGGCGGATCGGTGAAGAAGGTAGACCAGTTGTCGGGTCGCACTTCAGGAGACATTTCGTAGTCTCCGGTGTAGTCGTTAATGATAGCTGGGATTCTTGCGATTCCCATAGTTCGGCAAGCTTTAAGCCGGCTACCCCCAAAAGTAAGGAAGATTCCTTCGGGGAGGCTCCAGACAAGTATGGGGTTTCTGACTCCATGCTCTTCGATATCATCGTTGAGAGCTCGTTGGAAACCAGGTTTTGTATGATTAGAGATACTGTCTCGGTATCTCCAGCCATTGAGGCTAACCGACGATCCACCATATTGCGGATTGCGAATAAGCCGCCCACGTACATCCTCACAAAGAATGTTCTCATACCGGACACTATACTCGCTCATGAATCATCATACACCGAGTCTTGGTGCCTTTCTTGCTGCGCTTCTCTCTGTGCTCATATACCAGCTCATACAGACCTAAGTGCTCTTTGTATGCCTTGCGCCACTCTGAGGGTAACTGCTGAATGAGGTGGAGGTCTTGCCCTTTGTAGGGCCCCTCCCAGAAATTCTTACCTGTAGGGTCACAGGCTATGTCGCTGTAGAGTACTTTACCTACGAGCGAAGCCACCAGTTTGAGGGTGTCCCCCAGCCTTTCTGGCTCTATGTGCTCCATCACATCAGTGTTCGTAACTAGATCAAACTGTCCAGTAGGTATTTCGTCATACGCTGGAATGCCCGGATCGTAGTTAGTCCACTCTATTTCTCTCTGTACTCGTTCTCGTACAAAGCTCTCAAGATTCCCTTTTCCTGCTCCGAAGTCAAGGACTGTCTGGATGTAGGGTCTCTCTGTAAGTAATTGTACCACATCCGCTCCAGAGTACCTTCCTCCGGTGCTTCCCCATTTTGAACCATCATGCTCTTTACGGAGTACATCTTGGTACTCAGCTGAAGGCCCTATAGTATCGCCTGCAAATAGCCGCGCCATCTATCTTCTCCCTTGGTATCTCTTGTAGCCCCTGTAAGGCGTTAGCTTTCGCTTCTTCGTAGCCAGTTAGTATATATGCGGCTATATCGTCTGTGCCGAGCTCGCTGTGTGTGAACGTCGTCCAGCTTAGTCTGTGGAGCCAGTCTTCCCGGTCTCCGCCTCGCCATCCTTCTGATGCTTGGTGTTCGCATATCGTTTTGCACCCCGCAATACCCGAATCAACAGCCGTTGTCGAAGTGTAAGTAATGGCCCGTTTGCAGCTAGAAAGCGCAGTAGCAATCGGCTCGTTATGCCCCGCCGGTACCATAATGGGATGATGCCGCAGTTCTGCTTCCGGGTACTCATTAAGCTTCTCCTGTAACCACGCTATGTGGTCTGATCCCCTTAATGAGTGATCTGTAGGCTTCTGCGCCATTATCAGCGTGGCGCCCTCTGTACGTAGTTCTTGTAGCTCTGGTGCCTTCCTTGGCTCTTTACCTGCCTTTGGCCTAGTTCCCCCACCTTGGAATCCATTGTAGGTGAAATTGGAGGCTAGGGCAATATCGTAGATATCTCTGAAGACCGGGGCCTCCATGATGAGATATGGTATTCCTTTCTCTATGGCACTCATTAGGGCAGCTGACTTAGCAAAGCCAGTCTGGATAACCAGATCAGCCCCAGCGGCGCTCTCCCCTCGGCTTCTTACTCTTACCGTGTGGGGAAGGTAACTGATCCCCTTGGCTAGCGCCACCGTACGCATGTCCGTTACGTTGTCGCCCCCCCTTAAATGGATGCTTATTTCCATTCCGAGCCCTGTCTATCTCCGCGTAGGTTACGCCTTTACCCATTACCTTGTTTGCCGCGATTCTCACTCAGAGCAGGGCCAGTCGCATTTCCGCCACCAGAGCCACTAATCTTCGGAGCATTCGACTTGGAACGGCTGTAACCGCTTCCGTCATTGAAGCTATTCGGGAGCTTATCGCTACCAGTATCTTGCTTCTCTTTACTCATCGTCTTTACCTTTTTTGTCGTCTACGTCGTGGTGCAGGTGATGCACCGTGAACCCCTTCTTATCGGTAGCCTCCTTATCGGAGGACTGGATTCCCTTACTCATAGCAGAATCCCAGACCATACGCTGTGAAGCCTTATCCCCTTCCTTGGCTTGTACAACGACCATCTTGAGGACTTCGATGATATCCTCATACGTATCCTCTCTGAAGGCTTCCTCAAGGGCCACCTTCAGCAATGTGATGCGGTTCTTGGAACCAACAGCACGCCCACCACCTGGATTGCCCTTAATGAACCTCCCAGTCTTGGGGTCTTGCAATGCGACCAGATCGGCCTTCTTATCACTCATTGGTTAGAATCAGTACTCTGGTTCTTGGATTGGGCCTTACGCTTGGCTTTATCGGCCTTGGAGTCTTTAGTGCTCTCAGAGGCCGTCTTGAATCCAGCTAGACCACCCAGTGTAGCACCAGCTACAGCACCAACAGCGCCACCACGCGATGCACCAATGATACCCCCACCGAGGGCACCAATAGCAGTCCCAGCGATCTTCCCCTTTACAGAGGTAGCTCCCTTGACTTTACCCTTCTTACCGCCCTTACTTGATGGTCGTCTACCTGCTGGCATGATCTATCCTCTAGTTATTACTATCTGTATTCTGGTTAAGCCCTTGTATCTCCCGCAACCTCTCGTCTATACGAGCTCTTTGCTTGGATGTATCCCCTTTGGGCCCTTCGGGCCTCTCGATGCTCTGATTGGCCGCCTCACGTAACTTAGCCAGAGCAGCCGCACTTCTCTTCTTAGCAGCCGCAAGCTTACGTGCCGCAGCATCCCTCTTTTGTTGGGGGGACTTCTTGGAGGTCTGCCCTTTAGCCAATGCATCAGCCTTCCTCTGTCTAGCAGCTTCCTTAGCGGCCTCTAGAGCCTTGGCTTCGTCTTCTCTAAATCCCATAATAACCTCTCTACAATGGATAGGTGGGAAGGGGGCACCCACCACACCAAAGGACAGTATACGAATGCACACTGTCGAATAAGGGTCTCTCGCTAAAGAGCTCGCCTTGAATGTTCTTCCCTTAACTTATAAGTAAATCCCATCTAGATTTGGCTTGCTTAGTTTCAAGTGCTTAATCAATCTCTAAATGAAGTCTAGCTAAGTACACAAGCAAATATACTTACTATGTATATATTATACCGGTGAGGAGGACACTTCTCATATTGTGTGACATAAATAGGCATGATTCCCGTAAAATACCCGTTATTTAGGCCGAACGCAGTGAGGCCAGACCCCCCTCTCGCTTCGCTCGCTCTGACCACCCCTCTTCGGCCTACCCCCTATATACCCCCTATATAGCCCCATTAGACCCCCTATATCGTACGTATGAGGGTACCCACCCACCCCCCCGGCGGATTTACCATAATGCAGGGGGGTAGGGCCGTAAGTGGTTGATTTGTATACGGAAAATCGAAAGTGTTGTATTAAAGCCACAGCTTGAGCCAATGCG
>Ga0255055_10000726_pt1 | contig 24944 bp, 30 predicted proteins | sample JV7_2_27_MG_FD_188633 | JGI IMG/M metagenome (GOLD analysis project Ga0255055, IMG submission 188633) | Seawater microbial communities from Jervis Inlet, British Columbia, Canada - JV7_2_27 | ecosystem: Environmental > Aquatic > Marine > Inlet | place: Canada: British Columbia | collected...
ACATTCCCACGTTCTCCGGACCGAAGGCGTCGCACAGCGCGAAGAACTTCTCGCTGACCAGGGCCTTGACGGGGGCTGTGTAGAAGGAGCGCTTCCCCTCGCAGCGCCCCTTGAAGTGGAGGCCGAGCGCGACGAGGGACTTGCCGGAGCCGGTGGGCGTGCTCAGCACCACGTGGCGGCCGGCCATCAACTCGAGCAGCGCCTCCTCCTGGGCGGGGTAGGGCTCGAGACCGAGCTCGCTCACCCAGCCGAGAAAGCGATCCAGGATCGCGCCGGGATCGCGGATCACCGCGCCCAGCGGCACCCGAGCTTCCAGGGAAGTCACCCGTTCTTTGCGGCGAAGTCCTTCATGAACTGCGCCAGGACCTCGCACCCCGCGCGGGGGAAGGCGTTGTAGATGCTGGCGCGCATACCGCCCACGGATCGGTGGCCCTTGAGGCCGGAAAGGCCGTGCTGGTCGGCGTCGGCGACGAACCTCGCGTCGAGCTCCTCGCTCGGAGTGCGGAAGGTGATGTTCATCATCGATCGGCTGCTCTCCGCTGCGGTGGCGGCATAGAACTCCGATCGGTCGAGGACATCGTAGATCAGCCCCGCCTTCTCGGCGTTTCGCTTCCCCATCTCGGCGAGACCCCCGTTGTCGAGCAGCCAGCGGAAGATCCGCCCCATCACGTAGACGCCGAAGACCGGTGGCGTGTTGTAGAGGGAGCTGCTCTTGGCGTGGACCCCGTAGTCGAGCATGGAGGGAAGCTCCCGGACCCTGCGCTCCAGCAGGTCGCGGCGCAGGATCACCAGCGTCACCCCGGAGGGGCCGAGGTTCTTCTGGGCCCCGGCGTAGATCAGCCCGTAGCTCTGCACGCGGATGGGCCGCGAGAAGATGTCGCTGGAGGCGTCGCACGCGAGCCAGGTGTCACCGGGGGGCGTCGGCTCGCGGCGGAACTGGGTCCCGAAGATGGTGTTGTTCGATGTGAAGTGCACGTAGGCCGGTGCCTCGGAGTAGCGGGTCTCGCGCTCCTCGGGGAGGTAGGAGAAATTGGCGTCCTCGGAGCTGCAGGCGGCGTGGACCCCGCCGCAGTGCCGGGCCTCTTTCATCGCCTTCTTGGACCAGCTGCCCGTGACCAGGTAGTCGGCGGTGCCGTCGGCGGGAAGGAAGTTCGCCGGCAGCATGTAGAACTGGGTCGAGGCGCCCCCCTGCAGGAAGAGCAGGGCGTAGTTGTCGGGGATGCCGGCCAGCTCGCGGCAGTCGGCCTCCGCCTCGCCGATGACGCGCTTGAAGGTCGCGCCACGGTGGCTCTGCTCGAGGATGCCGATTCCCGAGCCGTCGATGCTCCAGAGGTCCCGTTGCGCCTCCTGGAGGACCGGTTCGGGGAGAATGGCCGGGCCCGGAGAGAAATTGAAAGTTCGCTTCTGCATGACGCTGCCTCGATCTGTTGCCTTCCAGGGGAGTCGCCCCCGGGGCCAAAGTGGAAGGGACTATAGCGGGGACCTGCTGCCTAGTTGCCTTTTTGGATCCCCAAGAGGGCAACTAGGCAGCAACGTCCCCGCTTCCGAGGACATCCTGGTAGACCCGGCGGATCGCCTCGGTGTGGCGGCGGTAGTCGTCCAGCAGGCGCAGCCGCACGCTTCCGGTTCGGGGGGACGGAGCGTAGCCCAGGGCGCGCCCGACGGATTCGAGGTCGCTGCGCTCCTCGCTCAGATCTGAGATGGAGCGGTTCTCGACGATGCGGAGCCGGCTCGAGAGCCGTTTCAGGAACTCCCAGCCTTCGCGCAGCGCGGCGACCTGCTCGGCGGGGAGAAGGCCCAGGACGCCGATGCGATCCAGCTGGACGGCGATGGGCGCCGGTTCTATGAGCTCGGGATGCCGCGCGCCGTGCTGGAGTTGGCGCAGCTGGACCACCGTCTCCACGTCGAGCAGCCCCCCGCGTCCGGTCTTCAAGTCCCGGCGGCCGCGGACCTCGCCCGCCAGCTCGACCTCCATGCGCTGACGGATCCGGTGCATCTCGGCCGTCGGTTCCTCCGCCAAGGGGCTCTGCAGGATCGCGCCGCGCAGCGTGGTGAAAGCCTGGGCGAGCCGCCCGCTGCCCGCCACCGGACGCGAGCGCAGCAGGGCCTGGCGCTCCCAGACCTGGGCGTGCTCGGCGTGGTACCTCCCGAAAGAGCCCAGAGAGGTGACCAGAAGACCCTGGTTGCCCGAGGGGCGGAGGCGGGTGTCGACCTCGTAGCAGACGCCCTCGGCGGTGGGGGTCTGAAGGGCCCAGCCGAGCTTCTGTGAGAGCCGTACGAAAGATGCCTGGGCCTCGAGGACCTGGTGCTCGTCCGCGCCCTCCACGTCGAAGAGGAAGATCACGTCGAGATCGCTGCCGTAGGTGAGTTCGCGGCTTCCGAGCTTGCCCATTCCCACCACGAGGAAGCTCCCGCTCTCGACGTCCCGGACGGCCTTCGGCCCGGTTCGCGTCAGCTGCCGGGTTGCCAGGGCGAGGGCCTCCTCCAGGCAGACCTCGGCGACCTCGGTGAGCGCGGCCTCGGCGTCGGATGCGCCGATCTTTCCCGCCAGATCGAGGAGGCCCACGTTGACGAGCTCACGGCGCTGGAACAGGCGCAGGGCTGCGAGCGAGAGCTCGGTGTCGTCGCGGCTCTCCGGCGAGCCGAGTCCCTCGAGGATTGCGCAGTGGGCCTCGCGGAGCTCGATCTTGGAGAGCAACAGTTGGCTGGGGTCGCTGAAGACCGGCTCGATCAGCTGCGGGTGGGTGGCGAAGATCGTCGAGAGGTAGCGGGAGGCCCCGAAGAGTGTCGCGAGGCGGGTCACCAGCTCCGGGCGGTCGAGGAGCAGGCCCCAGTAGAAGGTCCGTGTGCCGACGCCGCGGATGAAGCGATCCAGGTTGTTCATGGCCCGCTCGGGATCCGCCGCGGAGGCGATCTCCCGGGCGAAGCGGCGTGCGAGCGCCTCGATCATGCCGCGGGTCGAGGCCACCGTGAGGAGTCGCGAGGCACTTCTGGCGAACAGATCGACGACCCGCTCGGAATCGTCGTCGGGGAAGAGATCCTCGAAGATCTGCCGCACCCGCCGGCGCTCGGCGTCGAGTCGGGCCTCGAAGGCGGCCCTGGCGTCTTCGCCCCGGTAGCCGAGGCTTCGGGCGAGTCTCTCCCGCCCCTCGGCGCTGGCCGGGACGAGATGGGTCTGGCGTTCTTCCTCCATCTGGAGGCGGTTCTCGACCCTTCGCAGGAAGCGGTAGGCCTGCAATAGCTCCTCCGAGATGCGCGGCTCGAGGAGTCCGGCTTCGGCCAGGGCGCGCACCGCGCCGTGAGCCGAGCGGCCTCGGACCTGGGGGACCCGTCCTCCGTGGAGGAGCTGAAGGGCCTGGGCCACGAACTCGACGTCGCGGATCCCGCCGCGTCCCAGCTTGACGTCGAAGGCACCCTCCGCCGGCGCTTTTCGGCGCTCGATCTTCTCCTTCATCTCCTTGATGGCCTCGACGCCGCCGAAGTCCATCGAGGCTCGGTAGATCATCGGGTCGATGGCCTGGGCCACGCGCCAACCGAGCTCGTCATCTCCAGCGACGGGCCGCGCCTTCATGAAGGCGGCCTTCTCCCAGGTAGCGGCCCAGCCGTCGTAGTAGGTAGCGAGGGCGTTGCTGGAGGGAACCAGTGTGCCGTGGCTGCCCTCGGGTCGGAGATCGAGATCGATCCGGTAGAGGAAGCCCTCGACGCTGGTCTCGCCCACCAGCCTCCCGAAGCTGCGAGCGAGGCGCGTGAAGTACTCCTCGGGCGAGAGCCCTCGCGGGCCTTCCCGAAGCTCGCCCGCCTCCGCCGGGGGGCTTTCGTAGACGTAGATCAGGTCCACGTCGGAGGAGTAGTTGAGCTCCTCACCTCCCAGCTTGCCGAGCCCGAGGACGGTCATCCCCAGCTGGACCTCGCTCCCGTTTGCCCCTTTCCAGCGCGGCGGCCCGAGGTCGCCAGCCAGGCGCGCGGCGGCGCGCGAGAGCGCGCAGGAGAGCAGTGCCTCGGCCAGGTAGGAGAACTCTGCAAGGGTGTCGCCCACCCGGGCCTCGGGGATCAGGTCGTCGGAGCAGTCGCGCACGGTGATCCGGGCGAGCTCGGCGTACTTGAAACGCCGCAGCGCATCCGCCTCCTCCGCGGCGCCCGCCCTGTCGAGGACCGCCTCGAGGCGCGCCCGGTAGTCGGCGAGGGAGCGCGGCGTGCCGAGGTCGTCTTCGGCGAGGTCGAGCAGGGCGCCGGGGTGACGCTGGAAGAACTTGGAGAGGAAGGGCGCGACACCGCAGACCACCAGGAGCACCCGTTGCAATGCACGGGATCGACTCTCGCGGAAGGCTTCGAGACGCGCCGCATCCGCGGTGCTTGCGGCCTCGATCAGCGCAGCCGCACGGCGCGAGGCCCCCGCCGGCTCCGGGCCTTCGGCGAGGGCCGCTTCGAGATCCGGCTGCAGGGGTGCTTGCACGGCGTGGGAAGCGTAGGGACCCGGTTGGCACGGGTAAACCCGGGTGGCCTGGCCTTGGCTTTGAGATCCGGGGGCTTCGATCCGCTGCTTGCCCCTCGGCGAGCGGAGCGGACGTCACCCATTGCCTCTCGCCGGCCACTTGAGGAGTATGAAGAATGGACGGGTACAGCCGATTCGCGGAGCGATAATTCCAAGCGGCTTCGTGGTCCAGGCGCTGCGACGTGGCGGTGCCGTTTTCCGCTGCGACAACTGCGGTGAGCGCATGTTCGTGAAGTACGCGTCGGGTCTCTGCCCTCTCTGCTACAACGGCCGGCGCGCCCTGCGCGCCGAGGAGCCCGTGCAAGTCGTCAGCGACGAGGACGTGCTGGCGGGCGTCCTCGTCGATCCCGCCATCGAGGTCGTTCCCGAGCAGCTGGGCGGAGCAACTTCCGAATAGGCATCCTCTCCCGCCGCGCTACTGTCGCTCGCAAGATGGCGATCTATCTGGTCCGGCACGGCGAGACGGCTGGAAACGCGGCGCTCGTCGTCCAGAAGCCCGACATCCCCCTCTCCTACCGCGGCATCGACCAGGCGCGGCGCCTGGCCCGTCGCTTGGCCGGTGAGGGAATCGGCGAGATTCTCTCGAGCGATCTCGCGCGCGCAGTGATGACGGCCGAGGCGGTGCGCGAGACTACCGGGGCTCCCCTTCGCTTCGACTCTCTGCTCCAGGAGCGGAATTTTGGCGACGTGCGCGGGACGCCCTACGCCGAGCTCGACTTCGATCTCTTCGCTCCCGATTACGAGCCGCCCGGCGGGGAGAGCTGGGAGCGCTTCGAGGCGCGCATGGACGAAGCGTGGGTGCTGATCCAGCGGGCTGCGGAGGCGTGCGAGGGGAATCTCGCCGTGATCACCCACGGTCTGGTGTGCCGTTCCGTGGTGGCGCGACGCACGCGTCTGCCAGAGGGCGGTGACCAGGACCCGCGCGGCCTCTCCTGGCGAAACACCTCGGTGACGATCCTCGACGGCTCGGACCCGTGGGAGGTGCGACTTCTCAACTGCAGCGCCCATCTGGACGAGGCCGAGCCGCGAGAGGGTGGGGTCGTCTGAGGGCCTCATCTGATCCGCGCACGGTGGGGCCCGCTAGCCGATCGCCTTCTTCTCGCGGAGGTGGGCGATCTCTTCGCTCCCGAATCCCCACTCGGCCAGGGCTTCATCCGTGTGCTGCCCGGGGTGGGACGGCGGGCGCGAGACCTCGGCGGGCGTGCGGCTGAACCGGGGCGCGGGCCCCGGCTGCAGCTTTCCAGCCAGCTCGACGAAGGTGCCTCGGGCGACGTTGTGCGGGTGTTCGTAGGCCTCCCCCATGCTGAGCACCGGAGCGAAACAGACGTCGGTGCCCTCCATGATCTCGCACCACTCGTCCCGCGTCTTCGACTTGAAGATCTCGGCAAGGCGCCTCTTGAGAGGGCCCCAGGCGCGCCGGTCCATCCGGGACGGGAGGTCCTCGCCTTCGAGACCGGTGAGGCGCAGCAGCTCCTCGTAGAACTGGGGCTCGATGGAGCCGACCGAGACGTACTTTCCGTCGGCGGTCTCGTAGGTGTCGTAGAAGTGGGAGCCGGTATCGAGCAGGTTGGCGCCGCGCTCGTCGGTCCACATGCCCAGGTGGCGAAAGCCGTGCATCATCGTCATCAGCAGCGCCGCACCGTCCACCATGGCGGCGTCCACCACCTGGCCCTGTCCGGACCTGTTGCGCTCGAAGAGCGCGGTGACGATTCCGAAGGCCATCAGCATGCCTCCGCCGCCGAAATCGCCCACCAGGTTGAGCGGCGGGAGCGGCTTCTCCCCGGCGCGGCCGATCCCGTGCAGGGTGCCCGCCAGGGCGATGTAGTTGATGTCGTGGCCGGCGGCGTGGGCCAAGGGCCCAGTCTGACCCCAGCCGGTCATGCGGCCATAGACGAGACGCGGGTTGCGCTCGAGGCAGACGTCGGGGCCGAGGCCCAAGCGCTCCATGACGCCCGGCCGAAAGCCCTCCAGCAACGAGTCCGCCCGCTCCACCATCTTCAGCAGCGCCGCGACGCCATCGGGGCTCTTGAGGTCGACGCCGACGCTGCGGCGGCCCCGGTTGAGGAGATCCCCTGGCGGCTTCTCGCCGGGGTTCGGGCTCACCTTGTCTGCCCGGTCGATGCGCAGCACCTCGGCGCCCATGTCCGCGAGCATCATGGCGGCGAAAGGGCCCGGCCCGATGCCCGCGATCTCGAGAATCCTGACTCCCGCGAGCGGTCCCATGGTTCGCTTCCTCCGGCTCGAAGCCGCGAATGATAGAGGCGCGGAGATTCACGCGCCGCAGCCGGGGGACCTCGCCTGTGGATGCGACCTGGTGAGAAATGCGGGCTACGATCGGCGCCCGCCGTGTTCCAGCCGAAGCGATCTGCGCTGCTCTGCCCGGTCTTGGCCACCGCTTTCGTCGCACTGGCCTGCCGCTCGCCGGCGCCGCCTCCCCCCGGGGCCAAAGCGACGGCCGCGACTCCAGCGGCGGTGGTCGCGCCGCTCCCCGCGCCGCCCCCGGAACGGGTCGCCACGCCGCCGCCTTTCGCACCCCCCGAAGAGGCTCCCGAGGACCAGTGCCTGGTGCTGGTGCGCGCGGCACTCGCGGCGCGGGCAACACGCATCGCGGAGCCGGAGCGCGGGCGCCTCGCCCAGACCCTGGTGGAGGCCGAGCGGGAGAGTGGCGTCTCCGCATGCCTGCTGGTGGCGTTGATCGAGCAGGAGAGCCGCTTCGACCCGCGGGCGAGGGGGCCGCGCGGCGCGCTCGGGCTGATGCAGATCCGCCCGTTCGTCGGCAAGGACGTCGCCGCCAGGATCGGCGTTCCCTGGCAGGGCGAGCAAACCCTCCTCGACCCCGTGCTGAACGTTCGGATCGGCACCGCATATCTCAGTGAACTCCTGGATCGCTTCGGCAGCCGGGAGCTCGCCCTCGCCGCCTACACAACATGGGTCCCACTCGGCTGGCCCGGCGCCTCGCGCGCGGCGATGACGGGAGATCCGCCTTTGTCACTCGCGTGCTGCGGCACTACGAGGGATTGCAGCGGGAATTCGCGTCCACCGAGACCGGGATCGGCGGCTAGACTCCCCGCCTGAGCGCCAGAGGCGCTTCGAGGAGTCCCCCGATGAGCCAGTGCGAAACCGACCTCTTCACCATCGGTGCGGGCTCCGGTGGCGTTCGGGCCAGCCGTGTCGCTGCCTCCATGGGCGCCCGGGTGGCGATCGCCGAGGACACCTATCTGGGTGGGACCTGCGTGAACGCGGGCTGCGTCCCCAAGAAGCTCTTCGTGTATGCCTCTCACTTCCACGAGGATTTCGAAGATGCCGCGGCCTACGGCTGGAGCATCGGCGAGCGCCGCCGCTTCGATTGGAGGAGCCTGCTCGAGAACAAGAACCGGGAGATCCTGCGGCTCAATGGCGTCTACGCGCGACTTCTGGACGAAGCCGGAGTCGAGCGCATCGAGGGCCGCGCCACCCTGGTAGATCCGCACACCGTGGCCGTGGGCGAGCGACGCATTACGGCGGCGACCATCCTGGTGGCGGCGGGATCTCGTCCCTCCATGCCGCGCATCCCGGGTATCGAGCACGCCATCACCTCCGATGAGGCCTTCCACCTGGAGCGATTTCCCGAGCGTGCGGTGATCGTGGGCGGCGGCTACATCGCCGTCGAGTTCGCGGGGATCTTCCACGGAATGGGCGCGTCGGTGACCCAGCTCTACCGTGGTCCGCTCTTCATGCGCGGCTTCGACGACGACGTCCGCCGGCTGCTGGCCGACCAGATGCGCAAGAGGGGCATCGACCTGCGCTTCGAGAAGAATCTCACCGCCATCGAGCGCAGCGACACCGGGCTTCGCCTGAGCGTGGACGACGGCAGCACACTCGAGGCCGACCAGGTCCTCTACGCCACCGGGCGCGAGCCGAAGACCGCGGACCTCGGCCTGGAGGAGGCGGGTGTAGAGCTCGGGCGAAACGGCGCGGTGATCGTGGATGCCTACTCGCGCTCGAGCGTTTCCCACATCTACGCCATCGGGGACTGCACGGATCGGCTGATGCTCACACCGGTGGCCATTGCCGAGGGCATCGCCTTCGCGAACACCGTCTTCGCCGGCACGCCCACCCGGCCCGATCACACCGGCGTGCCGACCGCCGTCTTCAGCCAGCCCCCGTTGGGCTGCGTCGGCCTCACCGAGGCCGAGGCGCGGGAGCGCTGCGGCGAGATCGACGTCTATCGCAGCAGCTTCCGGCCCATGAAGCACACACTCACGGGACGGGACGAGACCACCATGATGAAGCTGATCGTGGAGCGCGCGACGGACCGCGTGGTGGGCTGCCACATGGTCGGGCCCGACGCCGGCGAGATCACCCAGGGGCTGGCGATCGCCCTCAAGTGCGGCGCGACCAAAGCGCAATTCGATGCGACGATCGGCATCCACCCGACCGCAGCGGAGGAGTTCGTGACGATGCGGGAGAGGGTCCCGGATCCGGAGTCGACATGAAGCAGATCTGGATTCCGCGGGCGGGAGAGCCGGAGGTGCTCGAGCTGCGCGAGGCGGTCGACCCGCTCCCCGCGGCGGGACAGGTGCGCATTCGCGTGGCGGCGGCAGGGGTGAACTTCGCCGACATCGTGGCGAGGATGGGCCTCTACCCCGGCCTGCCGCCGATGCCGGTGGTGGTGGGTTACGAGGCAGCCGGAAGTGTGGACGCGGTGGGCGACGGCGTCGAGTCCGACTGGCTGGGTCGCGAGGTGCTGGCGCTCACCCGCTTCGGCTCCTACTCCGACACGGTCTGCGTTCCCGAGCCGCAGGTCGTCACTCGTCCGAGCGGGATGAGCGCCGAGGAGGGCGCGGCCCTTCCCGTGAACTACCTGACCGCCTACCAGCTCCTCGAGGTGATGGGCGGGCTTCGGGCGGGCGAAACGCTGCTCGTCCACTCGGCGGGGGGAGGGGTCGGCATCGCCGCCATCCAGCTGGCCCGCCGCATCGGGGCGACGATCATCGGAACCGCGTCGTCCGGGAAGCACGAGTTTCTCGACTCCATCGGTGTCGACCACTGCGTCGACTACCGCAGCGAGGACTTCGAGGCGCGGGTGCGCGAGATCACACGCGGTCGCGGCGTGGAGCTCGCCATCGACGCCGTGGGGGGAAGCTCCTTCAAGAAGAGCTTCCGGGCCCTGGCGCCCACCGGTCGCCTGGGAATGTTCGGCATGTCGGCCGTGGTCACGGGCAAGAAGCGGAGCGTTCCCGGCCTGCTCAAGGCGATGCTCGCCACGCCCTGGCTCCGGTTCACGCCGCCCGCGCTGATGAGTCGCAACAAGGGCGTCTTCGGCGTGAACCTGGGCCACCTGTGGGAGGAGATGGATCGGGTGGCGGTGTGGTTGGAGAATCTCCTCGCCTACTACCGGGAGGGTGCCATCCGCCCGGTCGTGGCAGCGAGCTTCCCGTTCGAGCGGGCGGCCGAGGCCCATCACTACATCCAGGATCGAAAGAACCTGGGAAAGGTACTGCTGCTTCCATGAGGCGCGTGGAGAAGGCCGAGCGGATCCGCAAGATCCTCGATCGTCTCTACCCCCTGCCTCCGGTCCCGCTCCGGCACCGCGATCCCTTCACGCTGCTGATCGCGGTGTTGCTCTCGGCCCAGTGCACCGACGAGCGGGTCAACCGGGTGACGCCGGCTCTCTTCGCCGAGGCGCGCACCACCCCTGCGATGGCGAAGCTCCCGGTGGCGCGAATCCGCGAGCTGATCCGCTCCTGTGGGCTTGCGCCCTCCAAGGCGAGGAACATCTCGGCGCTCTCGAAGATCCTGGTCGCCGAGCACGGTGGACGTGTCCCCGAATCCTTCCAGGCCCTGGAGGCGCTCCCAGGCGTCGGCCACAAATCCGCCAGCGTGGTGATGTCCCAGGCCTTCGGACATCCCGCCTTTCCCGTCGATACCCACATCCACCGCCTGGCCGCGCGCTGGGGTCTCTCCAGCGGCGTGAGTGTGGAGCGCACCGAGCGGGACCTGAAGGAGATCTTTCCCGAGGCGGCGTGGAACCGGCTCCACCTGCAGATCATCTTCTTCGGTCGCGAGCACTGTCCGGCCCGCGGTCACGACCTGGCGAGCTGCCCGATCTGCTCGTGGGCCGCCACCAAGAAGCGCATCGCCCAGGAGAGCGGCGGGCTCACAGGAGCGCGCGGGCGCTCACGTAGACCACGTACACCGTCAGAAGGGCAGCGCCCTCGGCGCGGATGACTCGCCGCTCCTGGGTCACGCACACCCCCCAGAGAACCGCGGAGAGCGCGCAGAGCACGGCGAGGTCGCCGACTCCGCCCGCCGGGACGGGAATGGGTCGAATCGCGGCCGTCGCTCCCAGCACCAGGAGCAGGTTGAAGAGGTTCGAGCCGATCACACTGCCGATGGCGATTCCCGCCTCACCGCGCCACGCGGCGATCAGGGAGGCGGCGAGTTCGGGAAGGCTGGTGCCGATGGCGATCAGCGTGAGCCCGATCACGGCCTCCGGGATGCCCGCGCTGCGGGCGATTCCCACGCCCCCCTCCACGGTGAAGTGCGCGCCCACCAACAAGCCCACCAACCCGGCCGTCGCCACCAGCAAGCTCACGGGAACGCTCCAGCTACCCGGGGCCATGCCCACCTTCCCTCTTCTGCTCTCCCGCTGTCGGAACACATCCGCCGCCGTGTAGTAGAGGAAGACGCTCAGGAGCAGCAGCAGCGCGATGCCGTCGCCGCGCTCGTAGCGTGAGGAGGCGGCTCCCGCGAGCACCGAGTCGAGAGCGAAGACCAGGGCGAAGCCGGTGGCGAGCAGCATCATCGGAAGCTCGCGGCGGACGACGACGGCCTGGACGTCGAGCGGTCTCACCAGGGCGGCCACGCCCACGACCAGCCCTATGTTCGCCAGGTTGGAGCCGATCACGTTTCCGAACGAGAGCGAGCCACTGCCGCTCAGTGCAGCGGTCACGTTGACTGCCAGCTCCGGGGCGCTGGTGCCCAGAGCCACCACGGTCAGGCCCACGACCAGAGGAGAAATCCCGAGCCGGCGGGCCAGGTCGGCAGCCCCGCGCACCAGGGCGTCACCTCCAGCGAGGAGCAGCACCAGCCCGAGTAGGAGAAGCAGGAGGTCCATGGTCACTCGCCGAGGATATCGAAGTGTTCTCTACGCGGTGCACCGGGAGCGAAGCCGGCTAAGATCGGGTCTGGGAGGGACGATGATGGCGAAGCGAGTCGACTGGTACTACCACCGCAAGGGCTGAACGTCCAGTGGGAGAGCGTCCAAGTTCCTGGACGCCAACGGAATCGCGCCGCGGGAGACCGTTCCCGCCAGCCGCAAGCTCGGCCGCAAGGATGCTGCCGCTCTGGCAAAGGCCGCCTCCAGAGTCATCGTCGCCAAGGGCAAGAAGCGCGACGAGTGGAAACCGGCGGGGAGACCTTCCCCCGCAACGATCGATGCCATGGTCGGCTCCACCGGCAACCTCCGCGCGCCCTGCCTTCGCGCGGGAAAGATCGTGCTCGTCGGCTTCAACGAGGATGCCTACACCGAGGTGCTTCGCTAGGACTGCTTCTGGCACCTTCTCCGAGACGTGGTGTCTTCGGAGACGCCCGCTGCGCGGATCCACCGAGCGCCTGCGAGCCGGGGAGACGTATTCCAAGCCCATCTGGCCTCCCCTGGCTGCACTCGCTGTCATCGGGCTTTCCCTCCGCCGAGGGCCGCCACCACCCAAGTCCTCTATCCCTCTTCCACCCGCTGGCGGCAGAGTTTTCGCTGTACCTGTTCGCCGCCAGCCTGTTCGGCGTTCTCTACGCAGCGCGAACCGTCGTCACGCGTACTCCGGAATCGCGCCTTTGTTTCTGGCTTGCTTGCGCGTTGCTCGCCTGGCTCGCGACCCAGATCCTTGTCGCCAAGGTGCGCGGTGAGGCGACGGTCTTCGACCCCGACCACGTGACCTACTTCCGCGAGCGAGAGCAGCGGAGGGGCTCACTGGCCAGGCACAGGTCCGTCGTCCAACCCGCCTTCTAGAATCGAGGATGCGACAGATGGCGACACGATCCGTACACTCTACAGCTGGGTCAGTTGGGGAACTGGCCTTTGATTAGGCTTGAGCCGCGTCTTCAGCCGATCCTTCTCGACCTCGAGGTCGTACCGCGTCTGCAGATTGAGCCAGAAGCGCTCCGATGTGCCGAAGAAGCGAGAGAGCCGAAGCGCTGTATCTGCAGAGATCGATCGCTTTCCATGAACGATCTCGTTGACCCTTCGCGGCGGGACGCTGATGTCCTTGGCCAAGCGATACTGGCTGATTTCCATCGGCTCGAGGAACTCCTCAAGCAGAATCTCGTCGGGGTGAATGGGCGGAAACAGCTTCTTTACCACAGTCTGCTCCTAGTGGTAGTCGGCAATCTCGACATCATACGCATCTCCCCGACTCCATCGGAATCAGATGCGCCACACGGGTCGTTGATCCGGATGCTGTACTGGTCGGCTCTCTCGGCCGAGAGCCGCTCCAGCCGGTTTCCAGGAGGTATTCGCAGGTCATCCACGCTGTCGCATCCAGCAGCAGCAGTTTCCTGAGGGCGCGCCGGAGCACGTTGGGCGGCTCAGCGATACGCCCTGCTCCGATGGCCAACCTTGAAGATGTCGACCACCTGCTCGGCGTCATCCACCTTGTAGACGATCCGATAGCGCCCTTGGCGGACGCGATACCGCTCCTCGCTTCCCGCGAGCTTCTGGCACCCCATTGGTCGCGGATCTCTTCCCAGAGCCTGAATGCGCCGCACGATCCGCTGGCGTTCCGTCTTCGGAGAGATCGCCTCGATTTCCTTGATCGCCGAAGTCTTAATCCGAACGCTAAATTGCGCCACGCTGCTTTAGCCGCTTCACGACATCTTCGAACCGGACACTCCGCTCTCGCGCCCGCTCATTGAAGGCACCCAGATCCTCAGCGTCCTCGGCCAGACTCTCCTTTACGGCCTCGTTCACCAACTCCGAAATCGAGCGGTCGCTCTCGGCGGCCTTCAGGCGCAGTGCCCGGTGGATCTCGGGATCGAAGTACACTGTCGCTCGCTTCGGTTCTGCGCTCATGGTACGATACTATAGCGTCACAACGCCAAAGCGTCCATGCGGGCAAGCCGCCCAAGCCGCTGAAGCTGACGGCCGAACAGCGTTCTTCGATCAATCCGCGGAGAAGGTCGAGGCTCTCGCGGGTGGGAAGCCCCTGGTAAGCTCAATACCGACCGCAGCCGAGCGCCCGATCCGTTGGGCGGCGTGGGATCTCTCCACGCTGCGGATCACACCACACGAGGGGTGGCGATGGTGACCAGGATTCACGGGCGGTGTCTATGCGGCCACGTCATGTATGAGTACAGCGGCTCAGTCGGCCCGGCCAACTACTGCCACTGCGAGGACTGCCGGAGGTGCACCGGTAGTGCGTTCAATATTGGTGTTCGCTTCAATCTCGCGGAGTTTCACATCACTGCCGGCGGACCGAAGGGGTTCACGAAGCGTGGCGAGAGTGGGAGTGAACTCACCCGTCACTTCTGTCCAGAGTGTGGCTCTCCCATCTTTACGTCCTCTCCGAAGCATCCGGACTACGTGTACGTGAAAGCGGGCACCCTCGATGATCCGACCGTCGTCAGACCCGCCCAGCAGAGTTGGGTCGCGTCGGCCGTCTCCTGGAGTGAGATTGACCGAGACATTGCGAGCTTCACGAAGGGTGCGGAGTAGCACGCCGCCCGACAACCCGCTGAAGCTGACGGACGAACAGGTTCTTCCATCGATCCCCAGTGGTGTTCAGGCCTCCCCGGACTGGGCCGCGCATGGTAAGCTCGATCCCGGCCGGAGCTTGGCGGCCAGCCGTCGGGCGGCAGCGAGAATCTTCGAGGATGTCGTCTTCTCCGGCGCTGTGAGGAAATTGCCCAACGGTCCGAATCGAGACGGGTGCGCCTGGACTGCTGGGACGGGAATCGCTTCCTCTGGGCGTATTATCGTTCGGCCGGCTACTCGGAGCTGGAATCGGTGGAATCACACGGATCCCTCGTTCGGCTGTTCGAGAAGCAGCTGCCCTGAGAGCATCCCGTCGCCCGTCGAAGGCGACGGCTGAACGGCGCGGGTCAATCGATCCAAGTTGCCGGTCAGGGTTTCCTCGGATGCGGCAGCCATGGTAGACTCGTTGTCGGCTAGGGGTTCACCCACATTCATGGGAGATTGCGCCATGCGCCAGCGATGCCACGTGCTCGCCCTGTCGGTCATCTTCTTGGTACACCTCGCCGGGTGCAAGTCGGACGACTTCAGCGCGTCGACGAACTTCGACCCGTTGACCTCTTTCCCGAAACAGGCCACTTACGCCTGGGACGACCTCGCGAACAAGCTTCCCAAGGATCCGCGCCTGGCAACGCTGGATCTGGACCCGCTCCTCAAGGAGGTCGCGAACCAGGAGTTCTCGGGCCGTGGCTATCGTCCGGCTGCCTCGGGATCCCCCAACTACCGGCTCTCCTATGACCTCACCGTTCACAATTGGTACGGTCCCGACAGCTCGAAGTCGGTCGGTTCTCTCTCGCTCACGCTGGTCGAGGCGGGGACCAACCATCGCGTCTGGATGGGATTTGCCAGAGCCGAGGTCCACGTCGGCCTCACCCGTGAGGAGCGCAAGAACCGGCTGCGCGAGGTCGTCGCGGCAATGCTTGTCAAGTTCCCACCCGCGCAGAGGGGCGACTAGCTGCAACCGAAACAGATCGTCTCCCGTGGGTATGATCTCTGCGGTCCGGCGTACAACGGAGCACGAGCACACGATCCCAGTCCAGATCTGGCGCTTCTCATCAACGCGCTCCCCGCAAGTGCGCGAGTCCTCGACATAGGGTGCGGTGGTGGCGTGCCTGTCACGAGTACCCTCGCCCAGCACGCGTCCGTTGTTGGGGTCGACATCTCCGAGGTTCAGGTCGAGCAGGCTCGAAGCCGGGTGCCCAAAGCGACGATCATCCACGGGGACATCATGGAGCAGTCGTTTGAGCCCAGCTCGTTCGACAGCGTAGTATCGCTCTACACGCTGTTCCATCTTCCGCGCGAGGAGCACCGTCCACTGTTGGAGCGCGTCGCCCGGTGGCTCAGTCCTGGGGGGCATCTCCTGGCGACTGTGGCCGAGTCGGATCATCCTGGCTACACCGAGGACGACTTCTTCGGGGCCACCATGTACTGGAGCCACTTCGAATCGAAATGCTACGAGGCTGTACTCCGCGACCTCGAGTTCTCCATTCTTCAGCGAGGTATCATGGATCACGGCTACAGAGGCGTGCCGGGTCTGCCAGCGGAGCGTCACCCTGTAATTTTCGCTCGCCTCGAGCGCGGAAAGTCGAGCTGAGCGCCCTGTAAACTGCTCTCGCTGGCCGCCGGGAAGTCTCCTTCGATCGATCCCTGCAGCTGCTCAGGGTTCCCTGGGGTGGGGTGGCCGTGGTAGGTTTCATTTTGGCCGCAGCTTTGCGACCAGCCGTGAGGCGGCCGACGACCTGAAGGAGGATGCGCATGATTGGATACGTCACGCTCGGGACCAATGACATCGAACGCGCGGCGCGTTTCTACGACGAGCTTCTCGCCGAGATCGGCGCGAGCCGCTTCATGGATACGGATACCTTCATTGCCTGGTCCGCCGCCCCCGACGCACCGGCCCTCTCAGTGACGAAGCCCTTCGATGGAAACGCCGCGACCGTGGGCAACGGGGTGATGGTGGCGCTGGTGATGGAGAGTCAGGGCAAGGTGGACGCGCTTCACAAGAAGGCCATGGAGCTTGGCGCGACGGACGAGGGAGCTCCCGGTCCGCGCGGCCCCGGCTTCTATGCGGGATATTTCCGTGATCCCGATGGCAACAAGCTCAACGCCTTCCACATGGGTTAGCGAGCACGCGCTTCGACCGGGGTCATGATACACTCGCGGCCCGCCGCGGCTTCCCGGCCAAGCTCCGGGTGCCGGCGGGGAAGCGAGCGAAGGAGCCTGGCGATGCTGGATCATCTCGGCTTACGCGTATCGGACTACGCAAAGAGCAGGCGCTTTTTCGAGAACGCGCTCGCGCCCCTCGACTACGAGGTGGTGATGGAATTCGGTGGCTCGACCGCGGGATTGGGTGCGGCCGGGAAGCCGGACTTCTGGATCTCGCCGGGCGAGGTGAGCGGCCCGGTCCACATCGCGTTTGCGAGCCCGGACCGAGCTACGGTAGTCGCATTCCACGAGGCTGCGATTGCCGCCGGTGGGCGCGACAATGGAGCTCCCGGCCTCCGTCCCGAGTATCATCCGAACTACTACGGCGCTTTCGTGTTCGATCCGGATGGCAACAACATCGAGGTGGTGTGTCACCGACCCGAGTAGATCCAGCGGGTGCTTGGGCGGGAGCTGGCGGCGTTGTCGGATCGATACGCCGACCAAGAGGGTTGGCCGGGCGAGCCACATGGAGGGCGAGCGCGGCCTTGGAGCACGCATGAGTGGACGCATCGTTGACGTCTGGATGCAACATCCCACGCGGCGCTTTCTCGAGCAGCCGTTCTTCGACTCGCTGCGGCGGTGGGCGCGCCAGGATTCGGTCCCCGACATCCCTTTGTCGAGCACCATCGCAACGATGGACGAAGCCGGCGTCGGCGTTGGGCTGCTCTCCGCCTGGTGGGGACCTCAGGGTGCTCTCATCGACAACGACGAGGTGGCATCCTTTGTTCGGGAGCATCCCGGGCGCTTCCTCGGGCTGGCCTCCGTCAACCTCCACCGGCCGATGGACGCCGTTCGCGAGCTTCGGAGGTGTGTGCGGAAGTACGGGTTCCGTGGGCTTCGAATCGTCCCCTGGCTCTGGGGACTGCCCCCGGATGATCGTCGATACTATCCGCTGTACGCGGAGTGCATCGAGTTCGACGTTCCGTTCTGTCTCCAGGTCGGCCATACGGGCCCTCTCATGACCTCCGAGCCGGGCCGTCCGATTCCATACCTCGAGAACGTTGCGCTCGAGTTCCCGGAACTCAGAATCGTTGCCGGCCACATCGGCGCCCCCTGGACCCAGGAGGTCATCTCTCTCGCGACGAAGTTCCCCAACGTGTACGTGGATACGTCGGCCTACAAGACGAGGCGCTTTCCCGAAGAATTCGTGGCCTTCATGCGGGGGCGCGGCGCCAGGAAGGCGATGTTTGGGACGAACTATCCCATGCTCACCGCAGCCGCTTGCCTCGAGGGGCTCGAGTCCATCGGCCTTGGCACAGAGGCGACCGAGCTCTTCTTGCACGAAAACGCGCGCCGTGTATTCAAGATCGACGCGGCAGCGTAGGAACGAGGATTCGTCGCGGTGGTCGGTGCGCCGTGCCGGCGGAAGCGTCTCCGGGGTGAGGCGCCTGTGATAGGCTTGCGGCCGGTGAGCCGGTCGCCGGAAGGCTGCCTGGAGAGCCTGCCGACCTTGGGTTTGCTTTGATCGAATTCAGCGAGACGGTGCAGATTGCCACGGGCGTCGAGCGAGTCTGGCGCGCGCTGACTGTTCCCGCCGAGGTCGTGCAGTGGGACTCGGGCGTGATCGAGCCCATCGATGCGCCCCCCGACTATCCCCAGCCGGGCCAGCACGTCCACTGGCGCTACCGGTATGGTCCGATTCCGCTCATCCTCGATGATCGCCCCTCGGAGGTGGTCCCCGATTCGATTCTGCGCTCCGCCATCAGCCTCGGCCCGTTCGCCTTCGACGAGACCTACCGGCTCTGCTCCCCCGAACCCTTGGTGACCCTGCTCACCGCGAAGCTGACCCTGTCCAGCACGGTTCCCGTCATCGGCTCGCTGCTCGAGCGCGTGGCGGGTGCGCCGCTCGCGAGGGCTACGGTGCGGACATCCCTCCAGGCCATCAAGCGCCATTGCGAGTCCAGCATCTAGCCCCCCACGCAGGTGGACGGTGGCTGGTCTGTGGTACAGTCGCCCGGCGAGCCCGGGCATTCCGGGCAGGCCGGTGGGCGCCCATCCGCCGGGCGGTACTTGAAGACATGAACCGGGAAGACTGGCAGCCGTTTCAGACGTTCTCCGATCGCGGGTCGGCGGAGGCTCTTGCTGCGGTCCTCGGGTCCGAGGGTGTTCCGGCGCGAGTGGCGTCCTCCAAGCTGGTCGCTGGGATCGAAACGCGCCACTGCGTCTTGGTTCCATCTTCTCTTGTGCACCGCGCGAACTGGGTGCTCGCGGATTCCGATTTGACTGATTCCGAGCTCGACTACGTGGCCACTGGAAAGCTCTCAGATAGCGAGTAGCAGCAGTCCGAGCTCCACCCTGCCGGTCGAGGTTCCCGCTCCAATGCGCCCATGCTAGGCTCGCCGTCGCCGCCTGGCCAGCGGTCAGCCGTTACGCTGCTCCTCCTCCCAGGATCCGCATGAGAAGGAAAGACAAGGAGATCCCGAGTCGTCGCGAAATCGACGCGATCATCCACGGATGCGACGTGTGTCGCCTCGCGATGGCAGTAGAGAACGAGCCCTACATCGTTCCCGTGTCATTTGGATACGATGGTGCTGCTCTCTTCTTCCACACTGCTCAATCGGGGAAGAAGATCGAGTTTCTCGAATCCAACAATAGGGTGTGTTTCGAGTTCGAGCGCAACGTGACGCTTCAAGCGAGTCCGGACGCTGCCTGCAAGTGGACCTTCGCCTTTGAGAGTGTCATCGGCTCCGGAAGGGTCTCGGAGCTGATCGATCCCGTGGAGAAGGCTCGGGGGCTCGATCAAATCATGCTTCATTACTCCGGGAGGCAATGGGAACTCGACGCGCCCCTGCTGGCCAGGACGCGCGTCTGGCAGCTTCTGATCGATTCGCTCACGGGGAAGCGTGCAGAGGAGAAGGCAGGCTAAGCGTTCGCTCGAGTGGATGGGAGGCGCTCGCCGCTTTGCCGCTCGTCTTCCGGTGCGTCTGCCGCGATGCCGTCAGGTGGGTTCCAATTGGACCTGATCGTCCGCGATGCCTCGAATACAGATGAAGCCGCAATCCGAGAAGTAGTGTACTCGGTGCTGTCCGAGTACGGTCTGGCTCCTGACCCTGGCGGAACGGATGCGGACCTCGCCGACCTCGAGAACAGCTACTGGAAGGGGGGTGGGGTCTTCCATGTCGTTCTGTCGCCCGAGGGTTCAATCGTCGGCTGTGGAGGTCTTTTTCGACTGGGCGCGGTGGAGGCGGAGCTCCGCAAGATGTATCTGCTTCCCGATGCGCGCGGGCGCGGCCTCGGGAGACTTCTCCTGAACCGACTCATCGCGGACGCCCGGCGCCTCGGGTACCAACACGTGGTCCTGGAGACCGCTTCCGTTCTGACCGAAGCGATCGAGCTTTACCGCAGTGCGGGTTTCTCACCGGTGTCGCGAGACCACCTTTCGTCGCGTTGCGATCAGGCGTGGAGGCTTTCGCTGTAAGCGAGCGTCCATGCCGACCGGCGGCTGAGCGCGCAGGCCGCATGGGTGCTTTGGCGGGAGAAGTGGAAGCACGAGAGATCACGATCGATGACCGTTCCTGGGCCGAGCGCCTCGTCTCCCAGCGCTTCGGTTCCGCCAGGGTCGTCTCGCGCGGCGTTCTCCACGACACGATCACTCTTCCCGGGCTGATTGCGGTGCGGGACGGCATTCCCGCCGGGCTCCTCCAGTACCACGTAGTGGGAGAGCAGTTCGAGGTTGTGGTCTTGATCGCCGTTCGTCCTCGCCAGGGCGTTGGCCGCTTTCTGCTCCGTGCGGCCGAGCCGATTGCCAGGTCTCACGGCTGCAGACGGCTCTGGCTCATTACCACGAATGACAACCGGGTCGCGACTGCGTTCTACCGGGCCGTAGGGTGGCGCCTGGTGACGGTTCACCGCGGGGCAATGCGGGCATCGCGCCGTTTGAAGCCGGAAATCCCAGAGTTCGCCGCGGATGGGACTCCGATCGAGGACGAGATCGAGTTCGAGCTTCTCCTGGAGGACGCCTGACCCATCGCTGGGCCGCTCCACTCGCTGCCGATCAAGTCGCTGTGGTGGCGGGGTTTTGGGGGTGAGAGGTCCCTGGTAGGCTTGATGCCGGCGACCGGCAGCGGGCGGCCCCGGGGCGGCGCTGGAGGAGCGGCCGGTGAGGCTTCCGTCGGACCACGCGGATCGGATGCGCCGTACAAGGTTGAGCCTCGACGGCCTTTCCCTGGGTGACGCGTTCGGCGAGCGCTTCTTTCTGCCACCCGCCCTTGCCGAGTCACTGGTGGAGAAGCGGGTGCTACCTGCGCCTCCCTGGCACTACACCGATGACACCGTCATGGCCCTCTCTATCGTGGAGACCCTCGAGATCCACGGTGCGATCGATCAAGAGACACTCGCCGAGCGGTTCTCCCGCAAGTACCGGGCGGACCCGGGCCGCGGCTATGGCGGCATGGCGCATCGAATCCTACGCGAGATCGGGAAGGGCTCCCCCTGGCGCGGGGTTTCCCACGCCGTCTTCGGCGGGATGGGCTCCATGGGAAACGGAGGCGCCATGCGGGCGGCTCCGATTGGAGGATATTTCTCGGACGATCTGGAGACCGCCTCCCGCGAAGCGAGACGGTCTGCCGAAGTGACGCACGGGCATCCGGAGGGTCAGGCGGGTGCGGCCGCGGTTGCAGTGGCGGCAGCGCGCGCGTCCGAGGGCCCCTCGGATCCCATGGAGATCCTGCAGGCCGCTGTGGCCTTCACTCCCGATGGCGAGACTCGCGCGGGAATCTCCAGGGCGCTTCGGCTCCCGTTCGGCAGTCCGGTTCGAACCGCCGTGAGCGCGCTCGGAAACGGCTCTCGGGTGATCTCGCAGGACACGGTTCCCTTCGCCTTGTGGTGTGCCGCGCGGCACCTGGCGCACTTCGAGGACGCTCTCTGGGCGACGGTTTCAGGTTTCGGTGACCGAGATACCACCTGCGCCATCGTGGGTGGGATCGTCTCACTTGCCGTCGGTCGCGACGCTCTTCCATCCGAATGGCTCGCATCCCGCGAGTCTCTCACCACTCTCGCCGAGGGCGCCGGTTAGCCCGAACGATTCATGAGCGGTCTACTGCGGCCGCCGTCAGGCTTCCCCCCGGTGGCGGGCCCGTGATACGCTTTGTACCGGCGGTGGGCCTTTCTCCCGATGCAAAGGGTGGGACGGTGATGCTCCTTCTCAAGAACCTTCTCTTCACGGTGTTCGTCCCTGGCACCGTTGCGGGCTTCGTGCCCTGGCTCCTCTCGCGAGAGGAGTCTCTTGCATGGGGTGCCGACGCGGCTCTTGCACTCCTATTGTTCGCGACCGGCGGGGCAATCTACTTCTGGTGCCTGTGGGACTTCGCCAGCTTCGGCCGCGGAACTCCCGCTCCGATCGATGCACCCAAGAGCCTGGTGGTTCGGGGCTTGTACAGATATTCGCGGAACCCGATGTACGTGGGTGTACTGACTACCCTCCTCGGTTGGGTGGTTCTCTTCGCGTCGCTCAGGCTTCTGGTCTATTCCGCCTGCGTGGGCGTGTGTTTTCAGCTGTTCATCGTGTACTACGAGGAGCCTCATCTCAGCAGGACGTTTGGGAGATCCTACGATGAGTATCGTTCACAGGTCGGTCGTTGGATCCCCGGAATCGGCCGCCGTTCTTCCGCTTGACGAGCCGCGGTGGCGCACGGCCGTGGGCGTTCGTCCAATCGATCCACGCTGCCAGTCAGGGTTCCCGGGGTGGGGCGCCCATGGTAGGCTTGGTGTCGGCGGCCGGTGAGCGCCCAGCCGTTGGAGGCCTGATCGAGACACGAGAAGACTGGGGGGCGGCATGCGTCAAACCCGGAGAGGCCGCGATGATGCCGAGACTCTCGGCTTCTGCCAGCTCGGGTTTCCCCTCTTCTTTTCCATTTCGCCCGATGCGACGAATCGCTCCATTCGTCTGACGCTGGAGGCCTTTCTCTACGAGGTTCTCACTCCCAACTCGCTCGAGTGTGGAGGGGGATTCGACGGTCACCGGTTTCAGGGCTTCGTCACCCAATGGAAAGCCTCCACGAGCGAGGCGGACCGACGCGAAGTCTCGGAGTGGTTGAGGCGCCGGGCGGAGGTCGCCGACTTCGAGGTCGGCAGCCTCGCCCAGGCGTGGTACGGCGTGGCGCAGTCCGCTGCACAGGACCGCGCAGCGCTTGCGCCAGGCGATCCGCGGTGGCGGTCGGGCTTCCCCGGGGCGAAGCGCGAGTGGTAGGCTTCATCTCGGCCGCAGCCTGACGGCCAGCCGTCAGGCCGCGCCCGACAGAGGATCCATGGACACCACAATCCTCCTGTGGCTGCTGGCCACCATCCTGGTGCTCGCAGGTCTGATTGGCCTGCTTCTTCCGGTGCTACCCGGGCCTCCGCTGCTTTTCGCGGGCCTTCTGGTCGCCGCGTGGGCGGAGGATTTCGCGTACGTCGGTGCGGGCTGGCTCGCGGTACTGGCCGCGCTGGCGGTTTTGACCTACGCCGTCGACTTCGCCGCGACCGCCCTGGGGGCGAAGCGGTTCGGCGCGTCGAAGCGGGCCGTCGTAGGGGCCGCCGTCGGTGCAGTGGTCGGCCTCTTCTTTGGCCTCCCGGGCATTCTCCTCGGGCCGTTCATCGGGGCCGTGATCGGCGAGCTCACGGCGCAGCGCGAGCTGCGCGACGCTGGACGTGCGGGGATGGGCGCCACGCTCGGGCTGGTCTTGGGCGTGGTCGCCAAGCTGGCGCTTGGGTTCTCGATGCTGGGCCTGTTTGCGATGGTGCGGCTCCTGTAGGGCGCGTCGCGGCACCCGTTCCAGCGGCCCGCCAGGCGTGTGGTTCGATGGGTCCGCCGTCCTGACCAGCCCCCCGGGGGCATCGAGGGATGAGGATGACCGAAAGCTCTTTGAAGGGAAGGCTGGCCCTGATCACCGGGGCCAACAAGGGCATCGGGCTGGAAATCGCGCGGCAGCTCGCTGCCCTGGAGGCCACCGCACTGATCGGAGCGCGAGATCCCACGCGAGGAGAGGAAGCCGTAAGGGCATTGGTCGCCGACAAACTCGACGCTCGATTCATCCGAGTCGATGTGACCGACCCGTCGAGCATCGATTCGGCGGCGAGCCGGATCGAGAGGGAGTTCGAAAGGCTCGACATTCTCGTCAACAACGCCGGAATCGGCATCGACAACGCACCGCCCAGTCGGCTCGAAATGGACGTGCTCCGGCGCACCTACGAGACGAATTTCTTCGGCGTATTTGCCGTCACCAAGACCATGCTTCCACTTCTTCGAAAGTCCGACCGCCCCCGCATCGTGAACATCTCAAGCGGACTCGGTTCCCTGACTCAGAACAGCGATCCCGGGTACCAATACGCAGCAGCGAAGCTGCTCGCGTACAACTCCTCCAAGTCGGCGTTGAACGCGCTCACCATCCAGCTGGCGCACGAGCTGAGAGACACGCCGATCAAGGTGAACTCGGCGGATCCGGGTTATGTCGCCACGGACCTCAACCGCCACACGGGCACCCGAACCGTAGAGCAGGGGGCGAGGATTGCCGTGGAGCTGGCGGCCCTTCCCGCCGATGGTCCGACCGGAGGCTTCTTCGACGAAAACGGCGTTGTGCCGTGGTAAAGGCGAGTGGCGGGCTGACGCTCTGCGACCCGGCGAGAAACGCAGGCTAGGGCTCCTCTTCGACCTCGTGATCGAGCATCGCGTCCCCGTCGAAGATGAAGCGCCCGGAGAATCGTCTTCCACGAAGCACGAGTGGGAGCCAAAGCTCGTCGTCTTCCCACATCTCCTCGTAGGGGATCCGCTGCGTAGGCGCCCAGATCGGCGCGGCCTCTTCGGTTTCCTGCGGCTCGGCGTCGCATCCAGTGGCGCGGAACACGTAGACGTGTATTGAGTAGCCATCCACGAACTGAAAGCGATTCTCGCCGCACATCTCGAGTCCCGTGGGAGTCGTCCGAAGCTCCTCCTTCACCTCCCGTACCGCGCAATCTAGCGGGGATTCTCCGCGCTCGAGTCGCCCCCCGGGGCCGTTGATCTTCCCGGCGCCCAACCCTCTCTTCTTCCGAATCAACAGGATCCACCCCTCTCGTACCACGAACACGAGGGTGGCGAGGTCTCTGGCCTCCCAGGTCTGCCAGTCCACGTCCGATATCCGTCTGGCCGAGGTGTCCTTGTCGTGCATCGGGTTCCCCATGGCTCGATTGTGACAGCGGTCGTGGCTCCGGCCCAGGGCTCGAAGAGGCGCCTTTCGATCCGCCGCCGGGAAGGCCGTGCGAGCGCTTCGGGCTCACCGATCCGCCCGTCGCTCGAGGTATCCGGCAGTGGTGCGCTCGTGTTACGCTTCTTGTCGGCGGCTGGTGACTGACCAGTGGCGGGAGCGGCGGTAGCCCGCATTCGAAGATGACGAGCTCTTCTGTCCGCGAAGGCTTCGGTCGGCGCTCGCCGTAGATGGCCTATCGCACCCTGGCCGACGCGATCCTCGTGGTCCACATGGGCTTCATCCTCTTCGTCGTGGGGGGCGGGTTCCTGGTGCGACGGTGGCGGGGCGTCGCCTGGGTGCACATACCGGCGGTCGCGTG
>Ga0255055_10000727_pt1 | contig 24938 bp, 21 predicted proteins | sample JV7_2_27_MG_FD_188633 | JGI IMG/M metagenome (GOLD analysis project Ga0255055, IMG submission 188633) | Seawater microbial communities from Jervis Inlet, British Columbia, Canada - JV7_2_27 | ecosystem: Environmental > Aquatic > Marine > Inlet | place: Canada: British Columbia | collected...
TTCACGATAGGCCTGTGCGGCTTCTGGAACTGCCCCCCGCGCCTGTAGTGCGTGGCCCAGGCCCGAGTGTAGCCGCCACGCGACGCCGGGTGCGAACTGTCCGTCGAGTAGCCCCAGGGCGTGCTCGTACTGGGATTCGGCAGCGAGCGTCATGCCTGCGCGCAACTCGAGATCTCCGAGCGAACCCAGCGCGGCCGCTTCGGCGACGGGGTCGCCGAGCCGACCGAATGCCGTCACTGCTTCGTGGAGGCGCTGTCTTGCCTCCGCGGTATCGCCCAACGCCTCCGCCGCCCAGGCGCTGAGGACTCTCGTCCAGGCCGCCGAGCGCTGGTTGCCGGACAGTTCCTGTGCTCGCAGAGCAACATCGAAAGCGTCTCGCGCCGCCGAGTAGTCTTCCTTGATGAGAAGGAGATAGGCCTGGCCCTGTTGTGCCTCTGCCAGCCCTGAGGCCACGCCTAAGTCTCTGTATAGGGCGAAGGCTGAGCGGTAACCACGCTCCGCCTCCTCGAAGTTGTTGAACCGCAACGCCAGGTCGGCACGGGTCAGCGCGAGAGATGCCAGTTCGTTGCTTCCTGCACCGGTCGTTCGCGCCTCATTCTCGGCAGACCGCAGCTCGTTCAGCGCGCTCTGAAGGCTCCCCATGGCGGCGTGCACGCCGGCGAGTGAGCGCCGGGCGGCGATGACGTCGTCGGAATAGCCGGCCTCCTCGTAGACCGCGAGGGCTCGTGAGATCTGGCCGAGTGCGCCAGGGTAATCTCCCTGCCTGATGTCCAGCAGTCCCAGGTTGTACTGAGCATCGGCGGCGTTGACCGGCTCGCCGAGCTCGTGATAAATCTGCAATGCCTCGTTGTAGCGAATCCGGGCAACACTGTAGTCGCCCGCAGCGATCGCCACGTTCCCCAGATTCACGAGGTTGGTTGCCGCAGCACTGTGGTGCTCATGCTGACGATTCAGCGCGAGAGCCGACTCGTACCGCCTGCGGGCCCCCTCGAAATCGCCCAGGCTCTCAGCCAGTAGGCCGATGTTGTTCTGGGCTGCTGCCACTCCCCGCGCGTCGCCGAGGCGCCCGTGGATGTCGAGCGCATCGGTGTACAGCTCCTGAGCGCGCCGCAGGTCCCCCCGCTCCTCTGCGACTGAGCCGAGAATCATGCTCGCCCTGGCTGCAAGCCGCGGATTACCAGCCTGGCGTGCCAACCGTCTGGCCCGCTCGAGGTAGACACTCGCGCTGTCCAGCATGTCTCCGTAGTAGAATCCGACGCCTATGTTGCCAAGCGCCGCCGCCATCCCCGAGCTGTCGTCGATGCTCGCGAACAGACGCAGGCTCTTGCGCCACTCCTCAACGGCCGCTTCGACGCCGTCACGGTAGAGCGCGTCGTTGCCTTCCCGACGAAGGCTGTCCGCTGCGACCCAGGTACGGCGGTCGGACTCTGACCTTCCCCGAAAGGCAGCCACCACACGTGACGGTGCTGAGTCGTGCCACACGGCGCCGAGCGCTGCCGCGACTCGCTCGGCCGACACGAGGTGAGTTTCTGCCCCGCCAACGTTGGCGACGGCGCCGATGAGCAATTGCCGCACTGTCTCTCGTGCCTCATCGGGGTAATCCGCCACCAACGCGGCCAGTGCAGTATCGGGTCCATCAGCGGCGAGGGTGCGGATTGCCTCCACCTCGGAGGCGGCCTGCGCAAGGGCCACAGTCCCGACTGCGAGTCGGAGAGCGAGGAGGGTCGCGACGCGTGTCACTGGGCTCCGTTGGGCGATGGCGCGAGCGTGAACTCGGTCAGGTGGGATTCGGCCCACCGGTCGAAGCCGGTTCGAGCCCTCACGCGCCAGTAGTAGACCGCACCGCCCTGTACAGGGACGGAATCCGGCACGAACGCGAAACTGTCGCCGGTCTCGGCATCCCAGATCACGATCCCCTCAGCGTCGAAGAGCGTGACGGCGTAGAGGTCTGCGCGGGGGACGGAGGTCCACACGAGCGAGGTCAGCACGTCGACCGCCCCAACCGGTGCAACTGCCGTGGGCGAGGCGGTTGTGGCGATGAGGGGGTCGCGATGAGACGGCGGTGCTTCGGCGGGTTCCTGGGAAGGCCATCCGATGACGAGGATCGCAACCGCAGCCGCTGCGATTCCGACCGCGCCTCCGAGTCCCAGCAGCCTCCGGCGTGCGGGTGCCGACTTCCGCTCGAGCGTCGCGAGCTCGCGTTGGATCTTCGGCTCTGCCAAGGCGCTGGCAACCGAGGCCAACTCTTGGCGGCACCTGCCACATTCGGACAAGTGTGCGATAGCGGTTCGGCCGCGCTCTCCGGCGGCCAAGCCTTCCGCCAGCTCCGCAATCGCGAGCTCGTCCAGGCACTCTCCAGCGGAGGCCCGTTCTCCGTCGGCGTTGGTGCGCAGTTCGAGCATGACCGCCTCCAGGCGACTGATGGCATGCCGACACGTGGTACAGGCCCCGAGGTGACCACTCAGTGACGCGGCGGAGCCCTCACCCATCGCGTACGCCAGTAACTCACTCGAATCCGGGCACTTCTCGGTCACGGTGTCTCACCTTTCGCGAGGATCGGGATGGAGCTCGTGCTCCACTGTCCGATGAGTGAAACGGACGGATGCCCCCCGCTTGCTCGACCGATCTCGGCGCTCGGTGTGGCCGCTGAGCCGCTCACGCTACAGGTCCCCACGACTGATGCCCTGACGCTCGAACTCCGCCCGGACGGACTCGAGAGCCCGGTACACCCGGTTGTAGACCGCTTTCGGGTTGGACCAGCCTACGATCCGCGCCACGTCAGCCGCCGGGAGTTCGTCCACCACGAACAACTGCACTGCGAGTCTGGTCTCGGGATCGAGGGCTTCGAGTCGCTGAGCCAACCGCTCGGCGGTGTCCGAAGGGTCGGGATGGGCACCCACCAGATGCGCCGGATCCATTGAGCGCGGCGGCCCGCCCAGCTCCTTGAGGAGCCGTCCCTTGCGTCCCTGTGTCACCGCCCTGTACGTGGCTGCCAACTCGCGCAGGAACTCACCGAAGGTGAGATCCGCCGCCTGACTCGTGCGCAGTAGCTCGAAGGCCTCCACGTGCGAACGGGAGGCCACGAAGACGTGCTCGAAGATCCGCTGCTGAATGGGGGAAAGTGCTTCCGCGATCCGGCTCATCCGCTTGCGACCGTCGCGGCGCCGGAACCAATCGATAGTGAGGTTTCGGACTACGGTCACGAGCCAGGTGGAGAACTGCGATCGGTGGGTCGGCTGGTCCGCCCAGCGTCTGAGGCGGGCGAGGTCGTCTTCGCGCAGGGCCTCGCATACCCGCGCAAAGATGTCCATCACGTCGTCGTAATCGTCGGCGTAATGACGGATAGTCGCGAAGATCAGGCGACGATACCGCTCGACGAACTCGTCCCAGGAGCCGTCAGGATCGGCGGCCTGGAGACGGGCCAACCAGGCTTCCACGGCAGGTTAGGGGGTTCCTCCCCACATACAGCCCGGGGGGAGGGGTGTCAAGCGGGCCGCCGACGCCGAGCCCGTTTGGGGGACCCCCGGCCGAACCCGAACAGGCAACCAATCCCGCACCCAGGGGGTTATACAGGTGTCTAGGAGCGTAGGTGTCCGGAGGTCGGAAGGGTGTAGTGGTGATTCGGACCTCTCCGCTACAACTGCAGCCTACTGGGCGCCTATGCCCTAGACGCTACGTAGGGTTCGTAGGCCCCATCCGGGGACCAGCGGCTAGGTTGGATACCTAGACGCACAGACGCACAGACGCACAGACGCACAGGCGCCTGGTGGCGAACGGGTTGTCTCAACCTGCGGCCACCAGGCGTCTCGGCGTTCCGGCGCTTATTTTATTCCCAGACATCCCCCCCCGCGGGAACAATCCGGGTGTGTCCGGTATTCAACATCAACGTGCCAGCAATCCACCCGTGAGGAAGAGCGATGCTCATCAAGCGGCCTGACGACACAAAGGCCTCCGAGATCACCGCAGAGCGCGACTACTGGGACCGTCGTCGTTTCATTGGCGCGACGGGAATCGCCCTGGCCGCCGCGGCGGTGCCGAGCGTCCTGGCGGCGTGCAACCGGGCGGCCAGCGGGTCGGAGCGGCGCACCGGTGAGGACGACGAGTTGACCCCGTACGACGACGTCACGAGCTACAACAACTTCTACGAGTTCGGCACCGGCAAGGACGATCCCAAGAAGCGAGCCCATACGCTGCGCACGCAGCCCTGGACGGTGGTGGTGGAGGGTGAGGTTCACCGGCCCGGGACGTTCGATATCGACGAGCTGCGGTCACGGTTCCCCCTCGAAGAGCGGGTTTACCGCCTGCGCTGCGTGGAGGCATGGTCGATGGTGATCCCGTGGCTCGGTTTTCCGCTCAAGGACCTGTTGGGAGCGGTCGAGCCCACATCCCACGCGAAGTTCGTGGAGCTCACGACGCTGCACGATCCGGAGCAGATGCCGGGTCAGCGGCGCAACGTTCTCCCGTGGCCCTACGTCGAGGGGCTGCGGCTGGACGAGGCGATGCATCCGCTCACTCTCATGGCGGTCGGACTCTACGGTGAGGAGCTACCCAACCAGAACGGCGCGCCAATCCGGCTCGTGGTGCCCTGGAAGTACGGGTTCAAGAGCGTCAAGTCCATCGTGCAGATCAGGCTCACGCGCACGCAGCCGGCCACGACCTGGAACTTCGTGCTGCCGCGCGAATACGGCTTCTACGCCAACGTGAATCCGGAAGTGGACCACCCGCGCTGGAGCCAGGCACGTGAGCGCCGCATCGGCAGCCTGTTCAAGCGTCCCACCCTCCCGTTCAACGGATACGCCGAGCAGGTGGCGGGGTTGTACGACGGGATGGACCTGGCCCGCAACTACTGACCGGGCGATGACGCAGGGACAGTGGATCAGGCGGGTGGTGAAGCCCGCCGCCATCGTGCTGTCGCTGGTTCCGGCGGCCCTGCTGCTGCGTGACACGCTGACCGGTGACCTCGGCTCCGATCCGATCGAGACCCTCACGCACCGTACGGGCCTCACGGCCATCACGCTGCTGGTGACTACCCTTACGGTCACGCCCGCGGCGCAGCTCTTGCGGCTCCCTGCTCTGGTGCAGGTGAGGCGAGTCCTCGGATTGCTCGCCTTCTTCTACGCCTCATTGCACTTCCTCATCTATCTCGCCGACCAGACCGTGTTCGCGGGGCAGGGGCTGTCACTGGCCGCGGTGGGCGAAGACGTGGCCAAGCGCCCGTACATCACCGTCGGCTTCGCCACATTCTTGTCGCTCGTACCCCTGGCGGTGACTTCCACCAAAGGTTGGGTGAAGCGGCTCGGCGCCGCACGGTGGCAGCGGCTGCACCAGCTCGTGTATGTGGCCGCCGCCGGAGCGGTGTTCCACTTCCTCTGGCTGGTCAAGGCGGACACTCGGCTGCCGGCGGTTTACGGGGTCCTGGTCGTGGCGCTGCTCGGTTACCGGCTCGCCGTCAGGCGCCGGGCGTCGCGCAAGAGGTCCCCTTCAGCTGCCGCGGCGGAGGGCTCCCGTTAGACCGCGCGCTGCGCCAGGCGGACGTTTCCATTTCTCCCACGCCCCGTTACCGTTCGTCGAGTGAACCGAAGGGCGTTCCAATATCCGACAATCGAACAAGGTGTGAGGATGCGACTCAAGCACGTTGTGGGGATGGGTACAGTGGCGGCCGCTCTGTTGAGCGCCGGGTGCGCAACGGATGATCCGCAGCTAACGGCGGCGCTGGAGACGATCTCGGCCGAGGATGTTGCCCAGCACATTCAGGTGCTGGCAGCCGACTCCTTCGAGGGCCGGGCGCCGTCGTCGCTGGGCGAAGTGAGGACGATCGAGTACTTGCGGAGCCAGTTCGCCGAGCTCGGTCTGGAGCCGGGCAACGGAGACAGCTACTTCCAGCAGGTGCCGCTGGTGTCGATCACCGCGGACCCGAACACGAGGCTCACCGTACGGGGCGGCGGCACCACCAGCAGCTATGCATACGGCCGCGACATGATGGCGTGGACGAAGCGGGTCACCGAGCGCGCCGGCGCGCGCGATGCCGAGCTCGTGTTCGTCGGCTACGGCATCGTGGCTCCCGAGTACGACTGGGACGACTACGAGGGCGTAGACGTGCGCGGCAAAATGGTGGTCATGCTCGTGAACGACCCCGGCTTCGCCACGAAGGACTCGTCGCTGTTCACCGGCAACGCGATGACGTACTACGGCCGCTGGACCTACAAGTTCGAGGAAGCCGCTCGGCAGGGTGCGGCTGGCGCCCTGGTCGTGCACGAGACCGAGTGGGCGGGCTACCCCTGGGACGTGGTCGAGGGCAGCTGGAGCGGCGAGCAGTTCGACCTGGTGCATGAGGACGACAACATGTCGCGCGTGGCGGTGGAGGGTTGGATCACGCGCGACGCCGCGAACGCCGTCTTCGAGCAGGCCGGGCTCGACTTCGAGTCGCTCAAGTCGGAAGCCGCGACGCGCGACTTCAAAGCGGTCCCGATGGGGCTGACCGCGTCCATCGCCCTGCGGAACACGGTGCGGCGCTCGACGTCGAACAACGTCGTCGCGGTATGGCCCGGCGCCGACCGGGCCGACGAATTCGTCGTCTACATGGGGCACTGGGATCATCTGGGTCTCGACCCCACGCTCGAGGGCGACCAGATCTACAACGGCGCCCTCGACAACGCGACGGGAATCGCCGGCCTGTTCCAGGTGGCGCGGGCGTTCACGTCACTGGAGACCAGGCCGCAGCGCTCGGTGATGTTCCTGGCGGTCACCGCCGAAGAGCAGGGGCTGCTGGGCTCGGAGTACTACGCGACGCACCCCGTCGTGCCGCTCGCCAAGACAGTGGGTGCCATCAACATGGACGGGCTCAACGTGATCGGCCGGATGCGGGACGTGACGGTGATCGGGCTGGGCTACTCGGAGCTCGACGACTACCTGGTGGAGGCGGCGCGCGCCCAGGGACGGCGAGTGCGCCCCGACCCCGAGTCGGAGAAGGGGTTCTACTTCCGCTCTGATCACTTCTCGTTCGCCAAGCAGGGTGTGCCCGCGCTCAACGCCGACGCCGGCATCGATCACGTGGAGCACGGTGAGCAGTGGACGCTGGAGCGCAGGGCCGAGTACACCGCGGAGAGGTACCACAAGCCTGGCGACGAGTACGACCCCGATTGGGATCTCAGCGGGTTGGTGGACCACCTGAGACTGGTGTTCCGGGTGGGCTACGCGCTGGCCGCCGATTCGGCATTCCCCAACTGGCGCGAGGGCACCCCGTTCAAGGCGACCCGTGACTCGATGATGGCCGAGGCCCGCTAGCTGCCGGAGGGCTCGACAACTCCGATGTAGGGAAGCGTGCGGTACTGCTCGGCGTAGTCGAGGCCGTAGCCGACCACGAAGACGTCAGGGATGTCGAAGCCGAGGTAGTCGATCTCCACCTCCACCTCGTGCCGGTCCGGCTTGCGCACCAGAGAGCAGATGGAGACCGAAGCGGGGCGCCGCGTTTCCAGCAGGTCGATCAGGTGTCGCAACGTTTGCCCCGTGTCGACGATGTCCTCGATGACGATGACGTGGCTTCCCTCGATATTGTCGCGTACATCCATCTCCACCCGTATCTGGTCGCTGGGTACGGTCCCCTTGCCGTAGCTGGAGAGGGCCATGAACTCCACCCGGTGCGGCACGGTGAATTGGCGTGCCAGGTCGGCCAGGAATATGAATGCTCCCTTGAGCACCGCGAGGAGCACTACGTCTTCCTTCCCTGCGTAGTCGTGCGAGATCTGCGCGGCGAGTTCTGACACGCGGCGCCGGATGTCGGCTTCGGAGATGAGGGTCTTGGGATCCACGCGGTTTCCGCCTCAGGAGCGGTAGTTGCCGAACGTCAACTCGATGCCGTAGTCCTGCGACTGCACGAACGTGATCACCTCCTGCAGGATGTCCCGCGAGGGACTCGTTACGCGCAGCTCGTCGCCCTGGATCGCTACCTGCGTCTTCTTGTATCCCTGGGCCTTTACGTCCTTCACGATCTTGCGGGCTACGTCCTCGGGGATCCCCTGCATGAAGGTGACCTCGCGCCGGATACGGCCGCCGCCGGCGGGAGTGTCCTCGCCGGCCTTCGCGTTCTCGAGAGGCACCTTGCGGCGAACGAGCTTGGTCTGCAGCACGTCCCACAGTGCCTTCATGCGGAAGTCGTCGTCGGCCTCGAGCGTCAGCGCCGCGCCGGCCCGATTGAAGGCGATGGTGCAGTTGGAGCCCCGGAAGTCATACCGCTGCCGGACCTCCTTCATCGCCTGGTTCACGGCGTTGTCGACCTCCTGGAGGTCGGCGCCCGTGGAAATGTCGAAGGAAGCATTGGAAGCCATGGGGAATTATACCTACTTGTCGACCACCACCCAGGCAGCGAAGCCCCCGTCCCGCTCGATTCGCGCCTGCAGCCCCAAGGCGGCCACCATGTCCCGAAGCTCTTCCGGCGTGTGGAAGCGGCTGCGCATGAGAGCCAGCTTCTCGGCGAGCGCCACGAGCTTCACGGCGAAGCGCGTGTAGTCGGGCTCCTCGATTACGAGCCGCCCGCCCGGCTCGAGTACGCGCACGAGATCTGCGATGGCGTCACGCTGATCGCAGAAGTGATGCAGCGCGTCCACGACCAACACGCGTGAGAAGTGGCGGTCGGGGAAGGGGAGGCGCTCGGCGTGCGCGCGCACCGGATACAGTCCCTGCTTGGCGCGTGCCTGCCCCAGCATGCCGGCCGAGAGGTCGCTCACGACCACCCCCTCCACCTGCTCGCGGAGAGAGGCGGACACCCTTCCCGTCCCGCCGCCTGCGTCGAGCAGCCAACCGCCTGCGGGCAAACGCAGCAGTTCGCCCAGCCGCTCGGGATCGGGCGGCGGGATCACCCGATCGTAGATCCTCGCCAGGAAGTCGAAGTGGTCGGGCATGATCCTACTGCGGCGGCCAGGTCGGCACGCCGCGGCCCGGTGTCCAGGGAACGCCGGCTGCCTCGAGCCGCTGCTCGAACGCCACCAGGTCCACCTCGATCAGTGTGCGCAAGTCGCCTGCGATAGCGCCGAACTCCTCGGATGCGATCTCGTAGCTTCGCCGGTGCGTCTGCGTGGGTCCGGACGTGGTGGACCAGTGTCCGCGCACCACCGTATTGACCCTCCCGATGATGCCCGGCATCTCGGGTTCACTGCGTCGCCCCTTGGTCGGGTCGCCGGTCAGCGCCTCCCTGAGATCCATGAGCCGCAGCTCCAGCGAGCGGGCCTCGTCGCGCAGGCCCGCGTCCACGTTGGGCGAGACTTCGATGGCGCGCTTGATGTACTCGATGTGCTCGGCTGCCTCGGCGGCGGCCCGGCTGGCACCCATGACGGCGCGCTGCAGTTCGCCGGTCTGGCGCTGGAACGCCAGCACCGCCTCACGGTCTGCCGGGGGCAGGCTCGGCATGCCGAGCGGCGCGACCTCGAACGAAGTGGGCGCTACGAGCTGCGTGGTGACGCCGTCCACTCGCTTGTCGATGCCCACCGTGTAGGTGCCGGGCAGCGCCAGGGGACCGTAGCCGTCGGCGGTGAGGCTGATGGGTCCGAACCCGGGATAGCGGAAGTCCCACGTCACGCGGTGGATTCCCTTGGAGGTCTTGCCGCTGATGCGCCGCACGACGCTTCCGTCCGCGTCCCGCACCGTGAATATGACTGCCGGATCCTCCTCCCGGTCCTCGGCTTTGAGCTCGTCCCAGGTCGGGTAGAAGACGTCCTGGCTGTCCTTGGCGAGCTTGGCTTCCCGCTCGTGCCGCCGGGCCTCCCGGGTCTTGAGGGACTCGCGCAGGTAGTAGGTGAACGTGGCCCCGAACGGAGGGTTGGGAGCCGTATAGAAGCTGCCGCCCTGGCTCGCCCTCTCGCCGCCGCCCATGGGGCGGTCCTGGATGTACATCCAGGCCTGCTTGATCGGGAACAGGTGCGCCTCCTGCTGGATCAGCGCATCGCTCAGCTGCCGCAGCGGCGTGTAGTCGTCGAGGATGTAGAATCCGCGTCCGAACGAGGCCGCGACGAGGTCGTTCTCGCGCCGCTGTATCTCCAGGTCGCGTATGGCGATGGTTGGAATTCCGCCCTTGAGCCGGATCCACTTCTCACCGCCGTCCACGGTGAAGAAGATGCCGAACTCGGTGCCCACGAACAGCAGGTCCGGGTTCACGTGGTCTTGCGCGATCGTGTAGGTGGAGCCGCGCTCCGGTAGGTCGCCACTGATGTCCCTCCATGAGCGGCCGCGATTGGTGCTGCGGTAGACGTGCGGCTCGAAGTCGCCGCGCTTGTGGTTGTTGAACACGGCGAAGACGGTGTTGGAGTCGTGCACCGAAGCCTCGATGTCGTTCACGTACGACATGTCCGGGACGTCGCCGACCCTCTCGATGCGCGTCCAGCTGGTGCCGGCGTCATCGCTCACCTGTATCAGCCCGTCGTCAGTGCCGACGTACAGCAGATCCGGCACCAGCGGCGACTCAGAGACCGCCACGATCGTGCCGTAGAAGGACGTAGAGCGGTTCTTCGCCACCGCGTCCACGCTCCACACCCGTCCCATGATCTCGAGCCGGTTGCGGTCCATGTTGCGCGTGAGGTCCGGGCTGATGGCGTGCCAACTGTCGCCGCGGTCGTCGCTGCGGAACAGGATCTGCGATCCGTAGTAGAGGCGCGTGTGCAGGTGCGGGCTGATCAGCAGCGCCGAGTCCCAATTCCAGCGCAGCGGGGGCCCGTCCGTTTCTGGTTGCGGCCTGATGTCTATCCGCTCGCCGGTGCGGTGATCGTAGCGGATCAACCCGCCGTATTGCCACTGCGAGTACACGATATTCGGATCTTCCGGATCCACTGCCGGATCGAAGCCGTCGCCCCCGACCGTGATGTACCAGTCGCTGTTGCGGATGCCGTGCACGTTCGTGGTGCGCGACGGGCCGCCCTGGGTGGCGTTGTCCTGAGTGCCGCCGTACACGTTGTAGAACGGCGTGTCGTTGTCGATCGCTACCTTGTAGAACTGCGTGATCGGCAGATTTGCCTTGTAGTCGTACGACTTGCCGCGATCCCACGTCTCGTACAGACCGCCGTCACATCCGATGATCAGGTGGTCCGGATCGTCGGGGTCGAACACCAGGGCGTGGTTGTCCACGTGCTTGTACTGGTCGCCCAGGCGCTCGAAGGTCTTGCCCCCGTCCTCCGACACCATCGACCACGTGTCCATCGAGTATAGGCGGTCGAACTTGTGGGGATCGGCGTAGATCTCCTGGTAGTACTGTGGGCTGCCGCTCACGTAGCTGCTCTGCTTGGACCAGTTCTCCCCGCCGTCCTGCGAGCGGAAGAAGCCGCCCTTGTCGCCGGTGGCCTCCACGACCGCGTACACCACGTCCGGATCGATGGGGGATACCGCGAGGCCGATGCGGCCCTTGTCTCCCTTGGGCAGCCCCTTGTTGATCTTGCGCCAGGTGGCTCCCGCATCGGTGGATTTGTAGATGCCCGACTCCGGTCCGCCGTTGAGCAGTACCCACACGTGCCGGCGTCGCTGGTAGGCGGCCGCGTACAGCACGTCGGGGTTGCGCGGGTCGAAGTGAACGTCGGTCACTCCCGTGTTCTCGCTGATCGCGAGCACCTGCTCCCACGTCTCCCCACCGTCGGTGGTCTTGTACAGTCCGCGGTCGCCGCCGGGCGCCCACAGGGGGCCCTGGGCCGCTACGTACACCACGTCCGAGTTGCGCGGGTCGATGAGGATCTTGGCGATGTGCTCCGAGTTCTCGAGCCCCACCTTCTCGAAGCTGCGCCCGCCGTCGAGCGACTTGTACAGACCGTCGCCGTACCCGACGCTGCGCTGGCTGTTGTTCTCCCCCGTGCCGACCCACACTACGAAGCGGTTGTTGGGATCGACCGCCACCGAGCCGATCGAGTAGGAGCCGTACTTGTCGAAGATCGGCTTCCACGTGGTGCCCGCGTTCTCCGTCTTCCACACGTTGCCGGAAGCCGCGGCTACGTACCACGTGCTGCGCCGCACCGGGTCCACCGCGATGTCGATTATGCGCCCCGACATGAGCGCGGGCCCGATGCCCCGGAGCTCGAGCCCCGAGACCAGCGCCGAGTCGAGCTCGGGCGGCTTGTCATCGTCGTCGTCGTCCTGTGCGAAGACCGGAGCGGCGACCGAGCACGTGATCGCGAGTGTGAGCAGGAACAGGAATATCTTCTTCATCGACCCCTCCCATGTGGCAGGCCCGACGGTCGGGCCTCGAGCCGGCCTGGCCGGCGCGTTGCTAGAGATCCAGATAGAAACCCAGAGACAAGTACGTTGTCTCTACGTGGTTGAACTGGCCCTGCGGCGCCGGGCCCGTGACGAACTCAGCGCCGATCCTGATGTCACGACTGCTGCCCGCGACCGAAAGGAGAATGCCTGCCTGAAGGCTGAAGCGGGGCGTCCAGTCGTTCTGCTGGTCCCACAGCACGTCTGCGGCGCCGTAGGGGCGCACGGTCTTCTTGTCCACTCCCTGTGCCTGCAGCCCCGCGCGCAGCGTGAACGGGTCGTGCTCGGGTGGGTCGGGTTTGAAGGCCCATCCGCCGCCTCCGTAGAGGCCGATCCACGGCCGCGCCTGCCACCAGCCGAGCAACTCGAACGCGTCCCGGGCATATACGACGCGGAGAGTTTCGAACCGCGTCATGTACTCGTCGCCCAAGTGCGCGCTCGTGTGATAGTAGCGCAGACGCAACCAGTTGCCGCCGCGATGCAGCACCAGGGGAACCGCGAACACCCAGTCAGTCGTGATCAGGTCCTTCTCTATCGTTTCCATGTTGAAGCGGGCGAATACGCCGCCCTCCACTCCCAGAACGAGAGCATCCTCGAGGTTCTTTCCCGCCAGGCGGTAGACCGGCACGGACGCGCCGAGCGCGGCCTCACCCTCCACGATCGAGCCGAACTGCGTGGGGCTGTCCGTGGCGTACACCAGCTTCGCGGCGATCGTGGGCTGGCGCGGGTCCGCGAAGAGAGTCGGCAGGTACTCGCGCGAGGGCAGGAAGCGCGAAGTCTCCTGCGCCGCGAGGGCGGTTGGCGAGAACAGGACGGCGCCCAGCAACAGGGCGCTAGCCGCGGCGAGCAGCTTTCCGGACATCGAGTATGTGCTCGTCAAGAGAGAGCGGAGTTTATCCCGGTGTCACGCGGCAGGCAAATGCCCGATCTACCAACCCCCGAACCGGAAGCCGGTGCCCACGACCACGAACAGCACGGAGAGGATCGTGACGGCCACGATGTGGTAGGCGAGGACGCCGAGGCGATCCGCGTCGAGCTTCGGAATCACTCTGAGCCGGGCGTTGATCGCAAGTGCGAGAGTGAGCGCCAGGAGCGTGAGCTTCACGAAGATGTGAACCGCGACCGGCGAGCCGAACCCGAACCATGCGGCCGGACTCGGCAGGTATTGGTATGCGAGCCAGAGGCCCGTCACGATCTGGACCAGCAGGGCGGGCATTCCGAGCCGCTCGTAGCCCGCCTCGAACTCCTGGATCACCTTGGGGTCCCGCGCGCGCAGCGCGCGCGGGAGCACCGTCAGTGCCAGCACCAGGTGGCCGCCGGTCCAGATCGTGGCGCCCAATATGTGGATCAGCAGGACCCACTTCATCACTTGGTTTTCGCCTTTCCGGCTACTGCTGGGCCAGCTTCTGCGTCATCCTGTCGTAGTTGGCCTCAAAGGTCGCCAGGAACGGGTCATTCGTTTCCTGGGCCATGTGATAGGCCTTCTCGTAGTTCTCCATTGCCATCTGGTCCTCGCCGGCCGCGTCGTAGCCGTCGCCCAGGCTGTCGTACACGTTCGCCGAGGTCGGGTACATGTCGACATTCAACTTGAAGGCTGCGATGGCGGCCTCGGTGTTGCCGCGGCCCAGGTACTGGTAGCCGAGAACGTTGATCAGGTTCTCCGGCACGTCGAGGGGGTAATACTTCTCCGAGATCGTGGCGAAGTGCTGCTTCAGCCCGTCCACGCCGAGAGCCGTGAGGTCGCCCGGCACGCGGAAGTCGGCGAAGACCCACTCGAGAGCATCATACGTGGACTTGTGCGGGATCGAGCCGTGGGTTTCGTCGTCCATCCAGACGAACTCCCAGGCGAACCCCTCGGGCGCCGACGCCTTGAACACCGACGCCAGGCCGGCAGCGGCCGGCAGCATCTCGCCACCCTCATTGCCCATCGTCATGTAGAAATAGCGTCCCGACCAGGGCTGCTCCTCGATCGTCGTAGTTGCCAACTCCACCATGGACCGGTCGTTCCACCACAGCGACGGGCTGATCGAGACGTAGGCGTTGAACGCCTCGGGCCGCGTGAGCAGAGCATAGGCTGCGAACAGCCCTCCGAACGAGTGGCCCACGAGCACCGAATAGTCAGCGGTCCTGTAGTTGTCATTCACCCAAGGGATCAGCTCGTCCGCCAGAAAGCTCAGGAAGTCGTCGGCCCCGCCGGCCGTGGGCGCTCGCTCAGCCCAGTCTTCGCCGGCTGTTGGTGTGAGGTCCCGGGTGCGGTCCGTGTTGGGGATCGCCACCACGATCATCGGCGGCATGTAGCCCTGGTTAGTGAGAAACTGGTTGATGCCAGTGGTGTGGTGGAAGTGCCCGTCGCCGTCCAAGAGGTACATCACCGGGTAGTGCTGGCTGCCACCCTGGTAGCCCTGTGGCAGGCCCACGATGAGCCTGCGCTCCTCGCCCAGCACGTTCGATGTGATGGTATGCGTTTCGCCGATGACATACGGCGCGGGGCTGTCCTGGGCGGCAGCGCCGCGCGGGAGTACCGCAGCCACCAGTGCGACGAGCAGGCACAGGCGGCCGAGTCCGGTCACGAAGCGGGAGGTCATCATGGTCGTTCCTCAGCGATGGAAGGGGTTGTCGGCGCGGCCTGTGGGCCGCGGGGGTCTGTTGGGTTACGCATTGGGGAAGCGGTTGGTTCCCGAGCGAGGCACGCGGTAATACTACAGCCTCTCCCGGTGGCCGCTATACCCGCCGGAACAGGCAGTACACGAAGGCCTGCTCGGCGCCCGTTGGGGTCATGTGGACCTCGTCGCGCGACTCGATCAGCTCGAAGGCGGCTCCCAGTTCGTCCGCCAGCGACTCGGGACTGTAGCGCACCACGTCCAGGCCGCTGCAGCGCTCGGGGCCGTCGAGGCTGAATGCTGATATTATGGCGGACCCGCCAGGGGCGACCCCGGCCTCGAGCGCGCGCCGATAGGCCCTGCGATTGCTCGCATCCGTGAGAAAGTGGAACACCGCCCGGTCGTGCCACAGCCCCCACTGCCGCGCCGGCTCGAACTCGGTTACGTCGGCCTCGATCCACTGCACCTGGTCCGCACTATCACCCAGGCGGGCTTGCGCCAGCTCCAGCGCCGGGCCGGCCACGTCCAGCACGGCCAGGTTCGCAAAGCCCTGCTCCAGCAGCTCGTCCACGAGAGTGGACGTCCCGCCGCCCACGTCGATCGCTCCGGCCTTCGGGTCCACGCCGGCCCGATCGATCAGCTCCAGCGACAGCGCGGGCCGGAGCTGGTACCAGCTCGCCCGGTCCGCCGCCCGCTTCGAGTACACATCGCTCCAATGTTGCTTGCGATCCATGGCTCAATCTCGCCCGATGGCCTCGGCATGCTCCTGAATCAGGCTCCAGGCCCGCTCCACGTGCCGACGTTGGGTGAACGGCGCATCCACCGCCAGCCGCAGCACCAGCCGGCCGCCCAGCTTCGTGTGGGTGATGTACAGCTCTCCCGATTCGTTGAGCGAGTTCATCAGGCGCTGGTTGAGTCGGTCCTCCCCTTTCAGCCGGAAGCACACCAGGCTCAGCGGAGCAGGGGCGACGAGCTCGAAGCGATCGTCCTCCTTCACCCAGGAGCGGAACTCCTGTGCCAGCTTCACGTGCTCGCGGATGTAGCGCTGCAGCCCCTCCACGCCGTAGTGCCGGATAACGAACCACAGTTTGAGTGAGCGGAAGCGCCGCCCCAGCGGGATGTGCCAGTCGCGGTAGTCGAACACCTGTCCCGATTCGGACGCCGCGGTCCGCAGGTACTCGGGCATGACCGTGAGCGTTCGGATGAGTGCCTCCCGGTCGGCCACGTAGAACGCGCTGCAGTCGAGGTTGGTGAGCATCCACTTGTGCGGGTTGAACACGTAGCTGTCGGCCAGCTCGAGTCCGTCGTGGATCCAGCGGAACTCCGGGCAAAGCGCGGCCGTCCCGATGTGTGCCGCGTCCACGTGCAGCCAGAGCCCGTGTTGCCGGCAGATCTCCCCGATCGCACGCACGGGGTCTATGGCGTGGGAGGACGTCGTACCGACGGTGGCGATGACGAAGAACGGCGTGCGATCCGCCGCCAGGTCCTCTTCGATGGTGCGCGCGAGGACCTCCGGGCGCATGGCGTACGATTCATCCGCGTCGATGAGGCGCAGGTTATCCCGCCCGATCCCTGCGATCCGGGCGTTCTTCTCCATGGAGGAGTGCGCGTGCGAGGACGCATAGGCGACCAGCTGCCTGTCGATGCCTCGCCGGTTGGTCTCGAAGCCGGTGGCGCGCTCGCGCGCCGCCAGCAGTGCGCAGAGCGAAGAGCTGGATCCCGTATCCTGGATGACGCCGCCGCCTTGGGTCGTGGACTTGAAGCGCTCCGGCAGGGCGAGCATGTCCACGAGCCAATCCAGCACGTGGGTCTCGAGCTCCGTGCACGCCGGGCTCGTGGCCCACATCATCCCCTGCACGCCGAGGCCCGACGATACCAGATCCCCCAGCATGGACGGACCCGAAGCGTTGCCCGAGAAGTAGGCGAAGAAGCTGGGCGACTGCCAGTGCGTGATGCCCGGCATGATGATCTCGTCCAGGTCGCGCAGCACAGCCTCGAACGGTTCGCCCTTCTCGGGGGGGCTGGCCGGCAGGCGGCCGCGGATCTCACCGGGCTCGACCTGCGAGAGCACGGGGTAGCGCTCGATCTCCTCCATGTACCGCGCCACCCAGTCCACGGCCGCGTAGCCGGCCCGGCGAAACTCCTCCGGAGTCATGTGAAGATCGAACATGCTCGCTCCTTCAGCCCGCTGGCTTGAGCCCCAGGACTTGCACGACGGCGGCGTGTCCCTTGTGGCGATGTCCCTCGCTCACTTCGCGCTCGAGCTCCCGGGCCACCACGAGGTCGAGTCCCGCCAGATCACGCTCCAGCTCCTCCAGAGTCGTCATGAGGTCTGCCGTGGGCGGGCCACCGGTCCCGTACTCGAGTTGGCGCGGCGTGTAGGCCTCCAACACGAACGCACCGCCTGGCCTGAGTCCAGCCACGGCCGCCCTGTACAGCCTCGTGCGCGCGGCGGGCGGCAGGTGGCAGAATACCGAGACGATGCCGTCCCATGCCTCGGGATCGATGACGTACTCGGTGAGGTCGGCGATAATGGTGCGGATCCTCACCCCCAACTCGGCTGCCCGCCGCCGGGCCTTTGCGAGTCCCACTCCCGACCAGTCCACCGCAACTACGTCGAGCGCGCGCTGCGCGAGAAAGATTGCATTGCGGCCTTCCCCCGCACCGAGACAGAGCACTCGGCCCGGCGGTAGGCGGTCCATCACGGACACGAGGAATTGGTTCGGCGTCGTGCCGTACGCGAAGCCAGCCTGCCCGTAGCGCTCGTCCCAGCGGTTCGACGGAGCGTCGATCAATGTGCCTCGGCGAGAAAAAGCGCGAACGTGTCGTGCTCCCACACCAGGTCCACGCGGGCGAAGCCCGCGCGCTGGAGAGCATCGGCCGCCTTCGCGGCGGTGAACGGATAGTCGTGCCCCGATTCCTTGCGGAAGTTCCACTCCACGATGTCCTCCGGGCATCCCTCGGACAGGGCGAACGAGCGACGCTCGCTCACGAGCCGCTGTTGCACTACCGGATCGGGGTTCCGGATGAGATCCCCCCAAGCAAAGAGGCCTCCGTCGCCCAGCCATTCGGCAATCGTGCGGAGCAACTGCCGCTTCTCCGGAAACGGGATGTTGTGCAGCACCAGGTTCGAGAACACCGCATCGAACGGCTCGTCCGGCTCGAGCTGCAGAATGTCTGCCCGCACGACGTTCGCCCGCTTCCCGAACCGCTCCAGCTGGCGGCCGGCCTCGGCGCTCATCGCGGGGGAGGCGTCAACGGCGGTGAGCCGCACCCCCGGAATTGCCTCGAGCACCACCTGCGACATGCTGCCGTCCCCGGAACCGATGTCCAGCACGGTCCTGGGCGAGCGTTGGCGCAGGGCGTCCACGGTGCACCGCACCAGCTCGTCGTACTTGGGAACGAGTTGGCGGATCCTCGTGGCGTAGTCCCGCTGAAGGACCGCGTAGTACTCGTGCGCTGGCTGGAGCATGGGTCTCAGTTGAGAAGGTGTGGTGTCACCCTAGTTTGGCCCATCCACCGCGTGTGCCGCCGGCGGCGCGCTCCCCCCGCAGACGATCGAGGTTCTGCGCATCAGCTCCCCTCTGTCTTCCTGTTCTGCTTCGCGGCAGCGGTGAGTCGGTGCATCAGCTTGTGTGCCCAGGAATGCACGTCGTGCTCGGCCTCTCTCTGGCGCAGCGCTTCCATCCGGGTGTGGCGCTCCGGCAGCGGCATGGTGAGCGCGGTGTGCAACTTCGAGGCGGTGTCGTCCAGATCGTACGGGTTGGCGAGCAGCGCCTCCGCCATCGACTCCGCCGCACCCGCCATGTGCGACAGCACCAGAACCCCCGGGTCGCCCACCTGGCACGCGACGTACTCCTTCGCGACCAGATTCATCCCGTCCCTGAGCGGCGTCACCAGACCCACGTCGGCGTCGCGGTAGAGCGCCGCGAGTCGGTCGGGCGGTACCGTGCGGTAGAGGTAGCGGATGGGTGTCCAACTGGCGGAGGCGTAGCGTCCGTTGATCTGGCCCACCAATTCGTCGATCTCGCGCTTGAGCCAGCGGTACTCCGCTACCTCCGAGCGGCTCGGCACGGCGAGCTGGAGCAGGGTGGTGCGCTGGCGATGCTCGGGATGCAGCTCGAGGAGCCGGCTGAACGCCCTCAGTCGCTCGGGTATGCCCTTCGTGTAGTCGAGCCGGTCCACGCCGAGGATCACGCGTTGGTCCTCGGGGAAGCCGGTGCTGGGCGCGTGACGGGCCTGGTCCTCGTAGCGGGCATAGTCGATGCCGAGAGGCAGCGCGACCGCCCGCACGGTCCGGTGGCCGTGCTGCGCGATGCCGCGTCGCACGTCCACCTTGTCGCCCAGCAGTCGGTGCACGCAGTCGAGGAAATTGCGGACGTAGCCCGACACGTGGAATCCGACCAAGTCGCAGGCCAACATCCCGCGCAGCAGCTGCCGCGCCCACGGCAGGACTCGGAAGACGTCGTAAGGCGGGAACGGGATGTGCAGGAAGAAGCCGATGACGGCCTCGGGCGCCAGGCGGCGGAGCCGCGCCGGCGTCAGCATCAGCTGGTAGTCGTTCACCAGGACGGTGTCGCCCGGCTCGAGGTTGGCCGCCGTGGCTTCGGCGAACCGGTCGTTCACGCGCTCGTAGGCCTCCCACTCGCTCGTCTTGAAGCTGGCGCGCACCGGCATCGTGTGGAACAGGGGCCACAGGGCGCGGTTGGAAAAGCCGTGGTAGTAGCCCTTGATGTCGGCGCGGGGGATGTGGACGGGCTCGATCTGGAAGGCGTCGCCGGGGTCCGAGAGCGTCTCGCCGTCGCGCAGGTCCGTCCCGGGCCACCCGACCCACAGGCCGCCGCGATCCTCGAGCAGGGGCTCGAACGCCGCGACGAGTCCTCCGGTCGATCGCACCCGCTCGCTGCCGCGCGGTCCCCGTCTCACGGTGACCGGCAGGCGGTTGCTCACCGTCACCAGCTTGGACCTGTGTCGCGCCCCGGATTGCCGCTTGGCCATAGCGCTTCTCTCAGTGTGGCCTGAGCGCCGCGGGTTCGCACGCCGCCGACGTACGGCCACAACCAATAATCTACACCCCGGACACCGGACCGCTCGTCCGCCATCCCTCCAGCGGCACTCCCGCCGGAGGGTTGCGGTTTCCTGCAGGTTCGTGATTACATTGCACGCGCCATGGGTATACAGCCACTGTCGCGACTCACCGGTGTGGTGCCGCTCCCCCGAAGCTTCAGCTCCAGGTACGGCCCCCCCGTCATCTCGCACATCGATACCGACATCTTTCGGCGCACGTACTACACGTACTGCCTCGCCTGTGACTTCTGCTACGACGAGTGCTGCCAGTACGGGGTGGACGTGGACCTGTATCACTACGATCGCATCATGCGCCACGCGGATGCGCTCGAGTCATACACGGGGGTCTCTCGCGAGCGCTGGTTCACCACGGGAGTCGAGGTCGACCCGGAGGTGCCGGGTGGAGGGGCGCGCCGCACCCGGGTAGTGGGCGGTCGTTGCGTCTTCATCAACCGGGAGGGGCGTGGCTGCATGCTGCACAGCTTCTGCGTGGATGAGGGGCTCGACTTCCGCGAGCTCAAGTCGATGGTCGACTGCCTGTTCCCGCTCACGTTCTATGACGACACCGTCTGCGTCGCCGACGAAGTGGACGACGGGTCCCTGATCTGCCTGGGCAGTGGTCCCACGGTGTACCGCGGTGGGCGGGAGGAACTGGAGTACTACTTCGGTGGCGAGTTCGTGGCTGTGCTGGACGAGATGGAGGCGCGCGCTCTATAGCACCGCGCCGGCTGGTTAGGCGCCGGCCGGCACGAGATCGAGGAAGCGGTGCCCGTCGATCTCCAACGTCTCTCCGCGAGTGAACTTCACCGCCTCGCTGAAGTCCGGCCCGTCGAACACGAAGGTGTGATACTCGCCGCGCTCGCCACACGGATCGATCCCCTCCATCGTGCCGATCTCGGTCACCAGGTCGGCATCGAACTCGCGCCCGAGAAACGGGACCGCACGCTGCGCGAGGTCCACGCTCACGACGACCGCTCGATGGCCGCGCTCCACGACACCCCACGCCACCTCGATTCCGGGTCCACCCCAAAGGGGCTCGATGTGCTCGAGCCCGGCGGCCTTCACCCGCTCCTCGTACCACTCGCGCACGTCCGCGAGATGTACGTTGCCGAACACTACGCCCTGGACGTCGCGATCCTTGAGGTCGCGCAGTATCTGCTCGAAGACGGGCTCGAACGGATGGGGAGAGGTAGCCGCCGCCACGTATTCGAGGCCGAGAGACTCGGCCTGTGCGGCGATCAGTTCATGGCGCACGCCGTGGAAGCGGAGGCGTCCAGTGGAGCCTTCGTAGATCGTGGCGAGGATGCGGACGTCCATGCCTTCCTGGCGCGCGCGGTCGAGCGCCAGCATGGAGTCCTTGCCCCCGCTCGTCATGAGTGCGTAGGCCATGGGAGAAATTACGGATGGGGACGGGGGTGCGTTAGAGGCGGCCTTGACGCGGCCCGCCCCCCGTAGGGTTACTACAGCATCGTGCCCAACGACAAAGAGTCCAAGAAGAAGAAGCTCGAGGCTGCCGTAGTCTGGCGCGAGGCCCGCGAGATCATCTGGACCCGCCGCAAGCGCATTGCGCTGGGCGGGGTGCTGATGATCGTCAACCGCCTCGCGGGCCTGGTGCTGCCCGGATCGTCCAAGTTCCTGATCGATCGGGTGATCGGTGAGTCCAACGCCCAACTGCTGATCCCCCTGGCCGCGGTCATTGGGGTCGCGACGCTCGTGCAGGCCGGCACCTCGTTCGCCCTGTCGCAGGTCCTCGGCGTGATGGCTCAGCGCGCTATTACAGACATGCGCAAGGCGGTGCAGGCGCACGTGAGCCGGCTCCCGGTCAGCTACTTCGACTCCACCAAGACCGGGGTTCTCATCTCTCGCATCATGACCGACGCCGAGGGAATCCGGAACTTGGTCGGCACCGGCCTCGTCCGCCTCACCGGTGGCCTCGTGACCGCGGCGGTCGGGCTCGTGGTGCTGTTCGTGCTCAACTGGAAGCTCACGGCGGCGATCCTCTTGATCCTCGCCGTGTTCGGCATCGGGATGGCGTTCGCGTTCAACCGGTTGCGGCCGATCTTCCGGGACCGGGGCAAGATCAACGCCGAGGTGACGGGGCGGCTGGCCGAGTCGCTGGGCGGCGTCCGGGTGGTGAAGGCCTACGTGGCCGAGCGGGGCGAGGCCCTCGTGTTCGCACGCGGGGCGCATCGTCTGCTGCGCCGCGTTGCGAAGGCGGTGACGGGGATCTCCGCCATCGGCGCGTTCGCGACCGCGATCATGGGCATGATCAGCGTCCTGATGATCATCGTGGGCGGCCGCGCGATCCTCGCGGGCACGATGACCCTCGGCGACTTCGTGATGTACATCTTCTTCACGGGGTTGGTGGCGATGCCGCTGATCAGCATTGCCGAGATCGGCACGCAGATCAGCGAGGCCTTTGCGGGGCTCGACCGCATCCGCGAGATCCGTCAGATGGCGACGGAGGAGGACGCGGACGCCGAGCGTGCGGAGCTGGGTGACGTCTCGGGCGAGATCGCGTTCGAGGACGTGAGCTTCGAGTACAACCCCGGCGTCCTCGTTCTCAAGAACGTCTCGTTCACCGCCCCCGCCGGTTCCACCACCGCGCTGGTGGGCTCCAGCGGGTCGGGCAAGAGCACCCTCATCTCGCTCGTCATGGCGTTCAACCATCCGCTGTCGGGGACCGTGACGCTGGACGGAAGGGACCTGGACGACGTTCGCCTGCGGGACTACCGCGGCCTGCTCGGAGTGGTGTTGCAGGAGAACTTCCTGTTCGACGGCACGATCGCCGAGAACATCAGCTTCTCACACCCCCACGCCTCGATGGACCGGATCCGGGAAGCGGCTCGCATCGCCCACGCCGACGAGTTCATCGAGGAGTTCGACGACGGGTACGCTACGATCGTGGGCGAGCGCGGCGTGAAGCTGTCCGGCGGTCAGCGGCAGCGCATCGCCATCGCGCGCGCGGTCCTGGCCGATCCCAGGATCCTGATCCTGGACGAGGCGACCTCCAGCCTCGACAGCGAGAGCGAGGCGAAGATCCAGGACGGGCTGCGCACCCTGCGGCAGGGCCGCACCACCTTCGTGATCGCGCACCGGCTCTCCACAATCCGCAGCGCCGACCAGATCCTGGTGGTGGAGGGTGGGGAGATCGTGGAGCGCGGCACCCACGACGAGCTTTTCGCAAAGCGGGGCCGCTACCGCCAGCTGCACGACAAGCAGTACCGCATCGAGCATGACCGCTTCATCAATCCCGGCGAGGACCACACGCCCGAGCGGGAAGAGGACGAGATCGCAGTCCGCTCGACGGTGCGGGGGCCGCGCGACCTCTAGCCGCGCCGCCGCCGGTCCCCCGGCGCGCTTGGAATCGAAAACTCCGCAGCGTAGTTTCGACTCATGAGCAAGAAGGGCGAACTGCCCGTTCTCTGTCTCGTGCGGCTGGGCTCGGAGATCGCCATCAAGGCCCGCGGCACGCGGCGTCGCTTCCAGCAGCGCCTGGTGCGCAACATGCGCGATGCCCTTCACGCGGACGGCACTGCCTGCAAGGTGGACTCCCGCTGGAGCCGTATCCTCGTGGACGCTTCGGACCGCTCCGCGCTCGAGCGGATCGCTTCCGTGTTCGGCGTGAGCAGCGTATCGGAGGTCGAAGCCCGCGTCCCGGCCGAGCTGGACGAGATCGTGCGCGCGGGCGAGGCGCTCTACGCCGATCGCGTGCGCGGCAAGAAGTACGCGGTGCAGGCGCGTCGCGCCGGGAATCAGGCTTTCACGGCTCGGGACATCAAGGTGAAGCTGGGGGCGGCGCTCAACCGGGACGCCGAGGTGGATCTCGACAATCCGGACGTCACGGTCTCGGTCGAGGTGCGCGACGACGAGGCATTCCTGTTCAGCGGGCGGGTGCCCGGCGTGGGAGGGCTACCCCTCGGCGTCGAGGGCCGCGCCGTGTGCCTCATCTCGGGCGGCTTCGACTCCGCGGTAGCCGCCTGGCTCATGCTCAAGCGCGGAATCGCGCTGGACTACGTGTTCTGCAACCTGAGCGGAGAGGCGTACGAGCGGGCCGTGGTGTCGGTCGCGAAAATCCTCGCCGACGAGTGGTCCTTCGGCTACAGCCCCAGGATCCACGTCGTGGACTTCATCGAGCCGGTCGAGGAGCTGAAGCGCGCCGTCAAGTCCAGGTACTGGCAGGTCGTGCTCAAGCGCCTGATGTATCGGGTCGGTGAAACGATCGCGCTCGAGGGCGGCAGGGAGGCGGTGGTGACCGGCGAGGCGGTGGGACAGGTCTCTTCGCAGACACTCGGCAACCTCCGCGCCATAGACGAGGTGGCGACGCTTCCGGTGTTCCGCCCGCTACTGGGGTACGACAAGGTGGAGATCATCCGGCTGGCCGAGCGGATCGGCACGGCCATGCTGAGCGCGCACATCCGGGAGTACTGCGCGATCGTGCCCGACAAGCCCGTGACCCATGCCAAGCCGCAGGCTGCGCGGGACGAGGAGTCCAGGATGGACCTCTCGGTGCTGGACCGGGCGGTGGCGGGGCACAGGGTGCTGAACCTCAGGTCGCTCAGCGACGTGGACCTGGTCCAGCCCTACATCTTCGCGACCGAGGTCAAGGAGAACGCGGTGGTGTTCGACTGCCGCGAGCCGCACCACTACAGAACGTGGCACTACCCTGGGGCCGAGCAGCGCGACCTGTCCGACCTCGCCGCCCACTTCCGAAAGCTCGACAAGGCCCGGACCTACGTCCTCTACTGCACGTTCGGCGTGCAGTCGGCCTATGTTGCCGAGGCGATGCAGCGGGAGGGCTACGAGGCCTACTCGTTCAAGGGTGGACTGCGCCAGTTGGTTGAGTACGCGCGGGATCGCGGGCTGCCGGTGACGGCATAGGTCGTCACGTAACTCTCTGCAACACAATCATTTAGTGTGAAAAGTCCCGACTTGCACGGGGAGCTGGAGCCGCCAGGTACTTACGATATGTTGTAAGTGTGCCCAGATTCCCCTGACAGCGGGCCACCCCGGCGCCCGCCGAACAGCCATCCAGAGCGACGACGCGAT
>Ga0255055_10000728_pt1 | contig 24936 bp, 18 predicted proteins | sample JV7_2_27_MG_FD_188633 | JGI IMG/M metagenome (GOLD analysis project Ga0255055, IMG submission 188633) | Seawater microbial communities from Jervis Inlet, British Columbia, Canada - JV7_2_27 | ecosystem: Environmental > Aquatic > Marine > Inlet | place: Canada: British Columbia | collected...
TCCCACCGGATCGGAACTGGTAGACTGGCGCAAACTCGAACCGCACGACATTAAACCGGGGCAGGTGCTGGAAACGAATTCATTTGTTCTGGGTAAGCTGGTTGAAAAGTGCGGGGGCACCTTCAGGCGCCACGAGATGGTCGTTGACGATACCGATAAGATTAAACAGGCGCTAAAAACAGCCGTAAATGAAGATTATCAGTTGATCCTGGTTCTGGGCGGATCTTCAGCCGGTTCCGAGGATTTCGTCAAAACAGCAATTGTCGATCTTGGTGAAATCCAGGTCCACGGGGTAACCATCATGCCCGGCAAACCGGTTCTCATCGGATCAGTGGAAAATAAGCCGGTCTTTGGCATTCCTGGTTACCCGGTGTCTGCCATTATTGCATTCGAGCTGTTCGTTCAACCCCTGTTATATGCGCTGCTGGGCCAACCCCATCCGCAAAGAGAAACCATCGCGGTACAGCCGACCAAAAAGATCGCTTCCAAGCTCGGGGTGGAAGAATTTTTGCGCGTAAAGCTGGGTGAAGTGGGAGGTCGCATCGTCGCCACCCCGTTGCCCAGAGGAGCCGGCACCATTACGTCCATTACCGAAGCTGACGGCATCATCCGCATACCGAACCACGTGGAGGGCATCAACGACACCGAGAGGGTCTCTGCCGAACTTCTTCGTCCGCTTGCGGCCATTCGCCGAACAATCGTTATCGTGGGCAGCCATGACAATTCCCTGGATGTATTGGCTGATCAACTCAAGGCCGGTCACAGTGAATTGACGCTGTCCTCAAGCCATGTGGGCAGCATGGGGGGGTTGATGGCGATTAAACGCGGTGTCTGCCATCTGGCCGGCACCCACCTTTTGGATACCGAAGATGGGTCTTACAATATATCCTATCTAAAAAAATATCTGCCGGACACGGCCGTCAAACTCATCCATCTGGTTCAACGCGATCAGGGCCTGATCGTAAAGCCGGGCAACCCGAAGGAAATACACGGAATTGAGGATCTCGGCCGCAAAGACGTCAGATTTATCAACCGGCAGGTGGGTTCAGGCACCCGGATTTTACTGGACTACAAATTAAACCAGCTGGGCATCAAAGCGGATGCCATCAATGGCTATCAAAATGAAGAATTTACTCACATGGCCGTGGCGGTATCCGTCCTCAGCGGATCAGAGGATGCCGGCCTGGGGATTTATGCGGCAGCCAAAGCCCTGGATTTGGATTTTATACCGATGGTCACCGAGCAATACGACCTGGTGATTCCCCTGGAATATTTTGAAACCGAAGCGGTTCAGATCCTGCTTGAAATCATAAACCGCCCGGCGTTCAAGCAGCGGGTCGCGGCCCTGGGAGGGTATAGTACCGAAAAAACCGGGGAGATACTTATTTAGGTGCTTAATATCGAATAATGAACACGGAATGATGAATGTCGAAGTAAGGTATTCTACCCGTCGAGAGCCTCTGGGTCGAACGATCATTTTTACCTACTAAAAAAGACCGAGCGACACGCGGCGCCTGCGCTGCGCGAGCGATTCCATACTTCAGCATTCGAAATTCTCTCCAAGGCGTAGGATCTACGAACCGGAGGCCTTGTTCGATATTCGATATTCTTTTTTTTTCATCACCTTAATTACGGTACAAGCAAAATGATTTAGGACGTACACATGAATTCTACCGAGGCCATAATACTGGGCATTATCCAGGGCTTGACCGAATTTTTACCGGTTAGCAGTTCGGGGCACCTGGTCCTGTTTCAACAGCTGTTCGGGCTGAAAGAAGCCGAGCTGTTTTTCGATGTTTGCGTCCACCTGGGGACACTGGTGGCGGTCATGGTGGTCTTCCGTCAAGAAATAAAGAATATCATTTTGGCACTGATGCGGCTTATTTCTTCAACAGGGTCAAAAAAAACCATCTTGCAGAAGATTGAATCCGATCCGGATTTAAAAATGGCTTTGCTGATTGTTATCGGATCCATCCCAACCGCTGTTCTGGGATTTTTGTTCCGCGGTATCGCTGATCGGCTGTTTGCGTCGGTGTTTATCGTCGGTTTGATGCTGATGGTAACCGGCTTGCTTTTATGGCTCACCCGTTGGGCGGCAACCCGTGTCGAGCAGCCCGGCGCAGACCGTCTGACCCCTAAAAATGCATTTATCATCGGTGTCGTGCAGGGACTGGCCATCATCCCCGGTATTTCCAGATCGGGTTCTACGATCAGCATCGCACTGCTGCTGGGCATCCGCCGTGAAATGGCGGCCCGATATTCATTTTTGCTTTCCATTCCGGCCATTATCGGGGCCGGACTGCTGAGCTTTAAAGAGGGTTTATCCCAGACGGATCAAGCCATCCAGATTTCACTGCTGGGTGCGGTTGCAGCCGCTCTTGTGGGTTATGGTGCATTAAAATCGCTGCTGCATGTGGTAAAAAAAGGACGCCTGCATTTATTTGCACCCTACTGCTGGATGGCTGGCATCCTGGCGATCGTTTTCAGCTGGTAGCCGGTGACTGACTACTGGTCGCTGGCTTCTGGCTGCTGGAATAGGGCATCCAGCCAATACCTTCTTTGCCAATCCCATAAATCTTATGGTGTCAGTGTTCAGGTGTCAGGTGTCAGGATTACGAACCCGATGAAGCGAGGATTATCAGATTCTGCACACTGTCATTTGTTTGCTGACACCTGACACCTGACACCTGACACCTTGGGTTCATGAACCCTTAAATCCCCTTGTGCCGAATCTATCCCAATGATAAAAGGAATATCTTTTCATCCCAAAATGTAAAAACCCGTATGAATTTAGGCGATAAAAAAATATTTGCCACGCTTTTCTTTTCCATATTCGCCACCGTCACCGGCGTTGGAATCGTGGTGCCGCTGCTGCCGGTTTACGCGCATGACCAAGGAGCCACCGGCTTTTTAATTGGAATGATTTTTGGCTCTTTTTCACTGGGGCGAACATTTTTCCTGCCCTACTTTGGCCGGCTTTCAGACACAAAAGGACGCAAGCCGCTGATCGTTTCCGGACTTTTGGCTTACACGGTCATCTCATTGGGATTTATTTTTTTCAAGGAGGTCAATGCCCTCATTGTCCTGCGGTTTTTTCAGGGAATTGCTTCCGCCATGCTGATGCCGGTTATCCAGGCATACGTCGGTGATATTACGCCGACCGGCAATGAGGGATTCAGCATGGGACTGTTTAACATGTCCATGTTCTGCGGGTTGAGCATCGGGCCATTATTGGGCGGCGTCATTCATGACCGTTTCAGTCTGGAAACTTCGTTTGCCTGTATGGGATTGCTGGCACTAATCGGTTTTTTATTATGTCTTTTTTTGCTGCCTCCGACCCGTTCAGAAAAATATATCACCAGCGGCAAATCCCCATATGCCTGGAAGCAACTATTTTTAGATCGGAATATCGCCAGTATTTTTCTTTTCAGGTTCTCCCATATCCTGTGTATCGGAATTGTCTGGGCCTTCCTGCCGCTGTTTGCAAGAGTAAAGTTTTCATCTTCAAGCTCGGACATCGGTATATTAATCATGCTGGGCGTGCTCGTCAGCGGAGCACTCCACCTGCCCATGGGTCTTCTGGCGGACAAAATCAGTAAAAAATGGATGGTGGTTGCCGGCGGCCTGATCGTTGCGTGTGCCGTGTTTTCATTTGAATGGGTCCAGGGCTTCTGGGGACTGGTATGGGCCAGTATTTTCTTTGGAATCGGTGGGGGGATTGCCATGCCGGCTCTGATGGCCATTGCGGTCGTTAAAGGCAGCGAAACCGCTTCGATGGGATCAGTGATGGCGATTTTAACACTGGCGCACGCCCTGGGTATGCTTTGCGGATCCTTACTCGGTGGTCTGATGATGGATGTGTTTCAGTTGCGCGCTGCTTTCCCGCTGGGTGCGGCCGTTATGGCTGTAACCGTTGCTGTGTTTGTATTTAGCACAAGCTCCCAGACAAGATTATCGAATAGTTAAATTGACATCGATCATACTTGTATTACATTAGAAAAAAACAAGTTAGGGGCTTGGCCCCGAGTGGAAGAATCTATGAGTACCAAACGAGATTATTACGAAATTTTGAATGTCAGCCGAAATGCCACCGATAATGAATTAAAAGCAGCCTATCGCCAACTTGCATTAAAATACCACCCGGACAGAAATCCAGACGACAAATCAGCTGAAGAAAAATTTAAAGAAGCTGCTGAGGCTTACGAGGTTCTGCGGGATGCGCAAAAGCGCTCCCTTTATGATCAATATGGCCATGCCGGGCTTGAAAATACCGGCTTCCACGGATTCGGCGGCTTTGAAGATATTTTTTCAAGCTTTGGAGACATTTTTGAGGATTTTTTCGGTTTCACATCCCGGCGGCACTCAAGGAGCCGGGCCATGTCCGGAGCCGATTTGCGATATGATCTGAGTCTGGATTTTATGGAAGCGGTTTTTGGTACCGAAACCGAAATTGAAATCGAAAAGCGCGAAATTTGTCCCGACTGTGGCGGCAATGGTTGCGAAAAAGGCACCGAACCGGAAACCTGCCGGCATTGCAGCGGCACCGGTCAAGTTTCCCGCAGTCAGGGATTCTTTACGGTCCGCACCACCTGTCCGACATGCCGCGGTAATGGCCAGGTCATTGCTCATCCCTGCTCGAAATGCCGTGGCATGGGCCAGGTGATGGCCAGCAAAAAAGTCGCGGTCAAAATTCCGGCCGGTGTTGATCACGGCTCCAGATTGCGGCTGACCGGCGAGGGTGAGCCGGGTGTATATGGAGGTCCCCCCGGTGATCTCTATGTTTTCATCCATGTGAAGTCCCATGAGTTCTTCAAGCGCCGGGATACCGATATTATTTGTGAGATTCAAATTTCATTTGTCCAGGCCGCGCTGGGCGATAAAATCAGTGTTCCGACTTTAAACGGCAACAAAACCCTGGAGATTCCAAAAGGGACTCAACCGGGTGACGTATTTTATTTCAATGGAAAAGGCATCCTATCGTTAAGAACTCGCGGACGGGGCGACCAGATTATCCAGGTGGCAATAAAAACGCCGACCCATCTAACCAAAAAACAGGAAGCCATTCTGCAAGAATTTGCCAAGCTCGAAACCAAAAAGCTTTCAAGTAAAATAAAGAACATCCTCAAAGGAGATACCGGATGATTTTTCATTCTAATAACAATATTGCGGACTGGAAAAATGTATGAATTAAAAGTGGTAACGTGTTTTGCTGCGGCACATCAGCTAACGATGGTCGGATCCAAATGTGAAAACATGCACGGCCACAATTGGAAAATAGAGGTCTATGTGACCGGTGATAAATTAAATGCCGGCGGCGTCCTGGTGGACTTTGGGGAGATCAAGACCCATCTGGCCGATGTGATAAAAAAATTGGATCACAAATTTTTAAACGAACTGGATTATATCCCTGATGGAAACCCCTCGTCGGAAAACATCGCCTATTTTATTGCCACGGCGCTTCAATCCAAAATAGACAATTCATCAGCCCGGGTCAGCCGCGTCACCGCCTGGGAGTCCCATGATGCGTGTGCGACGTATGTCGTAAACAGATGACAGAGAACAGAGGTCAGAAGACAGATGTCAAAAACTGAAAGATGATCGGCCTAATCTGACTTCTGTTTTCTGTCTTCTGTCATCTGTTCTCTGAAACATACCGCTTCATCAGTTCGTCCCGATTTATAATGCAGGAGACATTCGGCACGTGCCGCCGGATGTTATCAAGCCCGCCTTCCTGCCGATCAACAAAAATAACGGCTCTGACAACTTCGAGTCCCTCGGAGCGGGCTCGATTGATGGCCTTAATCGTGGAGCCGCCGGTGGTGGCCACGTCATCGATAATCGCCACCCGCTCACCTGGCTGAATATCGCCCTCAATCCAGCGAATCATCCCATGATCTTTGCGGGTTTTGCGAATGGAAAAAGCATTTATGGGCTTGGCCTTCAATTCGGAGGCAAAAGCGGTGGCGACTGCCAGAGGATCGGCACCAAAAGTTAACCCGCCAACTGCGGTCACATCGTCGTCTTTAATCTCCTCAAATAACAGATGTCCTGCCAGAAACATGCCCCGGGCGCAGAGGGTAACCGGTTTGCAATTCACATAAAATTGACTCATGCGGCCCGACACCAGTTTATAAATCGGCTCTTTGCTGAATTTAAAAGATTTTCGACACAGCATATCGATCAGTTCTGCTTTCATTGCGACTGCCCCAGTATCAGAATGTTGAGGTTGTAAAAAAAATGAACTCTCCCTGCAGCAAGCTGCAGGGTATCAGGTCGGCTTCGCTATGCTTCGCCGATGAAAAGGAGATTGTCAAATTTTGATTCATCCCTCCTGCAAGCAGGAGGGAATTCAAATTTAAACTTTGAGCAAAACGATGAACCTGAAAATATTCATACCACGAAAGCACGAAAATATAAAAACACGAAATTCAATTCAGCAAGAAATATAATCCGCTTTCTTCTTTTTTCGTGCTTCCATTATTTCGTGTTTTCGTGGTTAATTTGTTTTTCTTAAATACTTACAGATTTTGTTGTTCGAACCTGCAAATCCGATTGTGTCCGTTTAGCAAGAAAATATTGATTTTAACACCTTGTTTCGATATAAAAAAGCCTCCACCGAAAAAGAAGAAGCCTGTTAATGGGATTCAGCGGAGGCTTTAAGCAAGGAAAACCCGGAAAGGCACTCCTTGAACTCGAACCGGTATGTACCAGTAAAATCCAGGTGGGTCAACTCGGAATCTCAAAATGATTTAAGCGTTAAATCCATAACAGATAGGGTATGATGATGAAAAATTTGGTTCTGCGGAATCTATTTCTTTATTTGATCATCGGGTGCTTGGCGTTGTTGCCGGTGGTTTCGAATGCAGACGATTCGACTGAAAAACTATCTTTAAAAGACACCATCGAAATGGCCATCGATGCCAACCTGAACCTGAAGCAATCCCGGGAAGAAGTCAAAGCAGCCGAAGAAACCCGCAAGGCGAGCATCACCCGGTTTTTCCCCACCCTCAGTACCTCCTATGACTATGTACACCGCAACAAAGAACTGACCCAGGAGCTCACTGGGCTTGGGACGGGTCCAGACTTTGTTGTGCGTCCCGATGATCAATATACATTTGTGACCTCGTTTAACCAGCCGATTTTCAGAGGATTTTCGCTGTTTAACCAGTACAAGGTTGCGGACCTGGGTCTCGACGCGGCCGAATTTGGCGAAAAAGTCACCCGTCAGGATGTGATTCTGGATGCAAAGAATGCCTTTTACTCGGTCTTAAAAACTGAAAAACTGCTGGGGGTTGTCAAGCAGCGCGTCACTCAGATCGCTGCCCAAAAGGAGGTAGCCGAAAATTTTTTTGAGGTCGGAATGTCCCCGCTGAATGATCTGCTGCAGGCCCAGGCATCGCTGGCCAATGCCCGGCAGGATTTTATTGTGGCCCAAAACAACCTTGCGATCGCCAAATCCCAGTTCAATATCATCCTGCGCCGACCGGTGAATGCGCCGGTGAAAATACAGGACCTCCTCGACTACTTACCCTTTGTCTATGATTTCACTTATTGTCTGGAAACAGCCAGAGAAAACCGGCTCGAAATCACCCTTGCCGATCTGGAGGTCGAAATCGCCGAAAAAGAAGTAAAGCTGGCCCAAAAGGATTATTTCCCTGCGGTCAATTTAAGGGGAAATTATACCCGCACCGGCGATGACTGGAACGCCAAGGGCGGGGAAGGCATTTCCGATTCCACTAGCTGGGAAATCCAGGCCATCGCCGAATGGGAATTCTGGCAGTGGGGTCGAACCCATTTTGGCGCAAGAGAAAAACTGCATCGTCTTTCACAGGCCCGGTACCGCCGATCGCAAATCCTGGACAACATTGAACTGGAGGTGAAAACGTCATTTTTGCGGACCACAGAAAGCGAAAAAAATATCATCACCGTCGAAAAAGCAATCGAGCAGGCCAAAGAAAACTTTCGAATAAACCAGGAACGCTTTAAAGAACAGGTGGCCACGACCACCGATGTTCTGGATGCCCAGACTTTGCTGTCGAATACCCTGACCAATTATTTTAACGCCTTATATGATTTTAAAATTTCAAAAGCCACGCTGTTCCGTTCGATGGGCCAGGAAGTGATGGAATGATTGAAGCAGATGCGAAGCGCTCAATAATTCGGATGTTCCATGTTCATCGCAATTACGGTATCAAAAAAGCTCTGATTGATATTACCCTTGATATTTCTAAAAACGATTTCGTATTTATAACCGGTCCGAGCGGAGCGGGAAAAACAACCCTGCTAAAACTCCTGTATTTGGCTGAATCGGTGTCGGAAGGCCAGGTCTTGATAGACGGCATGAACCTTTCCCGCGTTCCCCGCAAACGCATCCCATTTCTGCGCAGAAAATTCGGTATCATATTCCAGGATTATAAACTCATCGCCAGCCGAACCGTATTTGACAATGTCTCGCTCGTACTCGCGGCTGCCGGCAAAAAAAGGCGCCTGATTCAAAAAAAAGTCAGAAGCGTGCTTCGATTGGTCGGTATGGAGGATCGACAAAACGCCTTCCCGCCAAGTTTGTCCGGCGGAGAACAGCAGCGGGTGGCCGTTGCCCGCGCCATCATCGGTGACCCCAAAATCATCCTGGCCGATGAGCCCACCGGAAGCCTGGATGATGATTCTGCTAATATCATTATGAATTTGCTCAACGGCGTTCACATCCGAGGAACCACGGTTATCATTGCGACCCATGACAAAGATCTTATAAAGAAAACCGGCGGACGGGTCCTGCTTTTAAAACAGGGACGCTTGGAAGGATCGACGTTTACTGAAAAGCATTATGACAATTCTATTTTTTAAACGGGCCGTTGAAGATTTTCGCAATAACCGGCTGCTCAATATCATCACCCTTTTGACCATTTCGTTATCGATTCTAATCGTCAGCGCATTTTTTCTTTTTTTTATCAACACCAATGAGATTATGAATTTCTGGAAAAAGGGGCTGCGGGTTATGGCCTACCTGAAACCGGAATTGCCCAACTCGAAATTGACGGATTTAACCCGCCGGATTCAAAGCATTTCCGGTGTTGAAAACGTACGGTTCGTTTCAAAAAAAGAGGCCTTTAGCCAACTAAAAGCACAGATGAAACGGCAGGCGTCTTTATTTGACAATCTGGTCGAAAATCCATTGCCGGATGCATTTGAAATCCAGATGAACGCTGCGACCCAGGCCTGGGATAAGGTAGAATTTTTAGTAGCTAAAATTGAGGCCCTGGATGAAGTTCAAGAAGTTGAATACGGGCAGAGGTGGTTGGGCCGCTACACGCACATCTTCAATCTGTTTAAATTAACCGGGTATGCCATGTGTGGCATATTTTTTATGGCCGCCGTGTTTATCGTGGCCAATACCATCCGGCTGGTCATCTATTCCCGGCGGGATGAAATAGAGATTATGCGGCTGGTGGGCGCTGCGGAACGCTTTATCAAGGTCCCGTTTTACTTTCAGGGCCTGCTGCAGGGCGCACTCGGTGCAAGCATCGGCTTAGCCGTATTATTTTTCGCCTATCTGGTGATCGCATCCAATATCGAGCAGGGATTGTTTTCCGGCCTGTTTCAGATCCGGTTTCTTTCTCCGCTAATGTTAGGCGCCATCATCTTACTCAGTATGCTGGTCGGATGGTTTGGGTCTTACCTTGCCCTCAAGCAATATTTGAAAATCTAATTGAACGTCTCGGAATTTATACAACTTATTGGAAATATAGTGTTTTTTGCGTCCATCCACGTTGGAAAGCCACCTGGAATGATGGAATAGTGGATATAACCAACAAAAGCGCTTATCACGAAAGCACGAAAGAATGAAAACACGAAAAAAAGAAAAGATAATATTTCGTGCTTTTTCTATTTCGTGTTTTCGTGATTAATTTTTTTTAAGTTTCGTCAGATAAAATGAAAATTTCATTTCCTATAAACGACTGTTTCCACAAAGTTAATATGAGATTCTGTAAAAAAAACAAGCGGATTCGAATTTTATGCCTGGTGGCCGGCTGCCTGTTGATTTTTTCAGCCGGCTCGATTTTAAAAGCCCAGGATCAGAAACCCCGGATCGATGAATTTAAAAGAAAGGCCCGGGATATCAACCGTGAAATCGAAAAAAGCAAGGGCAAAATTCAAAAATTTTCCCATCGGGAAACTGATATTATTCTCAGGTTAAATCAGGCTGATCAGGCTTTAAATCGATCTCGAAACCGGATTGCCGGCCTCAGCCGTGAAATTGGCGGGCTCGAAAAAAAAATAACCAAAACAGCCGCAGCGTCTGAAAAACTGGTTAATCAGATAAAGGCCAATGAGGCATATGTCGCCAGCCGCCTGGTTGCTTTGTATAAATTAAACTGGCTGGGGAAATTCCATGTGATAGCTTCGGCCGAGAGCCTGCAGGAGCTGCTGCAGCGCAAAACAGCCATCGAGCGCATCCTGGCCTACGATGAAACGGTTATCAGAGAACTCATGGACAATCGGCTGGATCTGGAAACCGTCCGATCCCGTCTGGAGGCGCACCGGGATGAAAAGCGCCGGCGAGCAGACGAGTATCAGAAACAAATCAAACAGATGGCGGCTGAACGCAGGCAACGCTCCAAGCTGTTGGCCCGTGTGCGCAAAGAAAAATCCACCCAGCTGGCCGCCATTGAATCCCTGAAAGTGGCGGCCCGGGATTTAGATGAGAAGATCAAAAATTTAGGTATCGGATCGACGGCCGCGACTCCGCAAGAATATACCGCCGTCGAACCGTTTCGGGCATATAAAGGCTTGCTTAAAATGCCGGTAAAGGGTAAAATAGCAAGTCTTTTCGGTAAGTTTAAAAATACCCGCTATCAGGTTTTGAATTTTCGCAGCGGTATCGAGATTCAAACCGAAAGAGGCGAACCGATAGCGGCGGTCTATGCCGGCAAAATCCTTTACGCTGATTGGTTTAAAGGATACGGAAACATGATTATTATAGATCATGGGGACAATTACTATACGGTATATGCCCACATTGATGAAGCCTTTAAATCAACCGGGGATGCCGTCGAGGCCGGAGAGGTGATTGCGACTGTCGGCGATACCGGCTCCATTACCGGCCCCAAACTTTATTTTGAGGTCCGCCACCACGGAAAACCCCTGGACCCGATGCAGTGGCTTGAGACCGCTTCCAGTTAGAATTTTATAATTAAGGAGTAATTAAATGAGATTAAAGAAGATCCAGCACGTTAAGCTTTGGATGGTCATGGTAACTGCCGCGGTTTTTTGGACGATCGGAGCAGGCTTTTTTGGCGACCTTGACGCTAAAAGCGACGAGTCCTATGAGGGGTTGAAAATTTTTGCGGATGTGATTCAGCTGATTGAAAAAGAATATGTCGATGATGTCGAGTCAAAAGAGCTTATCCAAAAAGCCATTCAAGGCATGGTTCAAAGCTTGGATCCGCATTCATCGCTGTTGCCGCCGGAAGCGTTTGAAGATTTGCAAATTGACACCAAAGGCAAGTTTACGGGAATCGGGATCCACATCACGATGAAAGACGGATTTGTCACCGTAATATCTCCCATCGAAGACACGCCGGCTTACAAAGCCGGCATCATCGCCCAGGACCGCATCATAAAAGTCGACGGCAAGCCGGTTAAAGATCTGCGTGAAGCCGTGAATATGATGCGGGGACCGAAAGGCACCCGGGTTTCGGTTACCATCGCACGCAAGGGCGAAAAAAAACCGATTGATTTTGACCTGGTTCGCGATGTCATTCCGATTGTCAGTGTTAAAGAGGTCAATCTTAAACCCGGCTATAGCTACATTCGACTGTCGCAATTTTCAGGCAGCACGACCAGAGAGCTTGAAGCGGCTTTGAAAAAAATGGAATCCGCCAAGGTGCCGATGAAAGGACTTATTTTGGATTTGAGAAATAACGGCGGTGGATTGTTGAATCAGGCCATTAAGGTGTCCGATCTTTTTCTGGAAGAAGGCAAAATTTTATCCATCAAAGGGCGTAACAAGAAAAATACAAAGGTGTATATGGCCACACCGGATACGGTCAGCCGTAAATATCCAATCGTGGTGCTGATTAACAGCGGAAGTGCCAGCGCTTCTGAAATCGTTGCCGGCGCCCTTCAAGACCAAAAACGCGCCCTGATTCTGGGGACCACTTCTTTTGGTAAGGGCTCCGTGCAAACCGTAGAGACCCTGCGTGACGGTTCCGGTCTCAAGTTAACCATTGCCAGGTATTACACCCCCAGCGGCCGATCAATTCAGGCCAAAGGAATCGAACCGGACATTGTTTTAAAGCACAAACGCATCGATCCCGAGGAGTCGCAGGAAGAAGGCCTGTTAAAAGAAAAAGACCTGTTAAATCATCTTGAAGCCGAACCGGATAAAAATATAAACCAAAAGCCCGAACCTCAAAAATCAAAGCCCAAAAATCAGGAAATGGACTTTAGGGTCGGCCCGCTGACCGTCGAACAGCTTCAAACAGATAATCAGGTGAGACGGGCGCTCGAAATCCTTAACAGTTACGACATTTTTAAAAGTATAAATAGTTGATACTTGAAGCTGTCTCAAAAATAGTAGCTCACGCTCCGCGCATAATAACACCTAAATGGCTAAACGAAAACCAACCCGAAAAAAGAGACGCCCGAAAAAATCGCGTAAAAAACCCCCCGTTAAAAGCTCCTTTTTTAAAGCGCTGGCCGGAATGGCGATTCTGGCCGTGCTGGTCGTCGCCATCGGTTTTCTGATTTATCATCTGGCCCCGCCCCAAACCCTCTCACCGTCGCCGGCAGCTAAATCACCGAAGGCCAAGACGCCGGCGGTGAAGAAAAAACCGACATTTGAAATTTACCCGAAGGAAAAGCCGGCGCCTCGCCAGCCCTTGGCCAGGAAAGATATTCCAAAATCAATCCCGAAACCGGCACCCGGAAAGGCATTGCCTTCTGTGGCACTCATTCTCGATGATCTGGGCTATGATAAAAAAATCGCTCAAAAATTTGCGCAGCTAAATGTGGTCTTGACTTTTTCGATCCTGCCCCATAGCCCCTTTCAACAGAGGATTGCCCGCCTCGCGCGGTCAAAGGGTTTGGAAATCATGATTCATATGCCCATGGAACCGGTTGAGTATCCTGAGGTGGATCCGGGCCCCGGAACCCTGCTGACCTCAATGTCGCCGGATGAGTTGATCGACCAGCTCGACCAAAACCTCAATACCCTGCCTGGTGTCAAAGGAGTCAACAACCATATGGGTTCCAGGTTGACCTCGGAATCAACCCAGATGTATCAAATTTTTTCGGTCCTGAAGCAACGGGGACTCTTTTTTATTGACAGCCGGACCACGGCTGAATCATTGTGCGAGCCATCAGCGCATCTGTTTCAGATCCCTTTTGCCCAGCGGGACGTTTTTATTGACCACTATCTCAAACCGGATTTTATCCGCAACCAAATTAAGGAACTGATCCGGATTGCCAAGAAAAATGGTGCGGCGGTAGGCATCATGCATCCGCATTCGATGACATTACAGGTACTGCAGGAAATGTTGCCGGACCTCAAAGGCCAGGTTCGCCTGGTTCCGGCTTCAAAAGTTGTGCGCCCGCTGGGCTAGTGTTATGTCCCACAAGTAATTTACAAAACATAGATGGATTTTATTAATGTTAATTCGTTTTATTTTAGGTGTCAGTTCCCGGGTTCTGGGTTCAAAGGTTCAGGGTTGTGGGTTCAGAAGTTTCAGGATTTAAGTGTCCGATTTCTGGCTGTTGTCCTATTTCCTCTAACATCTGATGACTTATTTCTGCAGTTATCTAACCTCTGAACCTTTGAACGTTGAACCTTTGAACCAGGCGTTGTTTAAAGAACTCAACTGGACTTAAATATTCCACACGACTTTTGTAATATATTTAAGGGGCATGACACTGATACTGAATATAGACCATGTGCTCAGCAAATCACTGTCGAAAATTCTTGGGCTTGAAATGCAGTTTGAATATCGGGTAAAATAACAGCATGAACGACAAAGCACCACTGTACAACAGCCGCTTGACGAAAAATTATCTGGATTACATCGGCAAGCATCATCCTGATGTGAGTATCGATTTGATTTTGGACTATGCCGGGATGACCCGCTACGAAGTGGAAGATCCGGCGCACTGGTTTAACCAGAAGCAGATGGATGACTTCCAAGAAATCGTTATTCGAAAGACAGGTGATCTAAATATCTCCAGGGCAGTGGGACGGTATGCATCCTCCGGGGGCGGGTTTGGTGCCGCCAAGCAATATATTTTAGGATTAATGAGTCCAGTCTCAGGTTATTTATTGACGGAAAAATATTATCCTATTTTTAGCCGCGGGGCCGTTGTCAAAGCAAGGAAAGTAGGACCCATCACGGTTGAAATTGTTTCCAAGCCCAATCCGGGTGTCGATGAGAAACCCTATCAATGCGAAAATAGAACCGGTACTTTTGAGGCGATCGCAAGGTTGTTCACGGATAAATTCGCCGATGTGGATCACCCTGAATGCTTTCATAAAGGAGATCGCCACTGCCGGTATGTCATCACCTGGGAAAAGACCGCCGCACTGGTCTGGAAACGTGTCCGCAATTATGTTCTATTACTGGCCGGCCTGTGTTCGCTGATCCTGTTCGGGTTCATGCCACTCCCAACCTGGGGTGCTGTGGTGCTGGCCCTTGCCCTGCTTTCGGCAGGCGTTTCATATTATGCAGAATATCTTGAAAAAAAGGAACTGACCCACACCGTTGAAGCCCAGAAATCAGCCTCAGAAGACCTAATTCTGGAAAGCAATATCCGTTACAATAATGCTTCGCTTATCCAGGAGATCGGCCAGGCCACCTCGAAGATACTCGCCATTGATGATCTGCTTAAAAGCGTTGTCCGCGTTATGGAAAAACGCCTTGATTTTGACCGCGGTATGATCATGCTGGCAAACAAGGAAAAAACCCACTTGTATTATGCTGCCGGGTATGGCCATACCGAAGAACAGGAAAAATTTTTGAGCCAGCTCAAATTTAACCTGAATAATCCCGAATCCAAAGGGTTGTTCATCCTGACGATTAAAGAAACCAAACCGATTTTGGTCAATGATATCGATGAAATCGAGGACACCCTGTCTCCGAGAAGTCTGGAATTTGCAAAACGGATGGGCGGTAAATCCTTGATATGTGTACCGATTAACTATGAACACGAGGCGCTGGGCATCTTAGCAGTTGACAATATTAAGTCCAAAACGCCACTGAAGAAAAGCGACATGAACCTTTTAATGGGCATCGCGTCCCAGCTGGCGAACAGCATCATGAACGCCATGTCCTTCAAAAAGCTCCAAGGCAGCGAAAATAAATATCGCGAGCTCGTTGAAACCGCAAACAGCATCATCTTGCGGATGGACACGCGGGGTCGCATAACCTTTTCCAATGAGTTCGCCCAGCGATTTTTCGGCTATGCTGAAAATGAGATGCTCGGCATCAATGCCGGACATATTATTTTGCCGGCCGGCCGGGCGAACCACCAGGGGCTCGAACACCTGACCACATCTTTGCGCAAAGACCCCGATCGGCTGGTTGTCAGTGAAAATGAAACCGAACTCAGAAATAAAGAAAAGGTTTGGATCGCCTGGACTTATAAACCGATTTTTAATGATGAGGGGATTTTTAAAGAAATTTTATGTATCGGCAACGACATCACCGAACTCAAGTTGGCCGATATAGAAAAAAAAGATTTGCAGGCCCAGCTACAGCGAGCCCAGAAAATGGAAGCCATTGGTACGCTGGCCGGGGGAGTTGCGCACGATCTGAATAATATTTTATCCGGTATTGTCAGCTACCCGGAGCTTTTGCTGATGGATCTGGATGAAAAAAGCCCGCTGATCAAGCCGATATTAACCATTCAAAAATCCGGTGAAAAAGCGGCGGCAATTGTTCAGGATTTATTAACATTAGCTCGCAGAGGTGTGGCGACGACAGAAGTTGTCAATTTAAACAGCATCGTTTCGGAGTACTTGCTTAGCCCTGAGCATGAAATACTGCAGATGAATCATCCCGATGTAAAAGTGAAGCACCATCTGGATGCCAATCTGCTTAACATTATGGGTTCACCGGTTCATCTTTCAAAAAGCATAATGAATCTGGTATCCAATGCCGCAGAGGCCATGCTTGAAGGCGGAACAATAACCATTCGCAGCGAAAACCGCCACGCCGATAAACCGATAAACACCTTTGATGATATTGGAAAAGGAGATTATGTGACCCTGACCGTAACCGATACCGGAATTGGTATATCCAGCAAAGATATGGAGCGAATATTTGAACCGTTTTATACTAAAAAAGACATGGGTCGCAGTGGCACCGGGCTGGGAATGGCGGTGGTTTGGGGCACAGTAAAAGATCACAGGGGCTATATCGATATAAAAAGCCGGGAGGGCCAAGGCACGACCATCACCCTTTATTTTCCGGTCACCCGTAAAGAGTTGGTCACGGACTCAGAACTGGTAAGTCTTGAAGAAATTAAAGGCAACGGTGAATCCATCCTGATCATCGATGATGTCCTGGAACAGCGCCAGATTGCCTCTGAAATGTTGGAAAAACTGGGATATGCGGTAACAGCGGCGGCCAGCGGCGAAGAAGCGGTAGATTACATGGTCGACCATTCAGCGGATTTAATCGTGCTGGATATGATCATGGATCCGGGCATTGACGGCCTTGAAACCTACAAGAAGATATTGAAGCTTCGTCCCGGCCAGAAAACCATCATCGCCAGCGGATATTCAGAATCCGACCGCGTGAAAGAAGCTCAAAAAATCGGTGCCGGAGCGTATATTAAGAAGCCGTATTTAATCGAAAAGTTTGGACGTGCCGTGAAAAAGGAGTTGGAAGGCGGAAACTAGGATTTACCCTCGCACAGCATTTTGTATAGGGATTTTGGATAAAGAAAGGTAAATTCGTAACGGGCAAAGCCAATGACATCTTTATCTTTTAACATTGCGCGCTTTTTGCCCAGCCGCGAGCCGTTTATCTTGGTGCCATTGGTGGAGCCGGCATCCCGCAAATAATAAGCGCCATCTTCAATATCAATAATCGCGTGGCGCTTGGATATGGCATAGTCCGGCATAATCATATCGTTGCCGTTAATGCGCCCGATATAAAAGCTGCCGAGGGGAGTCGCCGGATATTGGCCTTTAACCAGCGGGTAAATGGCATGTTTTAAGCTTTCGGAAGCCGAAAGGGAACTGCCCATACTCTTGGTGGGTTCAAAAATTTGGGTTTTGTTGAGCTCATCGCTGTTCATTCCCGACTGAGTCGATATGATGCCCGTCTTGATCGCCGAACCGACCAGCACCGGACGCTGCATAAATCTTGCAAACGCCTCGGCTTCATTCTCCTGGGCCAGCTTGCGCAAGGCTGCCAGACTCACCCTTCCGGAGGCGCTCAGCATTTTTGCAATCCGGCCGGCGGGCACGGCCCGGTCTTGCTGACTTGGCGATGTCACCGGGGCCGTCTCGTTTGTTTTTTTCTTTTTTAAACGGGCGAATGCTCTACCCAGCATATTTACCCTCCTGTATATCAACTCGAAGCCGTTTCACACTTTCAGAACCTTCGCTGGATGATAAAATCATTAAGTTATTACAGTAAATTATCGCAGAAAGACCGCCAAAAGTCAAGATTTGGTCAAAGTGTTAAACATTACAGGGTTTTAAACCTGATAATATATATATATCGGCTGTTGCAGGGAAAAATTAAGCTATTAAGACAGATTTGATTGACTCTGAGCGTACAGATTTATAAGATAACACCTGAATTTTGCATGTAACTGTTCTGTACAGGCTATACAAGGTTAATTTATCTGAACCAACCTCAAGCCAAGTTTGGTGATTTCAAAATTCAAGTACTAAACCAAACAAATCTGCATCATACCTGTTGCTGGTGCGGCAGGGCCGGGTAAATTGATGATGAAATTATTTCTGAATATCACCTTAATCCTGTTAACGATTTTCGCCTGCTTTGTTGAAAACATCTATCTGACGTTTCGACCCCCCAAAGCCCAGAGCATCGCATCACTGACATTCAGAGCCCGCCAACCCTTCAACTATGATCAGAAAAAAGCCCTGAGTTCAAAACGGGTCCAGGCTCTTTCGCAGTTTGTTCCCGTATTTAATTATGTTCCGGAAAGGGTCAAGGCATCCAGGAAAAAGATGCAGGCCCTGACCAAGGAATTATTATCCTATCAGGTCCGCCGTAAAAACCGCATCGATGAACTGATCACATTTATCAACTCAGAACTCGGTGTGGAGATTTCTCCAAAAACCATGTCCCGGGTGCTGCGGTATCGGGATCTTAGAAAATTGTTGAAAGGCATTTTAACGATTGAAGAATCCATTCTTCAAAACAAAATTCTAGGTGACACCCAAAATTTAAAAGGTAAAAAAACCATCGAAATCCATGACCCCGCCCTGGCAGCACCGGCATTATCGGTTGTAAATGAACTGACATCCCTTGAAACGGCGCGACTTTCCTTACAGCAAAAAGTCAAACAACTCTTCTGGCAGGTAAACGAATCCATACTGGATCCAGTTTTAAAGATCTCCCAGGCAACCCTGCTGCCCAACCTGGTGTACGACCAAAAGGAAAATGCCCGGCGACTGGATAAGATTCATCGTCAATACCCACTTGAAACCCTTCGTTTTCAGGCCGGTGAAATCCTGATCCCTTTCCGCAAGGTATTAAACGAACAGGATGTGCTTTTGTTAAACACCTATCAAAAGCAGCAAACCAAAGAGATATACCGAAACATTCCCTGGATCCTGTTTACGGTCTTGTTTATGGTCATATTTTATAATTTATTCCTTACAAAGGTGTTGACAACCGGGTCACGCAAAGCACCGCCGCTGCGCCCGCTGATTTCGTTGCTGATTCTATGCATATTTATTCTTAAAGGGTGCCTGCTGTTTACCCCGTTGCCGATCTATGCCGTCCCCTTTGCATTTTTGCCGTTGATGGTGATCTCATTAAATCATGGAAAGCTGACAGCCACCGGTACCGCCATGGTGGGAACCATTCTGGTAAGCCTGTTTGCCGGGCCTCAATATACCATTGTGCTCTATTTTATCTTCGGCGGACTGGCCGCCGCACTGGTGTCGGCCAATATACAAAAGCGCTGGCAAATTATCTTGCCTTCCCTGATTGTGGGACTGGTTAACAGTGCCAGTGTACTGGCCTTCAGCCTGGATTGGCAGGCGGTTTTTCCGGCGACATCCACCCTGCCGGGTATCAGCGCACTGCTCCCAGGAAAGGGCCTCGAACCTGCTTTGATGCAGCACCTGGGCTGGGCTTTTGCCGGTGGCCTGGTGGCCGGTCCCCTGGCGCTTTTATGTTTACCGTTGCTGGAAATCAGCTGGGATACGGCTTCCACATTTAAACTCAATCGCTACACGGATCTGCAACGTCCTCTGATGAAAAAATTGCAAAAGCAGGCTCCCGGCACCTATCAGCACTCCATGACCGTGGCCTATCTGTCGCAAGTGGTGGGTGAGGCCGTCGGGGCCAATTCACTGCTTTTACGAATCGGCGCCTACTACCACGATATCGGCAAAATGGAAACGCCAAAGAATTTTATCGAAAATCAATTCAACAGCCAAAACCCGCATGACCTGTTAGATCCCTGGGAAAGCACGGAGTTGATCATCAACCATGTTAAAAACGGTATGAAGATCGCCATGGATTCGGGTTTGCCCAGAGCGGTGGTGGATTTGATTGTGCAGCATCATGGGACCCATCTCATGGAATATTTTTTTAGTTTAGCTGCCAAAGACCAGCCACGGGAAATCATTGATGAAACCGATTTCCGGTATTCGGGCCCCAAACCCCAGAGTACTGAAGCAGCCATTCTGATGATCGTCGATGCGGTGGAAGCCGCATCGCGCACGATGCAAGACCCTACCCGCATGAAGCTTGAAAAAATGGTCCAATTAATTGTCGGCAAACGGATTGCTGACGGACAATTTAGCCAGTGCGATTTAACGACCGGTGACATCTCTAAAATTGTGCGCGCCCTGGTCGATGCCCTGGAGGTCTCGTTTCATTCCCGCATCCGCTATCCGTGGCAAAAGCAAGCAACGGCTAAACGGAGATCGCGCTGGACATTTGGAACCGGTCAAAAGGGAAAAGAGCCACAATCCCGCAGCAGCTCCTTTAAGATGTAGTTTAGGGATAAAGCATTAAATAAGTGACTAAAGTGAACTAAAGTTTGAAGTGCCTAAAGTTATAGTGTCGCTGCGCTCCATCTTTTTATAAAAATGGCAGAATTCCTTAACTTTAGTCACTTTAGATCACTTCTCACCTTAGCTCACTTGCGTTGATGTATTTTTGAGACAGCTTCTCAAAGGAGTGCGGATGGCATATAGTTTACTGGAAGGCAACGAAGCAATCGCCCGGGGGGCCGTTGCAGCCGGTTGCCGTTTTTTTGCCGGTTATCCCATTACGCCGGCAACCACGATTTACCAAAGCATGCTCAACCTGCTGCCGCCCCTCGGCGGGATTTGCCTTCAGGGCGAGGATGAGATTGCCTCCATTGGATTTTGCCTGGGCGCATCCATGGCCGGCTTGAAAGTCATGACCGCTACCTCGGGTCCGGGAATCAGCCTTTACAGCGAAAACATTTCCTTTGCGATCGGCAGTGAAATTCCGATCGTAATCATCGACGTGCAGCGACTGGGACCTTCTACGGGCTCGGCCACCCGGGGAGCCGATGGGGATATCAACTTTTTGCGCTGGGGCAGCAGCGGCGGGCTGCCGGTTATTGTTCTGGCGCCGGTAGATGTGAAGGACTGTTTTATATTGACCATGCATGCCTTTAACCTGGCCGAAGAATTTCGCTGTCCGGTATTTGTGGCTTCCAATAAGGAAATCGGCATGACCCGGGAAAGCATTGATCTTCAGGGGTTGGACACTCCCGACATTGTCGAGCGCAGCGCTGCCCCGTCGGATCAGCCGTTGGTGCCTTTTCATGTGGACAGGGGACAAGCGGTCCCGAACTTTCTTCCCATCGGTGATAACGTTCTGGTTCGCCAGACCTCCTCGACCCATGGCGCCGACGGATATATCACCACCGACTCCGCTGCCATCGCCCGCAATCAGGAGCGCTTAAAGAAAAAACTGCTGTCAGCCATCGACCGGTTCTCTTTCCATGAAGTTTACAGCACCAAAAATGCCGATACGCTGCTGATTGCCTTTGGCGTTTCCGCCCGGGCCGCGAAAGCGGTATTCAAGGAGCAAGAGCGGCAGGGCAAACCGATTTCTCTGCTGGTATTAAAAACATTGTGGCCGGTGCCGGAAAATGTGATCCGGCACGCGGCCCGCAACGCCAGGCGCATTGTGGTGGTGGAGATGAACCTGGGACAATATGTCCGCGAAATAAAACGCATTCTACCCCAGAATCCGGTTGTCTTTTGCGGTCAAATGGACGGCCGGCTCATCACGCCCGCTCGGATCACGGAGACCATTGACAATGAATAGCCTTTTAAATGCCGACCGGCCGCCGGTTTTCTGTCCGGGCTGCACCCATGAACGCATCACCCATACCCTGGATCAGGCGTTTCAGAAAATGGGCCTGGCCGGCCATCAGATCGTGATCGTCAGCGATATCGGCTGTTCCGGATTGTTTGATATCTTTTTTCACACCCACGCCATGCACGGCCTGCACGGCCGCGCCCTGACCTATGCGGCCGGGCTGAAAATGGCACGGCCGGAACTCAACGTGGCCGTCACCATGGGCGACGGGGGGCAAGGCATTGGCGGGACTCACCTGCTGGCCGCCTGTCGCCGTAATATAGACCTGACGCTGCTGATCTTAAACAATTTTAATTTCGGTATGACCGGTGGTCAGTTTTCAGCCACCACTCCGCCGGAAGCCCAGCTGGGTTCGGGATTTTTAACTGCGCTGGAGCGCCCCCTGGATATCTGTGAAGTCGCCCGTTCCGCCGGTGCGCCGTATGTCCGCCGATGCTCCGGCTTCGACAAGAATCTTGCCCGGGAAATCCAGAGCGCCATCGAATACGAGGGGTTTTCGGTGATGGACATCTGGGGAATCTGTCCGGGGCGCTACACCAAAAAAAATCGGCTCAGCCCTAAAATGATCGATGATGCCCTGGCCAAGCTGCCGCCGCTGGAAGGCATTATACCTGAGAATGTCCGTCCGGAATACGGGCAACATTATCGCCAGATGGCAGCCGATCAGAACAAAGTCCCCGAGCCCGCGGTTATCAGTAATCAATACAAAGCACCTCAGACCGGTCGTCAGGAAGTCATTTTGCTTGGCAGCGCCGGCCAGCGGATCATCACCGCCGGCGAACTGCTGTGTATTGCCGGACTGACGGCCGGATTGAAGACCACCCAGAAAAATGAATACAACATCACCGTACTCAGAGGCCCTTCGATTAGTGAGCTGATTTTATCACCCGAAGAAATCGACTTTAGCGGAATTGACAACCCGACGGTGGTGGTGGCACTGGATCAGGAAGGGGTCGATCGGCGCCGGGATCTGTTTGAGCACCTGGCAATAAATGCGCTCATCATTCAAATCAGCGGCGTAAGCCTACCGGCCAGCAAGGCCCGCATCCATCAGGTCGATTTAAAAAACCAGGGAATCAAGCGCACGGACTGGGCCCTGGCCTCTCTGGCGGTGCTGGCCAAACTAAAAAAAGTCATACAGCCACAAATGCTGGAAGCCGCTTTAAAAATCAGATTTAAGGGCAACGCTCTTGATTCTTCATTAAAACTCGTCAAGCAAGTCAAAACAGGCAAAGAGGCTTAAGTTTCCCTGGTTGAGCCCGTTGCGCCGGATAAAAAAATGCCGCGGTCAGGTATTCTATCCGTCAGAAGCCTCCCATCTATATCCTCGGGGTCGAGAGACTGGATCGACCGATGATTTTTATTCATAAAAAAATCAGTGTGAACCGCTGCCAAACTTCGAAATTCGAAATTCCTTGTTCGATATTCGATATTCAATATACGCTTAATGTAATTGACTCCTTATATTGACGCCGATGAGCTACGCGGGACCGTACGCACGCCAACCGCTCAACCTTTTCTCAGGATCTTTACCACATCAAACTCCCCGTCCTCCCAAACAAAAGGCCCGGACGCCTCGGGTTGACAGCGATCAAAGGCAATCAAAACCGTCTTTTCAAACCATTTTAAAAAGCGCGCGGCCGCCCGGCGTGATAAGACACACTTTAGCCAGATCAACGCTCCGCCAAAACGCGTAATGCGCTGTCGGTCATCAAAGGCCGGCAGCCCGGCTTTTTGGGCCGCACTCCAGTAATAGGCATAGGTGGTTATAATGAGAAGCATCGCGGCCCCCCGGGCTCGTGAAATTTGAGGTGCCGGAATGGCATTAAAAAATCGGGGGAACTCACGTAACCGGCGAATGGCTCGCAGGATCAACTGGGAGCGCACTTCCCGGATACACTGCTCGCGGCGGGCGCCTTCCAGGCCGGGCAGCTGAGGATGGTAAAAAATTCCGCGCTCGTAATCTTTCTCCAGGTCACGCGTAATGTTGGCCAGCTGAATCACTTCGCCCACCACGGCGCATAAGCGCAGCCGGGCATCATCAATTTCCGGTGAAAGTCCCTGATCCAGCCGCTGCATTTCATCTGCAAAAAGAATCGGCGTGCCGAGCACATGCCAGCAGTAACGCGAAAGCTGCCCCGGGGTCTGCAGGGCTCCGTCCTGTTGAGCAAAAATCCGGCTGGACCAGATCATGCCTGTGCCCATACGCCGGACAAGCCGGCGAACGGCATCCTGCTGATGGCGGTCCAATCGCTCAAAGCTACGATCGATATCAGCTGCCCGGTTCACCAGCAGCAGATGCGTGCTTTCCCGTGGATCGCCGGTCAGGGCAGGATCAAGGGCGGGTGCCGATTTCAAACCGCCCGGGTCGCCAAACCGGTCCATAAAGAGCTGCAGGGCCCGTTCCTTTTCATTAAGAGTGGGCAAAAGATCTTCATAGGTGTCCAGCATCCGGCAGTAAAGATAGGCCAGCGCCAGCGCGCGCCGCATGCGCGGCGGGAGCAATACGATGACAAGCGAAAATGTGCGAGCCGCATGGGGCAAAATCTGCCAGAAAAAATGTTCGGGATCTTTGGCCTCCCTCAGTTTGGATAGCGGGGGCTTTCTGCGGTTAGCCAATAAATTAACAAAAATGGGACCCAGCAATGCGACCTCTTTGGTTGGTTAATTTGACCAGAAAAAAATTTTTCGCCACGAAAGCACGAAAGACAAAGAACATTTCGTGCTTTTTAATTTTCGTGATTTCGTGGTTTTGTGAAAGTCGTGCAAAAACAAAAGGCCCAAACTTCAGTTTCAGTCGGGCCTTTGATCTGGTCTCGCTGGTGCAGTTGCTGAAAAGTGTCTTATTCGAGGACCATCAGCACTTGATTGGTTGACACCTTATCGTCAACTTTCACTTTGATTTCTTTTACTTTACCGGCCTCAGGAGTCGGGATGGCATTCTCCATTTTCATGGCTTCAAGAATGACCACCTCTTGATACTCTAATACTTCATCACCCTCGTTCACAAGAATATTAATAATTGTACCTGGCATCGGCGCAAGAATTTCAGTTGCCATTCCTTCCTCCCTTCAAAAACTTTCGATTTTTATTTCACCTGGTTGTTAGCCTCCCCAAAACAGCCGGAGATGTGAATCAGCCAGAACCGTTTGATACTCGAAGGCGCAGTGAATGTCAAGTTCAAATAGTGTACTTCCGGCCTTGACGTGTATGCATCGTTCGTATATGGATCAGATGACAAAAATTTAGAAATACTTCAAAAGCTGGAGGAGGAATATGAGACCCTATTTTGAAAAAATGAAAGAATTTGGACAGGAACTAAAAGAAGGACAGATTAAAAGCACAGCGGCCAGTGTGAAGCAGATAC
>Ga0255055_10000731_pt1 | contig 24859 bp, 20 predicted proteins | sample JV7_2_27_MG_FD_188633 | JGI IMG/M metagenome (GOLD analysis project Ga0255055, IMG submission 188633) | Seawater microbial communities from Jervis Inlet, British Columbia, Canada - JV7_2_27 | ecosystem: Environmental > Aquatic > Marine > Inlet | place: Canada: British Columbia | collected...
GGATTATTTTCCCGATCACAAGCTGCCCTTCGAAGAAGAACCGGAGCCTCACCGGCGACACCCGCCGGGCAAGGCCGGCACCTGCACGCTTTGTGTACATCGCATAGAAGCCGGGCAAGAACCTGTTTGCGTTGCCGGATGTCCCTCAAAGGCCATGATTTTTGGTGACCTCGATGATCCCAACAGCCTGATTCATAAAAAACTTAGCAAATCGGTACAGTTACTGGCCGCTGAAGGAACCCAACCGAAGGTTCGTTACATTTTCAGTGACAATTTGCTGGAGGAGATAGAAACAAGGATAAGAAAAAATCCTAAAATGATCCTACCCTAAATAATCCTGCCGCAGATCCACTTTTTCTCCCCAACCTGATAAAATGATTATGTCCTACGAAATCTGAATTGATTCTGAAAAAAAGAAAGCAATTTCCAACGGCCCGAGGAGGAGGAGGACCTCTAATTCAGACCGGATAGAGCTCCAGTAGTCGGGGTGGCAGGGCAGTTCCAAAGGATTGAAAGGATTGCAGCCAAAGAAGAGAATTGCCGGAACGATAGATGTAATGCACCGCCCCCATGCCCAGTGACATATACACTTTTTTGTCGTATTGACCAATGGGCATTAAGTGAAAGAACGGCCCACCTTTGGCGGCAGCCATTTTTTCAATCATCAACTCAAAAGATTTTTGGGCATCCCTGCGATCGGTGTAGTAGGAGATATATAAAAAATCCTTTTGGTCGCGGCCATATTCGGCAATCACATTGGCATCGGTGGCCACGGTCTGCCCATGAAGCTTATCTACCACCCGGGCGGCCTGTTTACCGGTAATTACTCTGACGCGTTCTTTTTGGCCGATCTTTTCGGGGGTCGGCAAATTCAGTGGGCTAGCGCATCCGAGGATTAAGATTATAAAACCAAAGCCGATAATTTTTAGACTATATTTTAGGCTCATAAATTCAACCGAACTTATCACGAAGCAGTGCCTCAATTATCAGACGCCTCATGAAGTCATTCACCAAGCTGTTCATGGTGCATTTGCAACTTGAATTCACCTATTTATAAATAAAAAATGGGGACGTCTATGATTTTATTCAGATAGCATTTAGCCTACCTTATTTATAAATGAAATTCATTTTCGCTGGCTATTTTTTCACCCCATCGCGAGGATCGGCTCACTGCGGATTGGGACATTTTTAACCTGTGGGCAATCTCAACAGTGGTCATACCCAGTTCTTGATTGGCCCAGTAACAAAGCAGCCTGCGCGCTTTGACCGTCAGCGGGTCTTTACTACGGCTTAAAACAACCCGATATTCAATGTTTAACACTGCGGCTACTCTCGCAACAATCTTTTCAAAATCATATCCTTTTACCTCAATGGCATACCGTCGCTCCAAACGATCCTCGGCGGCCTTTAATACCTGCTCGACAAATTCACTGTCACCTAAGATACGCTCATCTCCCTTAAATCGAATTCCGGCCTTACGCAAGGTCTTCACCTGCTGCCAGCCTCCCAAGCTGCGAATCAACCCGCCGCCCGTCAGATCAGTCCGCCTTCCCGCGGCGATGCCTTTTTGAACAAATGCTCGATAGCTTCGGCGCGCGTCGGATACCTTGGCACCAAATATCTTTAAAACGTATTCGCTGCTTTGCCACTCTCGTCTTATTTTCCCCATAGTCGCGCTGTGACCGCACCATGGGTATTTATCCAACGCTTTCATATCCGGTACCAATTTTGCCCGCAGAGGATTCAAATGAATGTAGCGAACCAACTCCTTTAAATACATATCTTCTTGGCATAAAATGGACTTGTATCGGTTTTGAAATAATTGCCCGTGACGACGGTATTTACGGTTAAATGAAACTGCGTATCCGGTCAAAAGCCGGCGCATGACAGTTGCAATGGGCGCTAAGCCGGTTCGCACAAGCAAATGAACATGATTGGGGATCAAGGCCCACGCAAAGCAGGCGGTTTGAGTCTCAGAAATGACCGTGCCAAAGCGCTCTAAAAAGCTGTGCCTGTCAGCATCGGAGCGAAATATTTTCTTTCGCTCGATTCCCCGAATAATAATGTGCTGAATCGCACCGGCTGCATCTATCCTGGCTTTTCTTGGCATGCCTGGGTATTAACACCAATGAAAGACATAGTAAAGCATTAAATCATAGACGTCCCCCCTATTTTGGCTGATGTTGGTGTCAACAGCCAAACAATAAGGGGGCCATACCAATGAATTGGTGAAAGCCCCCTTATTTATAAATCTCAAAAAAAAATTACACGATATCTAAAAATAAATCGTCAGCGTTATTTTTAACCGCGGATTTCTTCTTTGACCGAAACGGCAATTTTAAACAGGGCGGTCATCACCAGAAACCCCAATGCCCAGACGCCCAGCGCGATCCCGATTTCCGGTAAAGAAGGAATGTACTCATTGACCTCATGCAACGGCGATGGGGTGAAACCACCGGCAATCATTCCAAGTCCTTTATCGATCCAGGTCCCCAGAAATATGACCACGCAGGCCACCGCCAGCACGCCTTCATTTTTGCGGGTGATGGGCATTACGGTCAAAATAATACCGACAATCATCAGGATAAATGAGGCCCACATCCAGGGCACATAAACGCCCTTACCGAGCAGACCGACAAACAGATACTTGAAGTGATCCATGTGCTCCGGGATCTGGCTGTAAAAAGCCACAAAGATTTCACACAGAAAGAAGAACACGTTGACGCAAATCGCGTAAGCCACGATTTTAGCCAGGGATTGAATTTGCTCCCGACCGGGATCAAAGCTGCTCACGCGCCGGATGATCAGGCAGCATAAGATCAGCAGGGCCGGGCCGGATGCAAAAGCCGATGACAAAAAGCGCGGCGCTAAAATGGCGGTCATCCAGAAGCCTCTGCCAGGCAGACCGGCGTAAAGGTAGGCGGTCACGGTGTGAATGCTGATCGCCCAGGGGATGGAAAGATAAATAAGCGGTTTTAACCATTTTTGAGGATGAACCCCGTTGCGCTCGGCTTCCAGAACATTCCAGCCGATGACAATATTTAAAAGGAGGTAGCCCTGCAGGACGATGGTATCCCAGAAGAGCACGGAATTCGGGCTTGGATATAAAAAGACATTCAGAACCCGCATGGGCTGGCCTAGGTCAACGAGAATAAACGTCACGCACATGATAACCGAAGCGATGGCTAAAAATTCACCTAAAATGGTGACCTTGCCAAAGGCCTTGTAGTCATGCAGGTAATAGGGAAGTACCACCATGACCCCTCCGGCAGCCACACCCACCAGAAAGGTAAAGTTGGCAATGTAAAACCCCCAGGACACATCCCGGCTGAGGCCGGTAATCCCCAACCCGAAATCGAGCTGTTTTAAATACAAAAGAAAGCCGATTCCGATAATGACCAATAAAAAGGTCATCCAGCCATAATATTTTTTGCCGCCTTTAATCGCTAATTCAAGCATTATTCACCTCACACGATGTAGTAAACACTGGGCTCGGTTCCCAGAGTCTGTTTACGACGAATGGTGTAGTTGGTTTTGATCAGTTCGCGAACTTGCGACGCAGGATCGTATAAATCCCCGAAGGCAAGCGCGCCGTTGGAGGCCTCCACACAGGCCGGTAATTGACCCACCGCCAGTCGCTCGGCACAGAAATTACATTTTTCGACCACGCCTTTCATACGCGTCGGAAATTCTTTGTTGAGTTCCGCATCCGCAATAAACGGCCGCGGATCCCGGTAGTTAAAACTTCTGGCACCAAACGGACAGGCCGCCATACAGAACCGGCATCCGATGCAGCGATGGAAATCCATAAACACGATTCCGTCGATTTCGCGCTTAAACGTGGCTTTGGTCGGACAGACCCGCACGCAGGGCGGGTTCTCACAATGGTTGCACAAAACCAGAAACGGGCGCTGCTCTACGCTTTCTGATAGAAATTGTGCGGCCTTGCCCGGAAAGGCATTGTGGTAATGAACGCCCCAGATCCATTTAATTTCATGCCGTTTGTTCTGCAAATGAGGAACATTGTGAATCTTGTGGCAGACTTCGATCAAGGGTGCCAGGTCTTCCTCAGATTCAAACTTGCGGGTATCGATGACCATGGCCCACTGCTTGGCTTTCAGCGATTTGGCCCCCGCTTTAATTACGGCTTCAGCCTCGGCAGCCTGTTCCTCCTTGGCGAACGCATTGAAGACCGGCTTGGTGGTCAACGCCAGAGTAGAAACCCCCAGCAATTGTAATATGCGTCTTCTGCTGCTATCCATTAGGTTTTCTCCTTCGGGTTTTCAATATGGCAACTCCAGCAATAGGGCCTGACTGAAGCGTAGTCGTGACAGCGGTCACAAAATTCAGCTTTGTTGGAATGACAGTCCAAACAGGTGTTGCTCAGACTCATGTTGAATTCTTTTCCCTGGGGGTTGACATAAATTCGCTTGCTGTCGCGCACCACCGAATCCCGCCAGACATCGAGCAGCTGCATGTGCTCGGATTTCATGTACTCTTTGGATCGAACGCACGCCTGGGCAGCCTTGGCCATGGGCGTCAGTACCGGCTCCGGTGCCGGCGCGGCTTTTCCGCGCATGTACCAGAACGGAAACAATACAATGATCAAAAATATGACCAATCCCGCAATGATCAGCGTTTTATTATTCATCAGCTTGTTCCTCCGACTCACCCTCTGATTCACCTTCTTGAACTTTTTCGACTTCACGACCCGGTATGTCTTCGCCCCGCAAGTCGGTGGCCCGTTCGTTCTCTCCGGGCATAATCAGGGCATTGGCTACCAGCTCATGCAGTCCGGTGACGTCAACCTCAGGCACCCAGTATTCCATCAGCGGCGGTAGGGCCGCCCGGTCAATGGCGCATATGCACGCCAGCATGTTGACGCCGTATTTTTCGTGAACATATTTGACCGCATTGGCCCGGGGCAGGCCGCCGGCCATCCGCAGTTCCATGTCCTCACCGGCGTTTAAACCTGCACCGCTGCCGCAGCAGAAGGTATTTTCCCGGATGGTATTGGCGGGCATTTCATAAAAATTATTGCACACGTTATTGATGACATAGCGGGGTTCTTCAAATATACCCATGCCGCGGGCCGGATTGCAGGAATCATGAAAGGTCACCTTTAGATGATCGTTGCGGCTGAGATCCAGCTCGAGCTTGCCGTGCATAATCAAATCGGATGTAAACTCGGCAATATGCACCATCTTATTGGATTTGGCATTTTCAAACTTGGTTCCGGTAATGGGCGACACCGGCTCTTCGAGAAAATCGGCCGGGCCGTTCATGGTGTCCATATACTGATTGATCACCCGCCACATGTGTCCGCATTCACCACCCAGAATCCATTTAACACCCAGGCGTTTGGCTTCGGCATACATCTTGGAGTTGAGTCGTTTCATGGTTTCGTGGGAGGTAAAAAATCCGAAATTGCCGCCTTCCGAACCATAGGTGCTCCAGGTCACATCAAGTCCGTATTTTTCCTTTAAATAATGAAACAGCATCAGGTAGCCCATGGCGGTATAGGTGCCCGGATCGGCAAACACATCACCGGATGGGGTAATAAAAAGAATATCGGCGCCTTTTTTATTAATACTGTAATCGACCTGGACGCTGGTGACCTCCTCGATGTCTTCGACAAAAAAGTCGAGCATATCCTTGAAGGCGTGGGGCTGGATCCCCAGATGATTTCCGGTGCGATAACAGTTGGCCACCGGGGTGGCGATCCAGTCAATGTTTAAACCCAGCAGGTTCAACAGCTCCCTGCCCATGATGGTGATCTCGGCCGTATCAATACCGTAAGGGCAAAACACCGAACAGCGCCGGCACTCGGAGCATTGAAACAGGTAGTACCACCACTCTTTGAGCACATCGACGGTCATGGGGCGGGCGCCGTTTACTTTCCCTAAAATTTTGCCCATACGGGTAAAGTCGTTACGGTAAACGGATCGCAGCAGCTCGGCCCGCAGTACCGGCATGTTTTTGGGATCACCGGTTCCAATAAAATAGTGGCACTTGTCGGCGCAGGCCCCGCAACGCACGCAAATGTCCATGAACACTTTAAAGGATCGAAATTTTTCCAATCGTTCCTTAAAGCCTTCATGAATGATCTCCTGCCAGTTTTCCGGCAGTTTCCAGTCCTCATCCAAAGGGTTCCATTCCCTGGCATGGGGAAGTCCGAGGTATTCGACACTTTTCGGATTGGAGGCGTAACAATACATCCCTTTGCGGATATTGACCGGAACCTCCATCCAGTCCGTTTTGGGCGGGCGGTGATCGATCTGGATGAGTTCTTCAGGTTTGGGTGTTTCATCTGCCATAGTTTACTCCTTTTGCTCTTCTTGCTCTGGCGCTGAATCTGAGGCCGGCTCTTCCGCAGGCGAGGGTTGCGGCATTTTTTCAACCGGCAGCCCGACTTCTACCATTTTTTCACGGAACTCATCTTCATACTCATCATAGGTATGCACCGGTACCGGGTAATTCCAGGGATTAATGTGCCTTCTGACCCGGGTGTCGGTGGTCATATTGCGTGTCGGGCTCAGGAAAACCCCGCCCAGGTGCATTAGTTTGCTGAACGGAAAATAGGCCAGCAGGATGCTGACAAAAAAGATATGAACAAAAAACACCGCATCGACCCCGGCCGGAATCGTCGGCTGAAAGGTGACCAACCCCATGGTCAGTTCTTTGACGGCGGTGACATCCACTTTGGTCACATAGCGCATGAAGATTCCGCTAAGGGCAATGCCGAAGATCAGAAACAGCGGGAAATAATCGGATGCGATGGAAATATATTTGACTTGGTGGACAAAAAGCCTTCTTAAAAACAGGTAGCTCACAGCGGCCAGCAACACAAATCCGGAAATAAAAACACCGGGAAGCCCGAATTTAAAGGCCGGGTAGATGATCTCCATCCGGAAGAAACTGTCAACATTTTCGATAAGCTGGACCACAAACGGCACCGGCTCGATAAAAAACCGCAAATGCCGGATTAATACCACCAAAAAAGCATAGTGAAAGGCCAAAGCCCCCACCCATAAAAAAAGCTCCAGCTGGTAAGAGATTCGTCCGCCTTCTTTTAATTTCATGCGCGTATTACGAAACAGTGATCGAAAGGTCAGGATTTCCAGTGCCATTCGCACCACAACCTGCCACGTATTCGTCGGACAATCAAACTTGGAATGTTTGATCCAGGGCAGCGATTTCTGCTGACCGCCGGTGGTGGGAATCTTGAAAGGCACCGCCGAACGCGACCAGCCGATCACCCGATATGCAAATCCAAGGACAAAGGTGATAAGGGCCAGGTAGGGAATAACGACACCGAACACATACTGGAGTCCCGGCACCTGAGCGCCCAGGAAGGCAATTAAAAAAAGAACGATAACGGCAATCAGTGGAATGGTGTACCTTAAATTCATTGAACAGCACCTCACTCTGAGGTCCGGACAGCCGGCTTCACCGACTAACGGTAACCTCCATCAAAAAAATTAATGGTTAACGTCTTTCATCTTCTTGGGTTTCTGCGACACGTCTACAATTAAACCCGCCCTCTCAAAGGCCCTAAAAGTTTGGTTGCGCGTCTCGTTGGCCGAAATCTCATATATTTTTTCTTTACAATCCATATACAGATCAAAAGCCAGCAGGCACAACTGATCGATTTTGGATTCAAACTCCAATAATTGCCTGGCATTAGCAGCATTTTGGAGTTCGTTTGCCAAATTTTCACGAAGAACTTTTTTTAACAAGAGAATAAACCCGGTGGCTTGAGAGGGGCTAAAATCCTGAATGGCACGGATGCGGATGATGGGATCCAGGTAAGCTTTGATGGCCTCCGGGTCAAAAGTATCGAGGAGTTGATCCATTAAAAACGCAATCCCTTTGGAAGTCATGCTGCCGACAGGATTGCCGAATTGATCTTTCTGACCCTTGTAAAATTGCGCGGTATCGGGTGCATAGGTTTGAATGGTGGCTTCAAACCAGTTTTGGATGATTTCGCTCTTATTTTTTTGGATAAGTTCTTTCAGATCGGTTCCCATATACGCTCCCGAAAGTCCTGTCTAGGTAGCAAATCTGTTCAGAATTATTGAAGATAAGGCCGAAAGGCATACGTATAAACAACTTGCAGATTTCTGTCAAGAATAAATGGAAAAACCACTGCGCCGGCATATTAGCGCGTATGCAAGGGTTCTGTTCTTCAACTAAAATGCTCTTTTTTTACGATCTTGCTGAATTATTTCAGGGATCGGGGGATTTTTATCATCCGTTCTCAATTGACCCGTATGGGGTTTCGGCCGCATGCGGTCCGCAACAATATAATCTCCCAGAACCAACGAACGGCAGCAGATTCGCTAAGATGTGCCCCGGGGCAGCCCCACCGACACCCAAGGCAGCGATCACCCTCGCTGCCTGTCTTGGGGTGAACTCAGGATTCCGGGGGCGTTGCCAAAGCCCGGGAAAGATTTGTTGCGGCCGACTGCGGCCGGAACCCCATACGGGCCGAAACGGTGCCTTGAAATTGTCTGAGTTGGCAGTATAATGTGTTTCAGGTAAAAACTCCCAGATTCCTCAATTATTTCGCTTGAAAACTCCAAAAACCGCTTTTCAGTCTCGGCCAAGCCGGAAGCTTGAGTAGCCCGTCTTGACAATTTAGAGCGAAAAAATTATAAGATCCTTAAATAATGAAATATTTTAATATAAGACACTCAAGATTTGACAGGCTCGATAACATGAATAGCAGATAAGGATAGGGTAATGAAAGTAAAAGCCTCTCGAGAAGAATTGGCAAAGCAAATCAAAGAGCTCGAAGCAAAAGTTGTCCGAAATCAAAAGCCCGATGACGCTCAGGATCAATGTGGACTGTTTTATAACCTTTGCCTCGAATCCGCACCCTTTGGGATCATGGTTTACGACAAGACGGGAACCATCTTAATTTTCAATTCACAACTGGAATGGATCTCGGGTTATCGCAAAAAAGAAATACCGGATGTTAAAACCTGGATTGAAAAACTCTATCCGGATGAAGAATACCGCAAACTGGTCATTGAAGAACGAAAAAAGGCCGATTCCGAGAAAAAACTGCGCGAAAGGAAGGCGATTATAACAACCAAAGGTGGAGACAAAAGTCTTTGCCGGTTTTCATCCCTCCTTTTTGATACGGGGATTCGAATTGTCTTTATCAAGGATGTCGCTGAACAACGACTGGCTGAAGAATTACTGCACGAAAGCGAGGAGAGGTTCCGATTGCTTTCAGAGGCCGCATTTGAAGCCATCATCATTCATAAAGACGGCGTCCTGCTTAAAGCCAACGACCAATTTTTTAACATGTTTGGGTATAAACCGAAAGAATTGCTCGGAATTCAGGTTGTTCCGAAAGTTATTGCAAAAGAATCGGTTGAATTCGTCAAAAAGCAGATCGAGTCCGGGACGTCCACACCTTATGAAGCAATGGGAAGAAAAAAAGACGAGGAAAAATTCCCCATATTATGTCATGCAAAACCCATAAAATATCAGGGCCGCGAGGTTCGGGTGGTGGCCATTAGAGATCTATCCTACCATAAAAAGGCCGAGCAGGCATTGCGGGAAAGCGAAAAAAATTATCGTACCATGATTGATGACACCCCGGCTTTAATTTGTCGATTTCTGCCGGATGGAACGCTGACTTTTGTCAACAATCGGTATTGCAGTTACTTCAATAAAAACCGAAATGACCTTGTCGGTCAAAACTTTTTCCAATATATCCCCAAACATGCACGCAAACAGGTCAGGCAGCATTTCACCTCGCTCAACCAGCAAGAGTCCATGACAACCTATGAGCATCAGGTCATCGCACCCGATGGAACCCTGCGGTGGCAACAATGGACGGATCGAGCCATTTTTAACGCGGACGGCAAGGTAACTGAATACCAGTCGGTGGGAATTGACATTACGGAACTGAAGGATACAGAAATGGCACTGCAGGAATCTGAGGAAAAATTTAGAACGGTTGCCGAACAGTCTCCGAATATGATCTTTATCAATAAGGGCGGCAAGGTTGTCTATGTGAATCAGAAATGTGAGGAAATGATGGGGTATAAAAGAGATGAGTTTTATTCACCCGAGTTTGAATTCCTCACGCTGATCGCACCCGAAAGCATCGAAAGGGCCAGATCCAATTTTAAAGAGCATAGTACCGGTCAAGAAGTTGAACCCTGTGAGTATAGCCTTGTCAAAAAAAAGGGCAAAAGAATCGAGGCCATTATCACCACCAAGCTGATCAATTACGAGGGCGCCCGCTCGATCCTGGGTATTGTTACGGACATCAGCGATCGCAAAAAGGCTGAAAATGCCCTCAAAGAAAAGGATACAATGCTGGAGCAGCAGGCCCAGCACCTTGAAGAAGTCAATACAGCCCTAAAAGTTCTGCTCGAACACCGTGAGCAAGAAAAGCAGGAATTAGAAGAAAACCTGCTGGCCAATATCAAGAAACTGGTCTTTCCGTATCTGGAAAAGCTGGATAAAGGCCAGCTGGATGCAGGGAGTCAGACCTATCTGGATATCATCAAATCAAATCTCAAAGACCTGGTTTCGCCTCTGGTAAACAGGCTTTCTTCAAATTACCTGGCATTAACCCCAACCGAACTTCAGATAACCGACCTGATCAAACACGGCAAAACGAGCAAAGAGATCGGCGCCATGCTCCATGTATCCGCCAAAGCCGTGGCATTTCACCGGGGCAACATTCGCAACAAACTGGGTTTGACCCATAAAAAAATAAATCTTCAGACCTACCTCCAATCCTTTCCGCAGTAATACCAGTTCTTTACTGGTATTATTCTATTAATCTTTTGGTATTAAGCCCAATCGATTTTTCTGATAATCTACTTTATATTCAATCCGGCCAGGACGTTGGAAACCATTCAAATCGCCAGCGCGGATTGATGCTTAACGGCCATCAAAGACCCTAACCGCATCAGGTTCATACACCTCCGGCAGCCCGTAAATGGTTATGGGTTAAATACAGATGTTGCAAAAGGAGATTGATTCCAAATGTCTCAGGGGCTTGAGAAGCAGCTTGAAAATGTCCTGCTCGAGTTGGCAAAAGACAACCAGAATTCCGATTTGACGGATCTTAACACGCTGATTCAAGAATTAAATACCTACCAGGACGTTTTGGAACAGCAGAACAACGATCTTCGACAAGAAATTACCAAACTTAAAAAGTCCAGGAACTATTACCGCGATTTGTATGACTCGGCCCCCACCGCATTCTTTACCCTCGACAACCAGGGGATAATTCTGGATGTCAATTTTGCCGGCACAGAGCTGATTGGGGTGGAAAAAAGTCAATTAATCAGTTCAGATTTAGCCCAGCGTGTGGCACCGGATTTTATGGATGCGTTTTTTTACCATCGTAAATGGACCCTGGAGTCCGATGTCAGGCAGACTTGTGAGCTGAAGCTGGTAAAAGGAGATTGTTCTACATTTTTTGCCCACCTAGAAAGCATATCTTTAGCGCTTAATGATGGTGATCAAACGTCGATACAGACCATTATCACTGACATCAGCGATCAAAAACAGACGGAAAGCACATTGGAGTTGGCCAAAACCAGGGCTGAGGATGCGGGCAAAATCAAAGGTGAGTTCCTGTCCAAGATGAGTCACGAATTCCGAACACCGCTTAACCACATCATCGGATTTACCGGATTGGCCCTGGAAGACAGCTCCGGAAATTTGAATGCAACCCAAAAAGAATACCTCGATGCGGTGGTTCAAAGCAGCCATCATTTGCTGACCCTCGTTAAGGATATTCTGGATTTATCCAAGCTGGAGGCCGGTACGTTGGAACTTGAGCCTACGGATGTTAAGCTCAAGACCCTTTTAGAAAATGGTATTGCCGGATTCGAGCAAAAAGCCGTCGATCGCGGAATGACCCTGCTAAAAGATTTTGATGGCGCACCGGATACCATCCGGGCGGATGAAGGCATGCTCAAACAGATTGTTTATCATCTTCTTTCAAACGCTTTAAAATTTACAAATGACGGTGGCGAGGTGCTTTTAAGTGCACGCACCGTTGACTGCATTGTGCGGTCAGGTCGCAGATGTGGAGATGCCAGGGATTTAAAAATCTTTCAGGAATGTATCGAAACCCGTAACATGATAGGAGCGGAGCTCAATAAATGCGTTGAAGTCTCGGTTGCAGACACCGGAATTGGATTGAATGCTGAAGATCAGAAGAACGTCTTTGAACCTTTCAAACAGGTGGACGAATCATTAAGCCGCACGCACCAGGGAGCAGGCATCGGGTTATCACTGGCTAAAAGTCTGGTTGAACTCCAGGGTGGTAAAATCTGGGTGGAGAGCGAAGGCGAAAGCAAAGGGTCCACGTTTCGCTTCATTTTACCGATCTAAAGGTGATAAGGATGATATTGTCCGGCGAACCATTAAACCATAAAGGCCTGATTCTGCTGGTGGACGACGAAGAGATTGTGTTGGATGTGGGCAGCCAAATGCTCGATAAAATAGGCTACTCCGTTTTTAAGGCCAAAAATGGCAAAGAAGCAATTGCCATCTTCAGGGAGCACAAAGCACAGGTTAACCCGGAAGAATTTACCTACTTACAACCGATTTTACATCCACAGCTTTCCATTCAACTATCTGCAATTATTTATAAATCTTCTCTCACAGATTTGGCATGATTCCTGCTAAAGTTAGTTGCAGCACAGGTGCCCGCTATAGCTCCCAGGAGCTTCCGGCAATGTAAAATATGCATGAAAGCACCCGACAAAGCGGTACACCAATTTCATTATTAATATTATAGGTGGTTTGAATCGCCGGATCATGTTCGAAGGTCCCGCTATAAAGCGGGATTTCACGTCTTGATTTAATAAATTATTGAGTTCAACAAGGCGTAATTGACCCGCATGAGCGGGGAGACGGTGGGTTGAAACCAGTTATAAGCGAAGGGATAGTTAATGTCCGACACCTACACCATTCTGATCGTAGAGGACGATCCCGGATTCACGAGTTATCTAAAACGCCTGCTGCGCCGTAAGGACCTCACCCTTATAACCGCAAATAGCGGCCGGCAGGCAATTCAGTGCTTGAATGATAACAGAATCGATCTCGTTCTGCAGGATATCGGGCTGCCGGACATCGACGGCTATCAGGTCATGGATCTCATCCGTCAGGAATTTCCGGCAACCCTCGTCATTGTCATAACCGGAGAGGTAACCGTGGAATCGGCGGTTAAGGCCCTGCGCAAAGGCGCTTATGATTACCTCAGAAAACCCTTTGAGTCCACCGAATTGCTGAATACCGTCGATAATGCGCTGGATCGAATAAGACTGGAGCAGCAGCAAATACAGGCTGAGGAAAAGTTAAGAGATAGCGAAGAAAAATATCACCAGCTTTTTGAAAGTGAATCTGATGCCATAATGGTAATTGATGCCGAAACTTTGCGTTTTGATGAAGCAAATATGGCTGCCCAGCAGCTTTACGGTTATAGCAGAGAAGAATTCTTAAATCTGATTTTAGAAGATATCTCCGCCGAAAAAGACAAAACACAGACGGTGGTGGAAAAAGTCAGAAAGGGCACCCAGGGCAGTCGGATAGTTCCCTGTCGATATTTTATAAAAAAAGACGGGACCATCTTTCCCGGGGAGTTGAGTGTGGCGACCTTTACTTCAGGGGGGCGCAATAAAATCATCGGAGCAATCCGTGATATCACCGAGCGCCACCAGAAAGATGAAGAGCTGAGGCAGACCAAACAGCGGCTGCAGCATATCCTGGCTTCCAACCCGGCCGTTATCTACTCCTGTAATCCAACCGGTGATTGTGCCACCACATTTATCAGCGACAATGTCAAAACCGAACTGGGATATGAATCCCGGGAATATACTCAGAATCGCGAGTTCTGGATCGATCATATCCACCCCGATGACGTTCAGTACGTAAAAGATGAGTTTTCCAAACTGGTGGATCAGGGTAGCCATGTTCTCGAGTACCGTTTTCGACATAAAAACGGCAGCTATCGCTGGATGCGCGACGAACTTCGCCTGCTCTTTGGAGAAGAAGGCAAATCAGTGGAAGTCGTCGGCTCCTGGACAGACATCACCGATATGAAGCAGACCGAAGAAGCCCTGCGCAAAAGCGAGCAGCAGTTTCGGGATCTGATCGAAAATTCACCTATTGGAATTTCCATTTTCCAGGATGAGCAATTTGTTTACCAGAATCCTGAACAAATTAGAATAAACGGGCCCTCTTCTGAAAAAAGCACTTTTCAGGACCTTGAAAAAATCCACCCCGACGACCTGGATAAAGTTAAAACCGCATATCGACGAATTTTTAAGGGAGAGGTTTTAAAAATTGAGGTTGATTTCAGATTTTTCGGGTCGGCAAAAAAGCACGCAAAAACCGATATGCGCTGGGTTTGGTGCCGCGCCATCGCGTTTAAATACTATGGCAAAGATGCGATCCTGGTAAATGCCATAGACATTACAAAAGCCAAGCAACTTGAGCACCAGCTGTTGATCAAAAACAAAATGCTATCCCTGGGGCGTGTGGCCGCCGGAATTGCCCATGAAACTCGCAACCCGCTGACCGGCATCAATACCTATCTGTATACGATTGAAGATCTCTGCGAATCAGACCGGCTTGGACCGGAAGACATGGAAATCATCCGCCAGATTCTGACCCAGATCCAGGTGGCCTCCAACAAAATCGAATCGGTCATCAAGCGCGTCATGGATTTCTCCAAACCCGGAGCCCCCAAAATGGTGCGCACCAATATCAATGTATCTCTGGAAGAAGCCATCAAGCTTTCGTCCGTCACCATGCGCAAAAACGATATCAAAATCGAGAAATCCTTAGCCCCCAATTTGCCCCCATGCTATGCCGACCCTCACCTGATCGAGCAGGTGGTCTTAAACCTGATTACCAACGCCGCTAAAGCAATGGAAAATTCCAATGGCAACAAACGCGTTCAAATAAAATCATCTGCCAGAAACAACACCCTTAGGATCCAGGTTGCCGACTCCGGACCCGGAGTACCTTTTGAACTTAGAGAAAAAATATTTGATCCCTTTTTTACCACGAAAGATGATGGCTCCGGGATCGGTTTAAACATCGCCCAGAGGATCGTGGCGGACCACAATGGCTCCATATCGCTGGATAGCAGTAAATGGGGCGGTGCCGAATTTAAGATTGAACTTCCCATTGAAAGAAGGATAAGTACCCGATGACGTCTTACTCCATATATGTCGTGGATGATGAAGCCGTGGCGCGCAACGGCCTCAAGCTGGCTTTGAAAAAAAAGAATTACAAGGTGCGGGCATTTGAGTCGGCCGAGTCCGCCCTGAAAGCCATCGACGAAGACCCGCCGGATCTGGTTCTCCTGGATATCGGACTTCCCGGCATGAGCGGTGTTGAAGCCCTGGAGATTATCAAAGAGCGCCATCCCGAAGTGATCATCGTCATGATTACCGCCTATGAAGATGTGCAAACGGTGGTGGCTTCCATGAAAAACGGCGCCTATGAATATGTGGTCAAACCGGTCCAGATGAACGCGCTGCTGGTCATATTGCGAAACGCCTTTGAAACCATTGCCATGCGCAAGGAGATCCAGGCCCTTCACGAAAAATACCTCAAAGAAAACCTGCCCTGCTTTATCGGCGAAAGCAACGCCATTCAGGATGTCATGGAGCTGGTCAGCAAAGTCTCCCAGAGCTCGGACACAGCGGTCCTGATTCAAGGTGAAACCGGCACAGGCAAAGAGCTGATTGCCAAGGCCATCCATTACAAAAGCCCCAATTTTAAGGGACCGATGGTGGCCCTAAACTGTGCGGCCGTGCCCAAAGAGCTGATTGAAAGTGAACTTTTTGGATATGAAAAGGGGGCTTTCACCGGTGCCGAAAAAGCAGGCAAAACGGGTCTGGTAGAAGAAGCTGCCGAAGGAACCCTGTTTCTTGACGAAATCGGTGATCTCAGCATGGAGGCCCAGGCCAAACTGCTGCGATTCCTCGAACAAGGTGAGTATTACCGGGTTGGCGGCACAAAAAAGCTTTCCGTAAAAACAAGGCTCATTTCTGCAATCAACAAAGATCTGCTGAGCCTGGTCGAAAAAAACCTTTTCAGGCTGGACCTTTATCACCGCTTTGCCGTCGTCAAGCTTGAGGTCCCTTCTTTGAATCAGCGCCCGGATGATATCATTCCCATGACCAAACAATTTTTGGTGGAGTTCAGCCAAAAGTTTAGCAAATCGTTTAGCGGTATTTCCACCGAAGCTGAAGCCGCGTTGAAGGAATATAGCTGGCCCGGAAACGTGCGCGAGCTGAAAAATCTGATTGAACGCGGGGTTTTGCTTTCCGATGGTCCGGAGCTGATGCTGGAAGATTTAGACTTAAAAGATGTCAATGGCCGCGAAAGCTCCAAACAGTCCGATAATGGGCACCACCTGCCGTCTGTTTGTCCCTCCGGGATTGACTTTTCCGCCATCATCGCAGACATTGAAAAAGCGTATTTGGAAGAAGCCCTCAAACTGGCCAACGGTAACGAAAGCAAAGCCGCCCTGCTGCTGAACCTGACCCGCGACAAATTCCGCTACCGCCGCCAAAAGCTGGGTGGTGTCCGTTAAGAATTTATTCACCACAGAGACGTTCACCCTTTTGAATCCTCCGCAGGAGGGCAGGGAGAACGCAGAGAATAGTTTTCTTGGACTGATTTTCTGATCCCGCAAAATGGATTTCATATTTCGCGGGACAGGTATCTAAAATCAGTCCAAACAATCTGTCTCCAGCAAAATACATCTCATTCCGCTTAATTCCTTATTTAGATTTCCAACCTCCGATTCTTCATCTTTGAAATTCGCTTTTTGAATGCTGTTGTTCTTATCTATAATTCTTGATAGTAGGGTCGGCCACCGTGCCGACCCAAATCGGCAGCCGCAGTGGGCTGCCCTACGCTCATGTCTGAAGCGGCAGTCACGGACTTCGGCGAGCCCAGTCGAGACGCGGGCTGCCATACGTAACTATCGATGGCCGAAAGACTTGACATTTATTATCGATCGAGTTAATGTAAAACATATTAATGATCGATGGAGATTTTGTAAATGGAATCTGTAACCCTTTCACCGAAATTTCAGATCGTGATCCCGAGCAAGATCAGGAATTCTCTTAAATTGAAGCCGGGTCTAAAAATTCAGATCCTGGTTTACGGCAATCGAATTGAACTCATACCGCTGAAAAAGATTTCGGATATGCGCGGATTTCTAAAGGGAATCAGCACAGATGTTGAGCGGGAGCCGGACCGCATATGAATCTAGTAGATTCTTCAGCCTGGCTTGAGTACCTTGCAAACGGTCCCAATGCGGAATATTTTTCTGCTCCGCTAAAAGATACCGGCAATTTAATCGTGCCCACCATCTGCATTTATGAGGTCTTCAAAGCCGTCTTACGGCAACGCGGCGAAGATGCCGCGCTGCAAACAGCTGCCCTGATGAAGCAGGGAACCACCATTGATCTAACCGACGAACTTGCGCTTCAGGCTGCAAACATAAGCATTGAATACCGGATACCCATGGCCGATAGTATCATCCTGGCCACCGCGCGTGTCCACGAAGCCGTTTTGTGGACCCAGGATCAAGATTTTAAGAGTATAGAAAACGTCAACTATTTCCCAAAGTAATTCAGGGGTCGGTGAGTTTTTTCATTCCAAGCTTGTCATTCCCGCGAAGCAGACTGTGTCGCAATTGGTAAAACTACGCATGTTGGTGTTTTGTCATGCCGGGCTTGATCCGGCATCCAGCAACGTAACATTATGAAAAAGCAATGGATTCCGGGTCAAGCCCGGCATGACAGGCACAAATTAATCGTTTTTTAAATTATGACACAGTCTCGAAGGCGGAAATCCAGAAATGTTTTGCTGAAACAGCTGGATGCCCGCCTAGCGCGGGCATGACGGTAAAACTGCCCAACCTCTCAAATAATTATATGTTTATGTTAAATTCTATCATCGAGGTATTAAGTTGTTATGAACTCAGATTCAAATAAAAGAGGACCAGATGAAATGGTTTCAAGATAAAGCAAAAAATAGAAGCTTTTCAGTCTCTCAACTAATCCGGGAAGTGATTAAATTTTATGGCGTTCACGAAGAAAGGCTTCTTGAAAATCGAAAAAGGAAAGCCCTTGATGCTGTAGGACGTTTTTCTTCGGAAGCTCCTGATGTTTCTATACAGCACGATCATTACATGGCACAGGCATATGCGAAAAAAGAATCGTAATGCATTTGAATGCTACTACCGCCGCCAGAAATTAAATGGTGCCCGTTGAGGGCTTATTCACCGCAGAGACGCAAAGGACGCAGAGAATAGTTATCTTGGACTGATTTTCTGAGACGGAAAATCAGTCCAAACAATCAGCCTACGGCATTAAACATCACGTCCCGTTCCATCCCTGATTTAATTCCCGCACTAATATCTAACACTACCTTTTCTGGCCTCAGGGCTGTATAGCCGATCCTCAAACTTGCCCTGTGAAATTTGGAGTCTATTTCACCGGGGCGAAGTGCTCCTCAAGGTCCGCAGGACCGCTCCTCTAGCGAAGCGATCTAAAGGCGCTCTCTGCGCCTTTATTTGAGCGTTTTTCCACAATTTTTTGGGTCAATTTCCGCAATTTTTGCCTATCTGCGGATATCTCAGAAATTCAATAGTCTAACTTATTGAAATTATTATAATTTATAAAATGGCCCTTTTGGCACAATCCCTGCAAAACAACCCGTAGAACACTTGTATACAAATCCTGATGGAGAGAAAAAAATGAATCCCTTCAATGAGTTAAAAGATTTCAAGACGCTGCTGGTCGACGATGATGAGTTCATCCGCGATTCGCTCAAAATTGCGTTTACCACCAAAGGCTGCTCGATGCGGGTGGCTGAGACCGCTGAAGAAGGCCTGCAGGCCATCAAGGAAGAACAATTCGACATCATCATCAGCGATTTCAGGCTGCCCGGGATGAACGGCCTGGATTTTCTTAAACTGGCAACCGCCACTCACCCGGCGGCCGTCAATATCCTCATCACCGCATACCGGGATGAACACATGTTTTCCGAAGCCATCAGGATTGGTGTCACTGAATTTATCGAGAAACCCTTTTCAGTAAAAACGCTGGTCGCTTTGCTGGCCCTTTCGCTGAAAAGACAAACCAAAAAACGCATCATCGCAGGAAAAAACTAGGATTTCATAGCTTAGCAGGCAAAGCATGCAACAAAATTTTAACCCCATAACATCACACGACGCGAAGCGGAACCCGGCTGATCGGGCTCTGGGCCGTGATGGGGTGGATTGTGCTTTGCCTGCCGTCCGTAAAAAATAAAACTGCGCATCTTAAAAATATTCTATTTTCAATTGCAGCGCCGCTTCGTTTCATCTTGATATGTCTCATTGCCGGCGCGATGATGATGGTTTCTGCGGGTCCCGCTGCCGCCGTCCAGAAAGTTCAGGACCTCGGGACGAACAACACCAAAACCAGCGGTACCACCCTCGCAGTAACCCTTGCGAGCGCTGTAACGAATGGAAACAGCGTGATCATCTCCTTCGCCGCCGATGATGGCGGCGGCACCGTCACCTGTGCAGATGATGCGGGCACTGGAAACAGCTACAGCGTCGACGTTGATGTGACCAACTCCGGCCAAGTTCGCGCCGTAATTATTTCAGCCCACAACGTATCCGGGCTTAGCATCGGAAGAACAATCACCGTGACCACTACCAATAGTATAGCGGCGCGAGCCATGTCGGTGACGGAATTCAGCAGCCTGGTCACATCTGCGACGCTCGATCAGACCAAAAGCAGTACCGGCACCGGCACTGCGCCGACTTCCACTGCTACAAGTACCACGACCGTAGCCAACGAGTTGCTGATCGGGGCCATTGGACATGAGGGCAAAACCAGCGTCACATTTACGGCGGGAAGTATTTGGACAGGCCTTCCCAGAGATGGCACCGGCACAGGCGCACCCCATACAAATGTTACCATCAACCCTGAATACGGGATTGTCAAGGCAACCGGCACCTACACGGCAGACGGCTTATTGGGCTCTTCAGTTGGTTGGGCGGCTGCCATTGCCACCTATAAAAGGCTGGATTATTATCTGAATCAGGCTGCCTACCGCTGGCGTAATGATGATGGCAATGAAGCCAATGCCACCTATACCTGGGGTGAAAATGACAAGATATATGGGATACAGAAAGGGTCCGGCGTCCAGCGGCTGCGTTTTTTAGTGGCCAATGAAGGCACCCAGGGTACCGGGGCAATCGGCTATCAGCTGCAGGTCAATGAAACCGCCACCTGTAGTTCTGCCGGTTACAGCGCCGTGCCCACCGATACCAGCGGTGATTGGCAAATTATCGCATCGCAACTATCCGATGGCTTTGCGACCGACATTAATACCGGCGGTCTGACCAATCCGGTGGGATACACCTGGGTGGACGGTGAGCAAAAAGATAGCGGGAATACCACTAGCGGCATCACGATAGCCGCCAGTTATTTTACCGAAGTTGAATTTTCCGTCCAGGCTACCACCAACGCCACCGACAACGGAGACTATTGTTTCCGATTAATCGATTCCGGCGGAATCGGTCTGGACAATTACACCTTCTATGCTCAAGCGCGAATCATCCCGGCAACCGCGATCACCCTGGCCGCTTTTAACGCCCGGGGAGAAAACAATTCGGTCAGTGTGGATTGGGAAACCGGCCAGGAAATCAACAATCTGGGCTTCAACCTGTATCGCAGCACCAGCCCCGCGGGTCCTTTTGTCAAAATAAATAACAGCCTGATTCCCGGCTTACTCTATTCGGTTAAAGGCAAATCCTACAGCTACATCGACACTGCCGTCACGCCGGGCACGCTTTACTACTATAAGCTGGAAGACATCGATGCTTCCGGCATACGCACCTTCCACGGTCCGGTCTGCGTGGACTGGGATACCGACGGCATGCCCGATGACTGGGAGATCGCTCACGGGCTCAATCCCTGGGTCAACGATGCCGACCTGGATGCTGACAGCGACGGGCTGACCAATTGGGAAGAATAGAACTGGGTTTTGATCCGTTCAACCCGGATAGCGACGGAGACGGCATCTTGGACGGCCAGGAAGGCTACCGGATTGAACGCGAAGACTCAAACGGCTCCCGGGGTCTGACCCGCGGGGTGCAGATCTTAGCCTCCGATGAAAGCGGGATAACCCTGGAGCTTTCCACCGATACGTTTGATACCGAAGTCGTAACTGCCGGCGGTCAGGAATTTGAGCGCCTGCGCATTGCCGATTACATCCACGGCCACACCCAGGTGGTGGGCAAGCCCGAGGTGCCGGTTAAAGGCATCTTTTTAGATCTGCCTGAGGGTCAATCCGCCACCCTATCGGTGCTGCAAACCGAAGTCGACACTTACGCCGGCTATCAGGTCTTTCCGGTACCCGAAAACATCCTGGACGAACAGGGCACGCTCACAGCAGTGGGCGAAAGCTTTGTATGGGATGAGTCCGCTTATCAAATCGATGAATTTTACCCGGCCGCGGTAGCCCGGCTGGGCGACGGGTTTGTCTTCCGCGGGCAGATCAAACAGCAGGTGCTGTTTCATCCGCTCAGCTTTAATCCGGCCACCGGAGAGCTGCGCCAGTATCGCAAAATCCGAGTTCGCATCGATTATGAAGACGGCAGTCTGGCCAAAGCCGACACCCGCAGCCCGGCACCCTGGCAGCTGCCGATCACTAACGGGACTTCTGAGGGCATGCCCTCGATCGGCAAAATGGCCATCGCCTTCGGCGCTTCGCCGATCATGGTCAATCCCATCTCACCGGTCCTGTCCTCTCTGGGTATTCTCGTCAATGCCCTGTGGTCGCCGAATAGCGGTGCTCAAGGAACAGCGTACAAGATCCTGGTAGAAGAAGAAAGCATCTACCGCCTCACAAGGGATTATTTAGTCAATAATGGCGTGGATGTGGATGCCCTGGATTTAAGTCAGATCCGCATCTACAATCTAGGGGTGGAAATCGCCATCACCATATATGATCAAAACGGAGATGATGTCATTGACAGCTCCGACTACATCGAATTTTACGGCCAGCCCGTTACAGCGCAATACGCCAAATATGGCCGGCATAACGTCTACTGGCTGCTGACCGCCGGCGGCACGGGCACCCCCAGGCGCATGGCTGAAGTTGACGGCACACCGGCAGCCGGAGCAGCCGCCGCAACCCACACTTACACCGTACATTATGAGGAAGATGAATATTATCTGGGGCTGGCTCTGGGTGATGATTCTCTGGATCGCTGGTTTTTTGACGACCTGGTCCTGGGTTCGGCCCTGACCGGCACCCCGGATCCGGTGCCGACCGACTTCAGCATTACCCTGCCCGGCGTGGCCGGACAGGGCAGCCTGATTCTCTCCATGCGGGGATACTACGACACCTATCATGATGTTGAAATTCAGGTGAACGGCGTCTTTGCCAATATCGCGAACTGGACTGGAATTTCATTTCATGAGGTTACCCTGGACGGAATTAATCTTTTAGAAGGCGACAACATCATTACCCTTATCTGCAACCGGGATATGGATGCCGTCATCGTGGATTGGTTTGAAATCACCTATGCGCGCATGTTTCAGGCATCAAACAATAGCCTGAAATTCTCTCATGACAGCGGTTACCGCTATCAAATAAACAATTTTGATGCCGGTAATCTGGTGACATTTGACATTACGCAAGCAACCGATACGGCGCGGGTAGTCAACCTTGAGATCAGCGGCACAAATCCATATACATTGGAATTTGAGCCGCCAGTCAACCCGGGGGCAACCGAGACCTATCTCGTGCTCACATCGGATTCCAGTAAGATTCCGGTTGGGCTGATTGAGGATACAGCTGCAGACCTGGCCCTTACAGCCAACGGAGCAGACTATATACTCATCACCCACCGGGATCTGGGCTGGGATGCCAACGGCGATGCCTACGGGTGGCTCGATGACCTGGTGGCCTTGCGTGAAGGCCAGGGACTGCGGGTCAAAGTGGTGGATGTGCAAGACATCTTCGATGAGTTTAGCTATGGGATGACATCCGCCGAGGCCATCCGTGATTTTCTATCGTATGCTTACCACAACTGGGAGCCGCCGGCACCTCAATATATATTGCTGGTCGGCGACAGCAGCTATGACTTTAGAGACAACCTGCAGCTGGGGATAATAAACTATGTGCCCGCCTATTTAACCTTTACCCAATATATGGGAGAAACCGTAACCGATGAATGGTTTGTGAAGATCAGCGGCAACGATGCGGTGCCGGATCTCTATATTGGCAGACTTCCGGCCGAGAGCGAAGCCGAAGCGGCCGTCATGATCAATAAAATTTTAACCTATGAGACATCACCGAACGATAAAACCTGGCAGAAGAACACACTGCTTATCGCCGATGATCAAAACGAAGCCTACGAGGCTGCCTTTGAGAACATGAACGAGGATGCGGCTGATCTTTTGCCGCCATCGATGAATGCGCCGTTTAAAGGCTATCTCAACGACTATCTGGCTGCCTCGGGTTTGACGGCTGATATCAAAGCCCAGATCAATGCCGGGACCCTGATCGTTAATTACAGCGGACATGGTGCCTTGCAAAGATGGGCCGGTGAAAAAATTTTCCAAAATTCAGATGTGGCTGATTTAATTAATGCCGGTAAGTACCCGTTCATTGTGAACATGACCTGTTTGACCGGCTATTTTGGTTATCTGGATCCTCAGGATGGCCCGGAGCCTTCTTTGGCCGAAGCGCTAATAAAGGCCGATGGCAAAGGCGCGATCGCAGCGTTGATGCCCACTGCCATGACTTCAACGGGCGGTCAGTATATTCTGGATTCGGCCTTGTTTGAAGCTATTTTCCAGAAGGATATATGCCAACTGGGACCGGCCATAGCCGATGCCAAACAAACCCTGCTGGCCAACGGTGGCGCGGCATATGAGGAAATCAGCGAAACCTTTCTGCTCTTTGGCGATCCGGCCCTGACACTGCAAGTTCCGGTTCCGCATAAACCCACCGGGATTGAGGTTGAACGCACACAAGAAGGTATTGTTATCAGCTGGCAGGCAGTTGAAGACAACGGTGGCAATCCGGTGGCCGGTTATAATGTCTATCGAAGTTCAACGCCGGGAGGTAATTACATCAAGATCAATACCGAGCTGATCACGGAAACCGAATTTCTGGATTCGGATCCCGACGGTGTAGGCGCCAGCAGTGCCGCTGGCAGCAGCGGGGGTACTTTCTATTGCGGAGTAACCTCAGTTGATGACGGCGGCGATGAAAGCGCTCAAACTCTGGGCAGCAGCCCTGCAGCCGTAATCGAATCAGCATCCGGTGCCGCCGGCTGCTTCATCGGGGCTGCGAGTGAGCCCGTACCCAAACACGCTTTTTGGCTTGTAGTAGGGTTAATCATTGCGGTCGCTGTATGCTACCGGCGTCAGGCATCAGGCTTCAGGCGTTAGGCGAAAAGATTAAGATATTAAAAAGGTTCGGGTCACTGGTTACCGGCTCCTTGCTGCTGGCCGACAAACAGAAGCGAGCAGCCAGCGACCAGTAACCAAAAGCCAGAAACCCAGCAGCAAGCAGCCAGTTGCATTTTACATCAAGGCTCGAAGAGCCGCTCCTCAAACGCAGTGCTCTCAGAGGTCAGTAAGAACGCTCCGTTGACCCTCAGTCCTCAGCTTGCCGCGGCGTAGCTCGCCAGAGCGAAGACGGGTCCTCATTACTCAGTCCTGATTTTCAAACCACATCAATTCCCGGCCTTCTTCTTATTAATAAATTCTGCCAGCTCATCCGCTTCACCGGAACCCAGATCGCGCAAAATCTGCAACTC
>Ga0255055_10000732_pt1 | contig 24858 bp, 19 predicted proteins | sample JV7_2_27_MG_FD_188633 | JGI IMG/M metagenome (GOLD analysis project Ga0255055, IMG submission 188633) | Seawater microbial communities from Jervis Inlet, British Columbia, Canada - JV7_2_27 | ecosystem: Environmental > Aquatic > Marine > Inlet | place: Canada: British Columbia | collected...
GGAGGAAGGAATGGCTACTGAAATTCTGGCGCCGATGCCCGGAACGATAATCAATGTCCTTGTGAAGGAGGGTGAGGAAGTATTGGAATATCAGGAGGTGGTGATTCTTGAAGCCATGAAAATGGAGAATGCCATCCCGACCCCTGAAGCCGGTAAGGTAAAAGAAATCAAAGTCAAAGTGGACGATAAAGTGTCCACCGATCAAGTGCTGGTTGTATTAGAATAGTACAGCTTTCAGCTACCGCATAAGCGAGACAATACCAAAGACCCGACTCACGCTGAAGATCGGGTCTTTTATTTTTTTCGGATTTAGCTTTTCCTAACTAGCGCCCATCCACGATAAGTGAATGGCGCTATCAATGGTGTGTGAGGTCTAATTGCTGGGTCCTATTATCGTTAATTTATTAGCAAACCGCAGACAGCCGTCCCTGTCTAAACTGAAGGAGATAAAGGACCCTGAACAATTTTTATGGCAGATATTACCCCATGCAGCGCGCACATTTTCCCTTGTGATCGTATTTCTTCCGCCGCGTATGCGCCGGACCCTGGCAGTCGCCTATCTTTACTGCCGAATGCTGGACACCTATGAAGATCTTTTGCCCACGGTTGAAGAAAAGGAACGGGCCTTACAATGCTTCCTCGATCGGTTTGGCGGCTCCGGAGGCTTAAAACCGGCTCCGACCCTCGATCCTGCGCTTACCAGCGATGCGCGCGAAAGCACCCATCTGCTGCTGGTAAATCGCGCAGCGCTTATCGATCGGAACTTTGATAGATTAGACCGCCCTCAGCAGGAAGCCATTCGCCGGCTTGTCAGGCGCATGGGAGAAGGCATGATCTGGTCCAGCCGAATTTTTGCTGAACAGGACGGTATTCTGCGGACCCCGGGGCAGCTATCGCGCTACTGCTGGCATGTGCTGGGTACGCCTGTTCTTTTTGCAGATGAAGTGCAGCGGCTGGATCAGGGGCTTTCACCGGAAATTGGTGATGCGCGGCTGCGTTTATGCGCTGTAGTCGGCGAAGTGATTCAGCTGGCCAACATTACGCGTGATCTGGAAAAAGATTATGAAAGAGGAATTTTCTACCACCCGGATCTGCCGGGTCTGGAAGGCAGCCGGCGTGAGCGGTGTATTCGTGACGTGCGTTCCGAACTGGTACTTCGAGCCATTCGCTGCTTTCATGAGTTTCCCAAATTTTTTGGATCAATCCCAGCACCTCAAATTTCACGTGCCCGGGGGGCCGCGATGCTTCTCATTATAACCACCTATGCCTATTACTGGCGTGCGGCCCAAAAAGCCGGGCTGCCGGCCTTTGATGACCGACAACGCATTACGCGTTTTGGCGGAGCGTTGATCTGGCTAAAGTGTGTCTTATCACCCCGGGCGACCTCGCGTTTTTTAAAATGGCTTGAAAAGACGGTTTTGATTGCCTTTGATCGCTGTCAAGCCGATGTGACCCAGAGGTTTATTTATGAGGACAGGGAGTTTGATGTCGTGGAGGTTGTGAAGTAAACTCCCCGGTTGTAATTGATGCCTGTGTTGCCCGTGTATCATAGCTAATTTTATAGAAATGGGGATTGCCCCGGGCTGAATCATTCTTGAATGAAATCCAGAGTATGGGGGTAGTTTTTGTAATAATGGGAATTTTTCCAGCCCTTTTTGAGGGCTTTATTGAATTTGTAAACAGCAAAAAAATTGGTTGAGTTGCGGAGGCTAAACAGCGAACGTATCAGGCGATATGGGTAATTGGGGAAAGAATAGATGTTTTTTTTGAGAAAATTGTTGCCGATGTATATCGTTTTAAGCGGCACAGCCTGCGGCTGGTGAACCATGTACGAGAAACGATATTTATCCCAATCCCGGGGGTAATCCTTGTAAAGGATCCGCCCTGCTTTCTGTAGCTGTTCCATCAAGGCGGTACCTGGAAGCGGAGTCAGCAAGGTGATCTGGATAATGTCAATGCCGGAGTGAACCAGAAACCTGGCCAATTTTTCAAAGTAAGCCGGTGATTCATAGTCATTGCCGATGATGAATGCACCATAAACAGCAATACCGTATTTGTGAAAAATATCCACTACCTTTTTGTAGTTTTGGATACCGATCTTAATATTGACCCCTTTTTTCATATCTATCAATGCGTCTTTGCTAATCGACTCAAAACCCATAAACACAAAAATACAGCCAGCCCGGGCTGCCATTTCGATTACGGGTTCATTATCTGCAGCATTGATAGAGGTCTGCATCCACCATTTCTGATTTAGGCCTCGTTCGACCATGCCCTTAAACAATTCCATGGCTCGCGTGTGACTCTTTGGGCTGTAGCCGATCAAGTTATCGTCTACGAATGCTATGAATTTTTCTTTCAGATCCGCCAGCTCTGTAAGAACGTCCTGCGCATTGCGCTGACGGAATTCTTTACCCAGGTAGCGAGATACCGAGCAAAAATGGCAATTAAACGGACAGCCCCGCGACGTTTGAACCGAGTGCCAAAGATAGTTCGGGTGAAGCAGATCCCGACGCGGTAGAATGCGGTCGCGATCATATTCGATTTTGGGGCCGATATATAAACTGGAAAGGCAGTTACTTTCGAAGTCGGCTAAAACTTTCGGCCAGATGCCTTCAACCTCCCCGACAACCACGGCATCTGCAAATTGTCGGGCCTCATCCGGAATCATAGAGGCATGGATTCCGCCAATCACCACTTTTATATTTCGTTTGCGATAGATCCTGGCTATTTCATACGCTCTGGTGATGTTGCTGGTAAAAGCAGTAATCCCCACAAGATCGGCGTCTTCGAGCTGAAGTTCGTCGAAGTTTTCATCAGCTATTTCGACATCCCAGTTTGAAGGTGTAGCAGCGGCAACATAAGCCAGGCTCAATGGTTGAAAAGTGGAAAACCTGCTGAGCAGCAAACCGCTGCGGCGTCCGACCGGATTTATTAATAGCAGCTTTTTCATAATGCCTATCGTTTTTGAATCGAATACGGTAATCTTACTGTTTTACTTACTCTGATGAAAGGCTTTCGTATTCCATGGATTCGCATGACTTCAGGTTTTTTGCGCCACCTTCTCCGATATAAGCGAGCAAAGCGATCGAAATTCAATTTAATCCGAGTCGGTTAATTATCTCCAAAGCCGCCTGATAGTTTTTCCCTTTAAACTTCAATTTCAATGCTGCCATCAGCATTTCAGCGCTGATGATTCGATTTAATTTGGCGAGCACCGCCAGAGAGGCCAGGGCCCAGTCTGTGCGCTTGATTCCCTGGTTTTTTAAATCGACCTGATGGATGCGGGCTTTGCTGGCCGGGAGAGTTACCCCGCTGATTTGAATGATGAGCGCATCCTTTGCCAGATGTTTAAACAGGTTGCCGCGCCGATCGACGCCTTCCTGATCCAGAGCCACCACCACAGACGGCATGTCAATTCCGGTATAATCGATTTTTTCTGGAGACAAAATTAACTCGCTGATGGAAGGACCTCTGAGCACCGTAATGTTATATTCATTTTTCTGGGTGGTCTTTAGACCGGCCGTCAGCCCGGCAATGCACAGGAGCTCACCGGCGGTTATGATCCGCTGTCCGGCCCTGCCAAGCAGAATGACTTCCTGACGACCGATCTGGGGAGCTTCGTATCGGGCCTCGATGACAGCCGGTTTGGCGGCTTTCTTCTGGACGGCTGCCATTTTACGATAATGCTGCCCGTATTCGGGGCGGGTATTTTCAGCCACAATACCCTCCAGCGGTGGCAGTTTGGCCAGGGCTTCATCTATCGTTTTCGTCGTAAGGCGGTTTTTTTTGGTGTAGCGTCCCGGACAGATTCCCCAGATGTCCATCACGGAAAACCCTTTATACGCAATAGCGCGTTGAATTTCTTCGGCAAGATTTTTACGAAAACCTGAGCATCGCATGACATACGGCGCCCCGGCGCTCCGAGCGACTTCACAAATATCCAGGGGGCGCTCCAGCTGGTTCAAAAACCCGGAGCCTAACTGGGCATCCGGCGGGGTCGTGGCCGAAAACTGTCCACCGGTCATACCGAAATTAAAATTGTTTAAAATTAGCAGTGTTAGATCCAGATTGCGTCGACAGGCCGCCAGCAGATGGGCGCCTCCGATGCCTTGCCCCCCGTCTCCCATGGTGACCACCACTTTCAATTCCGGCCGCGCCATTTTTAGCCCGGCCGCGTATGTGAGGGCCCGGCCGTGCAGGCCGTGGAATGCATGGGTGTGGAAAAACGTGTCGAACAGGCCGGAGCAGCCGATATCGCTGACGATAACGACCTGATGTCCGACGAGGCCCATATCCTGAAATGCCTGATCCAGAGTGTGCGTGATGCGTTCATGGGTGCACCCCGGACAAAAAACAGGCGGTCTTTCAGCATTTAAAAAACTATTCACTGTCGATGGCCTCCGTGATTTGGGCAGGGGTGATGAGCCGGCCGTCCATTTGACCCAGAAAATCAATTTGCTTTTCCGGCAGGATGCGTTTTATTTCCCGCACGTATTGCCCCATATTCATCTCGACCACTACAATCCGCTTGACGGTTCGGGCGACCTGCCGGATGAGGTGCTCCGGCACGGGCCATAATGTTTTCAGAACTAATAAAGAAATCGGATTGCCCTGCCGACACTGTTGATTGTAAACGGCTTTTGCTGCACGGGCGGTTACACCATAGGTTATTAAAAGGGTATCGGCATTGTCCATGTTAAACGCTTCATGGAACGTAAAGTGGTCAACCGCTGATAAAAGCTTATCTTTTAAGCGATTCTGGCTGCGGGCAATTTCATCGGGATCGGTGGTAATATATCCATGCGGGTCATGGGTCGAAGAGATTTGGCGAACCAATACGTTATCGCCGATTGAAAGAAAGCCCGGTACGGTTTGCCCGGTGTCTGTCTGAAAGGGTTGAAAGGGTCGATTCAATGGCGCAGGAGTTCGTGAGATGATTTCGGGGAGGTCCAATCCGTCCAGATCAATGTTTTCCCGGGTCATCCCTATTTCCTTATTGGAAGCAATAAATACCGGGCAGCGAAATTTTTCGGCCAGATTAAAGGCATGCATGGTCAAGGTAAAGCAGTCGTTTACATCTACCGGTGCTAAAACAATGACCGGCAGGCCCCCGCTGCTTCCCCAGCGCAAAAAATTAATATCGCCATCGGCCCCCCGGGTTGCCGATCCGGTAGAAGGCCCCAGCCGCTGTACATCGACAATTACAATTGGAATTTCACTGCCCACCGCAAATGATATATTCTCACTGTACAGGCTGATTCCCGGCCCCGATGTGGCGGTCATCACTTTCATCCCGGCCATGGATGCCCCCAGGCAAAATCCAATAGAGGCGATTTCATCTTCGCCTTGAAGGCAAATGCCGCCAGCAGAGGGAAGCAGGTTGAGCATGCTGTGATAAATGGTGGTGGCCGGTGTTATGGGATAACCCGCAAAAAAATTGCAACCGGCAGCAATGGCGCCACGGGCGATTGCTTCGTTGCCTTCCAGTAAACTATATGCCATCCGCACTCCCTTGAGAAGCTGTCTCAAAAATGCATCAGCGCGAGTGCGCTAAAGTGAGAAGTGCGCTAAAGTGACTAAAGTTAAGGAACTCTGTCAATTATATTAAAAGATGGAGCGCAGCGATACCCTAACTTTAGGTACTTCAAATTTTAGCTCACTTTAGTCACTTATTTAATGCTTTATCCCTAAAAGGTGATCTACTATTTTTGAGACAGCTTCAGGTCAATTTAAAGATATAAATTTAGCACCGGCAAAATTTAGGAGCAAGGAATTATTTACAAAATTGCGGGATGAAGCGGAAAGATGACGAGGGTTATACTCTTCCAACAATCAATTGAAACACCAGGCGGGCTGAATTACATTTTAAAGGAACTGCGGGCTTGCGGATTTTTGTCACTCATTCCAAACGTCCAGCGGGTTCTTCTTTTAACCGGTGCTTTCTCCTGCCATGGATAGCGGATCCGGGAATGAAACGAGGCCTCCAGGGCATCAACAAGCGCACGCACAATTTTGGAGATATCGCGGGTGGTTAAATCACACTCGCTGAATTGTTCGTCAGCAATCCGTTTGCCGACGACTAATTGAACCATATTTTCAAGCTTACTGCGTGTGGGATCCTGCATTGAGCGTGAGGCAGCTTCGGCCGCATCGACGATCATGATAATGGCTGCTTCGATGCTCTGGGGCCTGGGGCCCGGATACCTGAAATCCGCTTCATCAAGAGTTTCGTTAGGCTGGTTTTCCGCAGCTATACTATAAAAATATTCCATAAGCTGGGTTCCATGATGCTGCAGAATCAAATCCACTATCGCTCGGGGCAGCCTGGAACCCATGCCTATTTTTATTCCATGTTTTACGTGATTGATAATCAGTTCCGTACTTTCCCAGGGATCTAAAAAATCATGCGGATTTTCGCTGTTGTATTGATTTTCGATAAAATTTTTAGGTGTTTCCATCTTACCAATGTCGTGGTAGTAGGCGCCGATTCTTAAAAGCAGTGAATTCGCTCCGATGGCTTCGCCCACCAATTGCGCCAGATAGGCTACGGTCATGGAGTGCTGGTAGGTGCCGGGAGCTTCTTTCAGCAGTTTCTTCATCAGCGGACGCTGCAGATCCGTATATCGGCTGAGCTTAAATGTTGAAGCCGTATCCCAGCTGATTTCAAGCAGCGGCAATAACAACAACGCTAAAGGTCCGGCAACCAGGCCTCCGGCAAAAGCCCAGCCCAGGCGTTCTATCAAAGCGGGGTTGAAGAAAGTCGCTTTTGCAAGAAACGAACTAATGCTCTGCAGACTGGCGGCAGCCGGAAGCGCGGCTTGCGAGTCAAGGCTGAAGGCCAGCACACTGATGCTGTTGACCAGCCCCACGCTCAGAGAAGGTAAGATAATTTGCCAGCGCTTCTGGATATTGGCAGACACCAGGACAGCTGTCAGCCCGCCGAAGATAAAATAGAGCATAATGAGGTATTGGGGTCCGGCAAATAAGCTTACCAGAATGGTCCCGACAACCGCAGTGCCAATGGCCGTGAGTTTTCCATGGCTTAATGAGATCACCAGCAGCGGTAGGAAAGCGAAGGGCAGGGCGTAAATCGGTAACGGAGTGAACAGAAGGCAGCCCTTTAAAATAAATATACACAAAATTAGCAGTGAAAGCAGCGGACGTTGCGGCGGTGCTTTGCGGGATCCTGTCGTCAGCACCGTTGATAGGAATACATTATAAAACATAACCATAAACAAAATGGTAAACAGGCTCCACGGTACGCTACGGTAGATCTCTTTGATTTGCTGTTTTTGAAAGGCGGTTAGCAGCAGCACATCCTGCTCATTTAACTGCTTCCGGAACGGTATTAAGATATCGCCCGCCTGAAAGCTGAGGGGCTGGATCGGATATTGGCGTTGAATCTTGTCGAGTCGTCTGGCGTTTTCTTTTTTATCGAATTCTAAGTTTGGCAGCAGCGTCGCCTGGCAGATCTTGAGGATGGGATCCAGTATAGATTTGTTCACCTGCCAGAAAAGCTGTTGGACCTTTTGCTGCATCGAAAATCGCGCCTTTTCCAGGGTTATCAAGTCATCAATGGGGGAAATCACCGGAGTTGCAAGTGCGCGGTCACGGATCTCAATGGTTTTTTTGCCTTTCAAGTGTCGGAGGCCGGGCAAAATTTTATTCTGCAGGATGGTTTCTTCAATTGTTAAAATTCCCTCCAGCAGTTTTTTGAGATCCCGATACCGTCGCACTTTGGTCAGGGATTCCTTGGATACATCCACACCGAGTTCTGAATTGAGGGTCGTTATAAAGTCATCGATTCTTTTTTTCTTTTGGGTCTGAAAGGACAAAAATTCTTTGGTCAGGGCCTCCATTTGTTTTCTGGATGCTTCAACCTTCGCGGGAACATAATTAAATACCGGAACATACTGCGAACGGGCTTGCATTCGCTTTGAGCTCAGTGCCTTTTTCCGATCATAGTCGAAGGATTGGCGAGCTCTTATGGTGAGCATTATAGTGTGTTCGGGTTTGGGGGGCCGAAGGGCAAGATAGACGTTTTCAGCAAAGCAGGCAAAAAACGTGATAAGGACTAATGTAATGTTCAGAAATAATTTCATTGCGGACTCACATCATATAAAGCGGTGCGAACGGAGTCAATCAAATCTATTTAAACAACCTAAATTTTTCTCCACAACGGCCGATATACCTTAGGGATTTTGTCCCGATTGGCCACCGGCCCGTTGGGCCTACGCCCCGGAGGGAATATTGGCCTGCCGGGCACCAAGTGAAGCTTTAACGCTATTCTGGAATTGTAGATACTTGTCTAAGATCCTGTAATTTTTAGCACTTTAGCCGATTCTTGACTTTTTGTGGTCTTTCTGGCATAATATACTGTAATAACTTAATGATTTTAATATTTTAGGTTTTGCTAATTTCCCTGATTTGCAATATTTCTTTTCGCATTCAGACCCAAAACCTTTCTCAGAACCCGTTGCCAAAATGCAGTCTTCCAGTCCGGGGTTTTGTTGCAAGAGTTTGATACTGCGGATCGATTCGAGTCGTTATAGAGGAGAGCAAAAATGCTGGGGAAAAAATTCGCCCGCTTAAAAAAGCAGAAAAACAATGAGACGGCCGCGGTGGTGTCATCGAACCATTCCGATAATGCCTCCAAAATTGGCCGGATAGCAAAAATGTTGAGTGCGTCCGGGAGGGTTAGCCTGGCATCCCTGCGCAAATTGGCCCAGGAGCATGAAGCCGAAGCGTTCGTCATATATGTACAGCGCCCTTTTCTCGTCGGTTCTGCGATCAAGTCGGGTATCATTTCCAGTGCGGGGATGGGTAATGATGCGCTTAACAGCACCCAGATTTTTGAACCATCCAAGAGTCAAGGCAGTTCAATTTCAGCTTCTGAAAGTTTAAAACACGCCATTTACCCACTGGTTAAAGGCGAATATCCGGCAACACCCCGCGGCGCTTTTTATATCGGACGCATTAACGGCAACGATATGATTATGCCGGACTATGCGATTTCAAAACGCCACGCTATTATTGATATTGAAGATGGGACCTATTACATTCGAGACACCGGTTCCACCAATGGCACCAAGATAAACGGCTCGCGGTTGGGTAAAAAACGCACGCAGCTCAGGGATAAAGATGTCATTGGTTTTGCCCGCTATGAATTTACGTTTCTTTATCCGAAATCATTATACAATATGCTGCGGGATGCTAGTTCCTAAATCCTGCCTTATTTCGTCAACTCTGATTTTACCGCGCGGCCTAACCTTTCCAGTAAATACGGCTTTTTAATATAGGGTCCGGCACCCATTTTTTGGGCCGCTTTCACCCGTTCGGATTCTGAATATCCACTGGCGATGATGGTTTTTTGGCCCGGATGTATTGCTGTAATTTGCTTATAGGTTTCCAGGCCGTCAATCCCCGGATCCATGATCATATCCAGGACTATCAAATCCGCCGAATGATGGTGTATGTGATTTACAGCTTCTTCTCCGCTGGCAACGGTGGTTACTCCATATCCCAGCTTTTTCAGCATTTCTGAGGCGATCTGCCGCTGTTCTTTAACATCGTCGACAACCAGGATGGACTCTCCCCGGCCTTTTATTTCTTCAAGGCTTACGAGGTTTACTTCTTTAATTAATTCTTGGCGAGTGACGGGAAAATAAAGAGTGATGGCCGTTCCTTTGCCTTCTTCACTTTTAATATCGATATAACCCCGGTGATCTTTTACCGTACCCCAAACCACCGCCATTCCCAATCCAGTGCCGCTGCGGCCCATGGACTTTTTCGTATAAAACGGTTCGAAAACCCGTTCGATATCTTCAGCGGCCATGCCGATTCCGGTATCCTCAATAGTTAACGTAACATAATCACCCTTGCCGATATCATCAAATGCGTTTTTGGGTTTATCCTCGTGTCGGTTTTCACTACGGATGACTAATTTGCCCCCGTCAAGCATTGCTTCGGCCGCATTGGATACCAAATTCATTATGGTCTTTGATAGATGAACCGGTGAACCCAGAATGTTTAACAGATTGGCTTCCAGATTCCGCACGACTCTGACATCGGGATGGTCTATTTGTAATTTCTCATGTTCAGGGCTAAGCAGATATTCCGAAACAATGCTGTTTAAATTGACGACTTCTGTAGCCGCTACCCCTCTGCGGGCCAGGGTTAATAGATCCTGAACAATTGCCGCTGCTTTTTCGCCTGATTTTTGAATGGTTAAAATGGGCTTTCGTAATGGGCTGCTCTCGTCGAGTTCCATTAATAAGAGCTCTGGATAACTGACTATTCCGGACAAAATATTATTCAGATCGTGCGCCACACCACCGGCCAGGGTGCCAATGGCTTCCATTTTCTGAGCCCGTTGCAACTGGGCCTGCAAATCCTTTTTTTCCAGATCCGCCAGCTTGTGTTCGGTGATGTCGATGCCGACACACAAAATTTCTTTAAAGATCCCCTCTTCGTTAAAAATCGGTTTATACGTCCAAGCGATCCATACCTTTTGTCCGTTTCTGCGCTGTGTCTCGTTTTCATTGACTCTTAGACGGTCCGGGTCTTTTTGCAGTGAGGTGACCAGGTTTTGAAAACCCTTGCGGTTTGCGCGGCTTGCAGGCAGGATAATCTGTTCGGCGTTTTTGCCGAATATCTCTTTTTCGGTATACCCTAAAAACCGCTGAGCGAATTCGTTGGAATAGGTGATATGGCCTTGGGTGTCCATCCGCAGAATAATACTGTTGGCGGTTTCAACAAGCTCGCGATATTTTTTTTCGCTCTGGTGAAGCTTTATAAAGGACCTTGCGTTCATGATGCTGGTCGCCAGCTGCGACACCACGCCCATTAGCAGATTTACGTCGCTCTGTCGCAGCGGAGTTTTGGATTTAATATTGTCGACCGCCAAAATACCCAGCGTTTCTTGTTCATATACGATCGGAACGCTTATCACGGACTGACCGCCCATCCGTTTTGCAAATTCCAGGCTTCTGGGAGACAGTGTGTCTTCAATTTCACTGATATCGTTGATTAAAAGCGGTTTACGCTCTCTCATGGTCAGGATAAACAATCCTTTTGATTCCGGATTATTCAGATTAAATTCGAGCCCCCTTAAATATTTCTCCTGTCCTTCCGTGTGGCCGTACCCGGCGCTGTAACGCAAGAAGGACTTGTTCCTGTTTGCCAGCAGGATCACGCCGCGGTCAAATTCCAGACGCTTTTCCATAACACTGACAACACTTTTGAGCAGCTCATCAATGGGCAGTATCTTTGAGGCCGCCTGACCGATCTCCTGGACGAGCAGGGCATTATTGTAGCGAATATTACTTTCCAGAATGTGGTCTTCGGAGACTGATTTCTGGGCTTCAACGGTGTGGGTCAGTTCCTTTTTTTTAAGATATTCCGCATAATATGAAACGCCTGCCGAAAGCAGGGCAAAGGCCAGCACCGCCACACACCAGGTTGCGGCGGGCATGAACCCGAAAAGGGCCAGGGAACACAGGCCGGCCAGTAATAGAACATAATTGCGGATGCGTTTCCAGACCAGGGCGGCGGTCTTTTTCCATGTGATGACATATCGGCAGTGGCTATCTCCTTTGTGAAAGCAGTCAGGGTGATCCACATTGGCGAATTTATCCGTGAACAACCTTGCAATCGCTTCAAAAGTGCCGGCCCGATTTTCGCATTGATAGGGTTTCTCATCGACACCCGGATTGGGTTTGGAAACAATTTCAACCCGGGTGGGTCCTATTTTTTTGGCTTTGACAACGGCCCCGCGGCTGAGGATTGGATAATATTTTTCCGTTAATAAATATCCTGCAGTAGGACTCATTAATCCAATCATTAATTGCTTCGCTGCACCAAATCCCCCTCCGGAGGCCGTATACCGTCCCACTTCCCTTGAGATATTTAGATCACCTGTCTTTCGAACAACGATTTCGTGAAAGTCATCCATCTGCTTCTGGTTAAACCGGTGAGCCGGATCTTCCACTTCGTAGCGGGTCATCCCGGCATAGTCCAGAACCGAATCGATACTGACATCAGGATGATGCTTGTCGAGGTAACCCAAATAATTTTTCGTCAAGCGGCTGCTATACAGTGGTACATTGTCGTTCATGCCGGCAACTTGATAATTATTAAGCAATTTATAATAATTTCTAAGTGTTATTGCGCTTCGGGTGACTATCCAACCGGGTGCACAATTTTTGAAGCCGGGACCAGCTGAACCTGGTTTTGCAGATCCGGCAGCATTTCTTGCAAAATACGGTAAGTCGTCGAATGCGGGTGCAAGATTCCCACCGCTTCTCCATTTAATTTGGCTATACGGATCAGCTCCTGAATTTGTTTGCGGATAAAATCCGGTTTCTGGTAGTGGTCAATAAAAACATCCCGCTGGGCAAAAGGCACCTGAAACAAACGAGCCGACGGTTTGCATATGGAATCAGACGTTGTACGGCTGTCGATGAAAAAGAGATCCCGATGCTTCAAAACTGAAAAAATTTGATACATCTGGGTCGATGCTGCCGTCAATTTTGAGCCCATATGATTGTTGACCCCTTTAACGCCGGGCAACGTATTGAGGTTTTCTTCGAGCTGGCTGATCAGCTCGTCAGGCGACATTGAGCTCAGCAGTGTTCCGGGGCCGGGGTTTACCTCGGGATACTCAACAGGTTCCATGGGCAAATGCAGCATAATTTCCAAACCCTTTGAACTTGCTGATCGGGCAATCTTATTTTGAAGGGGACTATGCGGCAGAATCGAAACGGTCAAATTTATATTTAATGCGAAAAATTTTTCGGCTATTTTTTTATCATAACCCAGATCATCAAGAATGAGCGCAACACGGGGTAATTTTCCTAACGGCAGCGGCTTAGGTTCAGGAATTGACTTTGGAATATCGATCTTTGCCAATGGCTTGCCGGCCGATGTCTTCTCTTTAGGGTAGATTTCAAATGCCGGCTTTTTTTTCACCGGCTGTTTCTTGGCTTGCGTTGATTTAGAGATCGAAGAAGATTGCGAGGATTTTTCAGGCGGTGCCAGCTTATAGACCAGAAACCCAATCGCAGCGACCAGCACTGCCAGGATTGCCAGTCCGGCCAACGCTTTAGAAAGGGAGCTTTTAATGGAGGTCTTTTTGCGTGTTTTTTTGGGACTTCTCTTTTTTCGAGTTGGTTTTCGTTTAGCCATTCAATCCCAAAATCACAGGCCGGAGGCCATCAGCAAAATGGAAGGGAAACGAACAACCGATTCCCTGTATTAACTATTTAAACTCTTAAAAATGTCATAACTGTTAAGGATTTCAAGGGCACGCATGACCTGGTTGTCTGTTTGAAGCTGTTCAAGGCTCAGCGGGCCAACTCTGAAATCCATTTCCTGGGTTTCCGATTTTGGTTTTTTCGTATCGGATTGTGGGTCCTCTTTTTTTCCCGGTTCGGCTTCAAGGTGATTTAACAGGTCTTTTTCCTTTAACAGGCCTTCTTCCTGTAGTTCGGTGATATCGATACGCTTATGTTTTAAAACGATGTCCGGTTCAATTCCCTTGGCTTGAATCGAGCGGCCGCTGGGTGTGTAATATCGGGCGATAGTTAACTTAAGGCCGGAACCATCCCGCAATGTTTCTACCGTCTGGACCGAACCTTTCCCAAAGGAGGTTGTGCCCAGAATCAGAGCGCGATTCTGATCCTGAAGGGCTCCCGCCACGATTTCCGAAGCGCTGGCAGTGCCCCCGTTAATCAGCACAACCATCGGGTAATTGCGGTTTGTGGAATTCGGTGTGGCCATATACTCTTTGGTGTTCTTTTTGCCTCGTCCTTTGATAGATAAAATTTTGCCTTCTTCCAGAAAAAGATCGCTCACTTTAATGGACGCATTGAGCAATCCCCCGCCATTGTTGCGCAGATCTAAAATGAGCCCTTTCAATGGAACTGTGTTCGATTCTATTTTGCTCAATGCCGCTTCAAGCTCTTTGGCGGTGGTGCCCGAAAATTGCGATAAGCGAATATAGCCATAGCCGGGTTTCAGATTGAGGGCCTTGACACTCACAACAGGAATGACATCGCGAATCAGTTCAAAATCAATCGCTTTTTTTTCGCCCGGGCGCATGATCGAAACTGAAACCTTGGTGCCTTTAGGTCCCCGCATCATATTCACAGCCTGCCGCAAATCTTTGACCGCTTTGCCATCGACTTTGACGATTCGGTCCTGAGCCTTGATTCCAGCTTTAAAAGCGGGGGTATCTTCGATAGGAGAGATCACGGTGACAAATCCATCTTTCATGGTGATATGGATTCCAATCCCGGTGAATTTTCCTTTGGTGTCAATTTGCAAATCTTCAAAGGCTTCCGGCGGTAATAGCGAGGAATGGGGGTCTAAGCTTTGAACCATGCCCTGGATGGCATTTTGGATAAGTTCTTTTGACTCGACATCATCAACATATTCTTTTTCAATTAGTTGAATCACATCTGCAAAAATTTTCAACCCTTCGTAAGTCTCATCGCTTTTGGCGGCAAGATCACCAAAAAAGCCCGCTCCAATAGTCCAAAATATCACAGCGACTACCATTACCATCCAAAGCTTCACGTGCTGGATTTTCTTTAAGTTCATTTAGTTACTCCTTTATGCATAATTCTCTCGCAAACTCGCCAGGATTTTTTTTGCTAATTTAAGATAGATTTTAACTTTTTTCAAGCCACTGCATCGGATCCAGAGGCTTGCCGTGATGTCGGACCTCGAAATAAAGCTTCGGACCGGTGATGGAGCCGGTATCGCCCACGGTTGCCATCACTTCCCCGGCTTCGACGACATCTCCTGCTGTTTTAAAGGCTTCTTCAATATGGGCATACACGGTGTAGTAGTTTTCGCCATGATCAATAATAATCATGTTACCGTATCCTTTAAACCAGTCGGCATAAAGAATTTTGCCGGCATAGACCGCTTGAATGGGTTCGCCTCTTTCGGTTTGAATCTCGATGCCGCTGCGAAAATTTAACACCTTATATGGGATATTTTTAAACTTACCGAAAAGACTTACTATTTTACCCTTTACCGGCATTTTAAGCAAGCCTTTATACGCCCGAAAAGGTTCGCGTGCGGTAAATTCTTCCGGAGCCTTAGCGGTCGGCCCGGCACTTAAATTTTTCATCTTCTCATCTAAATTCTGTGCCGCCTGTTTCAAGGATTCAATGGCGGCCAGCTGGGCGGACTTTTCTTTGCGCACATAGGCCAATAGCTTAGAACGTTTCCGGCGTTCAATTGCCATCTGGTCGATTTGTTTCTGATACTCGGCGGCCCGCCGGCGCTTTGTATCCCTCTGGGCTTCCAGTTGGGATTGCACCGTTTTCAGGTCCAGTCGATTGTCCATGAGCTCCTTGATAACCTTTTGATCATAAGTCAGGATACGCTCAATTGCCGTTTTGCGCTGCAATAATTCATGCAGGCTTTCGGCCGAGGCCAGAACATGGAATTTTCCCAGCCAGTTTAATTTGTATAAGGCGACCATGCGGCTGGCCACGTATTTTTCATTGACCTTTATCTGCTGCACCAGATTCTCAGATGCCATTGTTGTTTCGGTTATCTTTTTTTCGATCCTGGAAATTTCCCGTCCAAGGGCGGAAACCCTTTTTCTGGATTGATTTAATACCCGATCAGCCTGATTTAACCTGTAAATAATATCGCTTTCCTTGTGGGTAAACTTTTGAATTTTTGCCTTGCGCTTCTCAATTTTACGATTGATATCTTTGGCTTTTTTTTTGATTTCTTCAATTTGGGAAGACTGATCCTGGGCCTTCAGAATTTGACCGGCAGGTAAAATCAAAAGGCAGCCGACCGCCAGGCATATAATTCGAAAGCCCATGTATTTTTTTCGTGTTTTCATTCTTTTGCCTGCCCAGTTGAGTTCTTTAAACAAGACTATGGTTTCAGGTGTCAGGAAGGTACAGTGAACAGAGCACAGAAAACAGATGACAGCCTGCGACGAGCTCCCCTCGACAAACTCGGGGCTTGAGCCTGTCGAAAGCAGCCGAGCCGATGACAAAAGGCAGACTGTTTCTGTCATCTGTTACCTGACACCTGACACCCGAAACCCACTTAACTAACCCTTCAAAAATTGTTTGAGAGAAAGGTAAGATCCCAACCACCCTACCAGCATACTGATTAAAATAATAATACCTAAAAAAAGGGGAGAAAGAAACTGGATATTAAAAAGGCCGGAAAAAAATCCACGCTCGATATTGGATGCCATGAACAAAAAAGCCACAAATAAGATTGCCAAGCCGATGCAGGCACCCAGCGCCCCCTGTAGCAGACCCTGAATGTAAAAGGGAATTTTGATAAAGCGTTCGGCCGCCCCCACCAGCCGCATAATCTCTATTTCGTCCCGCCTGGAATAGATGACCAGACGAATGGTATTGGCCATGATAAACACGGCGGCCATAAAAAAAATTGTGCACATGGCATATCCGGTTAATGTGAACAGGTCAAAAATTTGCGTGAAGCGCCCCAGCCATTTCTGCCCGTATTCAACTTCTTCCACTTCATCCCGAGATTCAATTTGGGTGGCCAAAAACTCAACTTTTTCCCAGCTCCGGGTTGAGGGGCTCATGCGAATTTCAAACGCATCCGGCAGGGGATTTTTGTCAAGATTATCAAACAGCGAGGCCTGTCTTTTCATTTGCGCTTTCAGTTGCTTATAGGCGTCATCTTTTGAAATGAACATCACGCTCTCAACACCGGACAGGGTCTGAATTTGACGCCTTAAGTCCAACAGTTCTGAGCCGGGGATGTCCGCCTTCAGGTAGGCCATTACCCGCAGCCCCTTTTTCCAGAAATTCATGATTTCACTGGTGTTGATAAAGAAGAGAACAAATGCGCTGACAATCAGAATGGATAATGAAACGGTCAAAAGGGTAACCACATTCAAAAGTCGGTTATTGCGAAAATCTTCAATGGCGCGTTTAAAAAATAGAATTGTCATAGTCCTTTTCAACAAATGACGATGTGTCCAATCGTCCCTCTTTTAAGAACAGGACACGGCCGCCGGTTTTGCGGATAAGATCTTTGTCATGAGTGGCGATGATTACCGTCGTTCCTCTTATGTGAACGCCTTTTAACAGGTCCATAATGATGCCGGCGGAATCATCATCCAGGCTGCCGGTGGGCTCGTCGGCCAGAATGATTTTGGGATCACCGACAAGTGCTCGGGCGACGGCTACCCGCTGCTGTTCCCCGCCGGATAAGCTGAGCGGCAGGGCGGTTTGTCGGTCTTCCATGCCGACCAATCGAAGTACACTTCTGACTTTTTTTAGGATCAGGCGTCTTTTTTTGCCGGCGGCCTCGAGGACCAGCGAGACATTGTCGAATACGGTTCGATTCTCAATGAGTTTGTAGTCCTGGAATATAATACCGAATTTTCTTCTCAGAAGCGGGATGCGTTTGCGGGGGACGCGGGAAAGATTCATGCCGTCGATCAACACCTGACCTTCGGTGACCGCTTCGGCCAAATACAAGAGCTTCAGCAGTGTGGTTTTGCCCGCTCCGCTGGGACCGGTGATAAACACAAAATCATTTTTAGGAATATCAAGGGTAATATCAATCAGGGCTTTTTGGATACCGTAATTATGATGAACATGGAACATCCGTATTACAGAGCTTTTCTCATTTGCGTCAATCATTCCATCACTTCCTGGCCCATTGTACGAAACAGAGTGGCTTTTGAGATCTTAAAGTCATATAAGGCGTTGAAGTAATTGGTCAGGGTATTCGATAGGAGGGTTTGGGCATCCAGAACGTCGGTGGTGGTGGCGACCTGCTCTTTGAAGCGTTCCTGGTTGATACGAAAGTTTTCTTTAGCCTGCTCGATTGCTTTTTCGACGGTGATAATATTTTTTTCGCTCTCTTTGGTCCTCAAAAAGGCTGTTTTTACATCCAGATCGATATTGTCAAGGATTTCCGACCGGCGGTACTGGACCTGGGAAAGCCGATGCAGTTTTTCTCTTATTCCAAATGTGGTTCGACCCCATTCCCAGAAATCCCACTGGGCGGTAGCCTGTATATCCCAGCTAGTGGCATCGCTGATTGCTTCTCCGCCGTCAACTTTATATTCATCGCCGATTCGGGTATATTTTCCCGTCAGATTGATCGAGGGATAGTAATCCTTTCTGGCAAGGTTTACCTCTTTTCCGGCAATTTCGACCTCTAAGTCGGCCACTGTAATTTCAAGCCGATTTTCTCTGGCCGCGGACAGGCAGTAATCGATATCATGTACAAAGGGCTCATAGTCAAGGATGTTCTGTATGTCCACCGGTGCGTTTACCCGTCGGCGCAAGACGATGTTAAACTGAGATTTGGCGATTTCAAGATTGTTTTTTGCCACGATAAAATCCTGTCTGGCATTGGCCAACGATGCCTGGGCTTGCAGCAGATTGTTCAGCGGGGACATTCCGACCTCATAAAAATTTTCGGCAACGTCTTTTTGAGCCGCTATCTGGGTGATCCTCTGTTCGGCAACACCCAGCAGTTTTTGAGTTTTTAGCACCGAGTAGTAAGCATTTTTGGCATCCAGAATCACATCCTGGCGGACAACTTTTTGGTTGAGTTCGGCCGCGTCGAGACCGAGATCGGCTATTTTGTACTGGTTAATCAGCGAAAATCCCCTGAAAACCGGTTGGGTAAATGATGTCACAAAGGTATATTCATCATCTGGGCGTACCACAAAATCGGCTCCTGCCAGACCGGTGAGTTCCTGGGTCAGCTCTTTATTACGATGCAGATAGTCATAGGATGTGCTGAGTGTGGGTAGAAACTCGGTTATGCGCGACTTTTTGACTTCCTGAGCGGCCCTGACTTCTTCCTGGGATCGTTTGAGTCCCAGGTTGGCCTCGAGCGCACTGTCGATCGTCTCTTTTAGTGAAAGCGCTTTGGTCGAATCGGCACCGGATGAAGCCATCGGAAACAGCATAAGGCATCCGACGGCTAAGTAAAAAAATAGATTGCGCATACACATGTTTGACATCATAATACCCTACCTTTTACCGCAGAGGGAGTTGCACTAGTGAATTACTTAATCCTGAAGTTTGTGAATTTTTTTTGGTAACCATTTTGGATCCCCAATAAAGCACGATTTTCGCTTCTTTCCAACGAGCTTGTCCGGGTTGGGGATACCATTTGACCCCTGTCCGTTTTACTGATAAATACCCATTGAGTTCAAGGAGTGCCTTTGTGGGTTTTCCTTGCTTAAAGCCTCCACTGAATCCCATTGACAGGCTTCTTCCTTTTCGGTGGAGGCTTTTTTATATCGAAACAGGGTTTTAAAATCAATGTTTTCGTGCTTTCGTGGCATAAATATTTTCAGGTTCATCGTTTTGCTCAAAGTTTAATTTTTTGTAACCTCAACATTCTGATACCGGGACAGTAGCAATGAAAAAAGAACTGATCGATAGGCTGTGTCGAAAATCTTTTAAATTCAGCCAAGAGCCGATATATAAACTGGTATCAGGCCGGATGAGCCAGTTTTATGTGAATTGTAAACCGGTCACCCTTTGCGCGCGCGGAATATTTTTGGTAGGACACCTGATATTTGAGGCGATCAAAGACGACGATGTGACCGCAGTCGGTGGGTTAACATTTGGAGCTGATCCATTAGCCGTCGCTGCCGCTTTTGCCTCCGAATTAAAAGGAAAACCCATCAACGCCTTTTCCATTCGTAAAACCCGCAAAGACCATGGGATTGTTCGCTGGATCGAAGGCGATATTCAGCCGGGTGAGCGGGTGGCGATCATCGATGATGTGGCCACCACCGGCGGCTCCACCATTAAAGCCATCGAGCGGGCGCGCTCGGAGGGACTGGATGTTATCAAGGCTGTGGTGCTGGTCGATCGCCAGGAAGGTGGTCTTGAAAACATTCGGCGGCACGTGCCTAATGTCTCCTGTATTATTACTCGGGACGAACTGATGAAGCGTTATAAAGCCCTATTTTAAAGTGTCAGCCGCCTGGTTCATAGGTTCACGGTTCAAAGGTTCAGAGGTTAGATAACAGCAGAAAATATTCAGATGTGATGCCGAAGGACAGGGACCAACAGCCAGCCTGCGACGAGCTCAGTCGAGTCCAGAACCCTTGAACCTCGGAACCCAGAACGCTGAACCTGAATGGTGCTTGAAGCATCAAATGATTTAAGCCTAATTTAAATTACACATACGCCAGCAAACCATTACTCGACGATATACGTCGCACACGTATCATCGGACTCCCAGGCGGTGACCTTGCTGACCCGGGCTGATGAATTATCTATTCTGGTTTGCAGCTCGGTGGCTACAAAATAGGCAATGTTCTCCGAAGAGGGGTTTCCATCAGAGAAATAATCCAGCTCGTTTAAAAATTTGTGGTCCAATTTTTTTATCACCTCGGCCAAATGGGCCTTAATCTCCCCAAAGTCCACCAGGACGCCGCCTACATTTAGTTTTTCACCAGTTACATAGACCTCTATTCTCCAGTTGTGACCATGCATATTTTCACATTTGGACCCGACCATCTTTAACTGATGAGCTGCGGCAAAACGTGTGACAACTTTTAGTTCATACATATTCGATAGTCTCACTTTTATTATTTGTCAAAGTTAGAAGGTTTCAGTCTTAATAGGGTTACCTTCAGAGTTCAACTCTTGGAGTAATGGAGTATTGGAGTGATGGAGCTATTCATATTTTGGATTTAATGATCGACTCAATCACTTCGTACTAACGAGCAGCCAGTTTCAATCCGCAATCCAAAATCCCAGATCTAAAATCGATCAGCTTGCTGCTTCGCTGGCGTTCCCCTTGAGGATGTTCTTTATTTTATTCGACAGCTTTTTTGATTCGAGCTTGGCAAATTCGTGCAAAAGAGCCTCCTGTTTTTTTGTGAGATGGGTGGGTGTTTTAATCGCAACCTGGATGATCTGGTCCCCCCGTCCACGACCTGTTAATGCTGGGATGCCTTCACCATGAAAATAGAAAATATCTCCGGGCTGGGTACCTTTTGGAATTTCAAGGGTTTTTTTACCATTTAAGGTCGCCACGCTGATTTTGTCACCCAATGCAGCCTGAACAAATGAAATTGGAATCTCGCATATAATATCGGTATCCTGGCGCTTGAAGAACTCATGAGGCTGAACATGGATGAAAACATAAAGATCGCCCGGAGGGCCCCCATATACGCCTGGCTCACCCTCACCGGTCAGGCGTAGCCGCGAGCCGTGATCGACGCCAGCAGGAATCTTGACCGCGACTTTTTTGCTGGCCATTACCTGTCCCGTTCCGCGACATTTCGGACAGGGATAAGGAATGATCCGGCCATTACCGCGGCAGGTGGGGCAGGTGGTGCGAACGGTAAAAAATCCCTGGCTTCGGGAAACCTGTCCGGTACCGCCGCAGTGCCGGCAACTTTCCGGTTCAGTGCCCGTTTCGCATCCGCTGCCGCCGCACTCGTTGCAGGTTTGCCGCTTATCAATTTCGATCTCGGATTCGGATCCAAAGACCGCTTCCATGAAATCCAGGTTCAGATCATATCGAAGATCAACACCGGGCATGGCCCGGCTTCTTGAGCGTCGCCGTGATGTGAAACCGAAAAAATCCTCAAAAATGTCACCAAAACTTGAAAAGATATCTTCAAAGCCGCCAAATCCCTGAAAGCCGGTGTTTTGAAGGCCGGCATGGCCGTATTGATCATAAAGTGAACGCTTTTGCGGATCGCGCAGGACCTCGTAAGCCTCAGCGGCTTCTTTAAATTTTTCTTCGGCTGTTTTGTCGTCTGGATTTCTGTCCGGATGGTATTTTAATGCAAGTTTGCGGTAGGCGGCTTTTAATTCATTGTCGGTGGCGTTTCGGCTGACACTCAAAATTTCGTAATAATCCCGTTTAATACTCATATAGCCTTCCAATTAACTAATTTTGTGCTGTCCAAATCAATAGTTTCAAATTTCAAAAAGGGGTTATTTTGCCTTATATTCAATGAATTCTACCCGTCGAGAGCCTCTGGGTCGAACGATTGATTTATATTTTTAAAATTTGAAACGCTCAATTTAGGTCTAATGTAATGCAACAATGATTGATGTCAATTTAACAACTGGATAATCCTCGCCGGGAGCTTGTACTAAACAGAAAAAGGACGACGGTTATGATCATAACAGCTGCACCGAGTGGAAAAGCGGCACGCAGCTCAAATAAGTCCATCATCAACCCCCCGATCAATGATCCGCAGAGCATCCCCAGGCTGTGCGCCAGTGTTAAAATCGACATCACCGATCCCATCGAATCGGTCTCACTGCCTTTAAGGACCGCAATTGCCATCAACGCCGGCATGACAATACCTCCGCCGATTCCAAAAAAAATACTGGCCCATACCAGCCCCCAGAAGCCTTCGACCCATTCAAATGAAAAAACAGCACAGGCAACGATCAGTCCGCCGGCGACCACCATCCATTTTTTGTTGATTTTGTCCGCCAAAAATCCCATGGGTACATGAAGCGCTCCGCTGACGAACACACCCAGCATGATGAGTATGCCAATGGTTGAGCTGGTAGCGGAAAATTTCTGTTTGGCATACAACGGCAAAAAAGCCCAGATAATTCCGATGCACAGAATATGGGAGAATCTGAAAATAAAAATGCTGACGATATCTCGATCAAGAAACAGTTGCTTCCATTCAACAGGGGATTTCCCGCTGGTGATATATTTTTCCGAACGGGTTGGGGGCAGCAAAAAAAGACATAGAAAAAACCCGATCAGCGATAGAAGTCCCATACAGACAAAGGAGGTTTGCAAACTGAAACGGTCATGGATGATGCCGCCCAATAACGGCCCGATGCTCAACCCGCAGAACATGGACATGTTAAACAGCCCCATGGTGAATCCCTCTTTTCCGGTCGGTGTAATATCACCGACATAGGCCTGGATGATGGGCATCAGCATGGCGGAGGCAATTCCCTGAAAAAACCGCAGGACAATGAGCGAATTTACCTCTTTGAGAAAAATAAACCCAAAGGAGATTACCGTGAAGGCCAAAAGACCGGGAACAATCAGCGGCTTGCGTCCCTTTTGGTCTGAAAGCCGGCCGAAGTAGGGCAGAAAACACGTTCGGGCCAGGGAAAAAGAGCCAAAAATCATTCCGATATAAAAGCCGCTGGCTCCCAGGTCATGGGCATAAACCGGCAGCAGGGGGACTACAATTCCGACACCGATGACGGTAGCAAATATCGAAAAAAAAAGCGTAGCAAATATTTTTTTATCGCCTAGATTCATACCTGTTTTCACATTTCTTGGCGCAAAGTGGCTCCTTTTATCATTGGGATAGATTCTACACAAGAGGATTTCCGGGTTCAGAGGTTCAGGGTTCAAGGACTTGTTCGATTGGTTTGATTGGTCTTATTGGTTGAATTGGTTAGCTTAAACCGAACTAATGGAACGAATTAAACCAATTAAACGAATGTAACGTTTGACAGCTGGCTGACACCTGAAACCTTAAGAATAATAGGATTGGTAAGGAAGGTATTGGCTGGATCACTGCTTCCAGCAGCCAGCGACCAGTGACCAGTAGCCAATGACCAGCAGCCAGATTTTACCAGCTGAACAGGATCGCCAGGAGGCCAACCAGCCAGCAGTAGGGTGCAAATACATACAGGCGCCCCTTTTTAACCATATGAAGCAATGATTTTAAGGCACCGTAACCTACAAGAGCGGCCGGCACCGCACCTAACAGTGAAATCCAAATGGCCGGATTCGTTTGGGAGAAACCCTCTTTAAGGCTTAGCAGCCCGGCCCCCACAATCGCCGGTATAGAGAGCAAAAATGAATATCTGGCTGCCGTTTCACGATCTACGCCCAGCAGCAGCCCGGTGCTAATTGTAGAACCCGACCTGGAAATGCCGGGGATGATGGCCAATCCCTGCACAATTCCGATGATAAATGCCTTTCCGGGGGTCAGATGGCCGATGCTCGTCGATACCGCATGGGTTCCGGCCTTACGGGTGAGCCATAAAAGCAATCCGGTCACCATCAGCATCAGCCCGGTGATCAGTGCTGATGAAAACAAGCGATCGGCGATGCTGGCAAACAAAAGCCCCAGGATGGCGGTTGGGATGGACCCGATGACGATAAACACAGCCATTTTTAATTCCGGATCGGATTTGACCTTCTGCAAGAATTTTTCTTTTTGCCCCGCTAAAGAAACGAGCTGCAACAGCGCCGATATTATTTTGATTATTTCCTGGCGGAAAACAATGATGACCGCCACCAGAGTTCCCAGGTGGACGCAGACATCGAAAAACAGTTCGGCTTCTTTCAACCCGAACAACTGCTGAAACAGCACCAGATGTCCCGAACTGCTAACCGGTAAAAATTCGGTCAAACCCTGGATGATGCCCAGAAGAATCGCCTCTAGTGTAGTCATATTCCTTGAATCCGATACCTATTTATGATGGAAATTTAATAAAATCACAACTTTTCGGTTAGGCGAAAATCCGAAATCCGAATGCCGAAATACTAAACAAACCCGAAATCCGAATGTTCAAATGCCCCAAACTCATTCATGAATTACAGCGATGTTAATCGGATTTTTTGGCAAGCTTTGCAAGTTTAAAATTTTGAATTTTGGTCATTCGATATTGTTTCGAGTTTCGGCCAATATTATAAAATCAGGCGAGTTTCGAATTTTTTCTCCCAAGGCGCCAGAAAAAGAAGATACCAAAGAAGTTACACATCTATAATCTTGCCTGTTCTTTCCGTATCGTATCCTCCCAGGGCTTCCACCCGCTGTTTAAAATTCGGGCTATTTATGATCTCAAGCAGGATTTGGATGGGTTCTGTTTCGAAATACTCAAGCGGAATCGCCAG
>Ga0255055_10000733_pt1 | contig 24818 bp, 26 predicted proteins | sample JV7_2_27_MG_FD_188633 | JGI IMG/M metagenome (GOLD analysis project Ga0255055, IMG submission 188633) | Seawater microbial communities from Jervis Inlet, British Columbia, Canada - JV7_2_27 | ecosystem: Environmental > Aquatic > Marine > Inlet | place: Canada: British Columbia | collected...
TCAAAAAAAAAAAAGAAAAAATAGAAGGATTTGACAATATATGAGCATGATTAAATATATTTTTAAAAGATTCTTATCACTCATTCCAGTATTATTTGGAGCTATTACTTTAACTTTTATATTATCCCGGATGATGCCAGGAGACCCGGTTTTAGCCTATCTTGGTGAACGATTTACAGCAGAACAATATTATGACATGATGGGCCGATTGGGTTTAGATAGACCAATAATAGAACAATACTTCCGATATCTTGGTGACCTTTTTACAGGAAATTGGGGCGTTTCAGTTGTAATTAATAGAGGACAACCCGTGTGGGATCTCGTGTTGGAACGTTTTTTTAGAACGTTTGATATTACTATTTTTGCGGTATTTATTGCTTCTGCAATTGGGATTAAAACAGGGGTGATTTCAGCAAAACATAGAAATAAGGCTAAAGACACAATATTTAGGGGTATAGCACTAATAGGTGTTTCTATACCCGTATTTTGGATGGGTATGTTATTGCAGTACTTTATTAGTATTCAACTTGGATGGCTACCCGCAATTGGTTATAAAACGGCCGGTATTGGAAATCCGCCAGTTATTACCCACTTTCGAATTTGGGATTGTCTCCTTAGTGGGGAAATACATATTCTTTTCGATTACTTAGAGCACCTAATCTTACCCGTAGCGTGTTTATCATTTATCTCTCTTGCGTCAATAACGAGGCAAACACGCTCAAGTATGCTTGAAGTGTTAGAACAAGATTATGTAAGAACGGCAAGGGCTAAAGGAGCAAAAGAAAAAGATGTTATAAATACTCATGCGAGAAAGAATGCTTTAATTCCTACAGTTACCGTAATTGGTATGAGTTTTGCAGGACTATTAAGCGGAGCAGTTCTTACAGAAACAACTTTTAACCTCAATGGAATGGGGGACTTACTCATACTTTCTATAACAAATACAGACTATTGGGTATTAAATGGCATAGTGTTTTTGACTACAATAACATTTTTAGTGATTAATCTAGGGATTGATATCCTCTATGGGTTTATTGACCCAAGAATAAGGTACTAAATTAAAATTTGAGGAGAAAAAGAATATGGTTCAATTAAAACAAGAAGAAATAATAGAAATTAAAGAAGAAAAAGAGAACACATTCAAAAACATGATCTTCTGGCTTGGAAGAAATCTTAAATTTCTTTTCATACCTGGTTCTAGACTTGAAGAATTATCATTTAGAGAATCAGAATATGAAAAAACTATAAGTAAAAGGAAGTTTATTCGAAGATTAAAATCAATTTTAACTCTTCTTGGTATAGTAATTGTTTTTTCAGTTGTAACATTAGCAATTTTTGGAACTTGGATTTCTCCATTTACATTTGACGACGCAAACGGACTTTTTTTGGATCCGTGGGCTATGCCATCCGATGCACATCCTTTAGGAACAACAAAATTCGGACGTGATATTTTAGCAAGAATAATATATGGTGCCAGATCTTCCATAACAATTGCCTTACCTGCTATAACCTTCAGTGTTATTTTTGGAGTTATGATTGGTGTAATTTCTGGTTATTATAGAGGATGGGTTGATACGATTATAATGAGAATAATGGATGTCTTTCTTGCTTTTCCGGGGATAGTATTGGCCTTAGTCTTCATAGCAATATTAGGTCAAGAAATGCAATGGATTATGTTAGCTTATGGAATTCTTGGAATCCCCTATTATGCACGCTTAATTAGAGGATCTGTACTCCAAGCTCGACAATTACCTTATATTGACGCTGCGAAAGTTGCGGGGTCAGGAAATTGGAGGATCATGTTTAGACATGTATTACCAAATTGTATTCAACCAATAATAATTTCATTTACATTTGATATTGGAGGGATCATACTTAGTTTAGCAGGTTTAAGTTTCTTAGGGTTTAGTGATTGGAGATTAATTGAATGGGGTAATGATATCAACATTGCAAGAGAGCGATTATGGGATATCACCCATTTTCCACATGCAGCATTTTGGCCTGGCTTTATGATTTTAATAACGGTTTTAGGTTTTATGTTAGTCGGTGATGGGTTAAGAGATGCTTTAGATCCGAGATTGAAAAATATGTAAAGGATAAGTAAATATATTTAAATAAATCATAGGGGAAAACAAGAAAGATGGATTCATTTGAAAATAATGAGATAAGAAATGCCAACTCTATTCATTTAGGAGAAAATAAAGAAGATTCAGATATTCTAATTAATGTAAAAAATCTTACTACTAATTTTTATACCGAAGAAGGAGTTGTTAAGGCCGTTGATGGAGTTTCATTTGATATTTATAAAAATGAGGTCTTGGGTCTTGTCGGTGAAACTGGATGTGGTAAGTCTGTTACAGCACTTTCAATTTTACGACTAGTAAGGGCTCCCGGAAAGATCGTTAGCGGTTCAGTAATATTTCAAGGTAATAATTTGCTTGAGTTATCAAAAGAAGAAATGAGAAAAAAACGCGGTAACAATATTACAATGATTTTTCAAGATCCCTTAAATTCATTAAATCCGGTCATTTCTGTTGGCAAACAAGTAGCGGAAGTTTTTTTGTTACATCAAAAGGATATAATGAAAAAAGAACTGCTTGAAAAACGTGTTATTAGGGAAAATACAATTGAAGAATATAAAGATCTAAAAAGGCAATTAAAAACATTGGAAAATGAGGATCGCATAACAGAAGAAGATAAAAATACCTTATTGGAAAAAATAAATGAGGTTAAAAAAAGGATTAAAAAAAAACCTACGTTAAAATCAATTGCTTTTGATCATTCAGAGGAAATACTTGAAGAAGTAGGAATTGCCGATGCGAGAAACATTTTAGGACGGTATCCTCACGAGTTAAGCGGAGGTATGAGGCAGCGTGTAATGATTTCTATGGGATTATCATGCAATCCCGTATTATTAATTGCTGATGAGCCGACAACTGCTTTAGATGTGACTATTCAAGCTCAAATACTTGAATTAATGAAGACTTTAAGAACGAAGTTCAGTACAGCAATGTTGATGATTACTCACGATTTAGGTATTATTGCTGAAACATGTGACAGAGTTGCGGTCATGTATAGTGGAAATATTGTTGAATACGCAACAGCAAAAGATTTGTTTAGTAATCCACGCCACCCATATACTATTGGGCTATTAGGTGCTATTCCAAGTATAGAAAAGAAAGACCAAAAACTCATAACTATTCGTGGAATGGTTCCCAATTTAATATATCCTCCATCAGGTTGTAGATTTCATCCTAGATGTGATTTTAGATTAGAAATTTGTGATAAAGTAAAGCCACCTTTAATTCAGATAGAGGAAAAATATTATATAGCTTGCCATCTTTTTGATCCAAAATACAAAGATTCCCCTAAATATGAATTGAAGGAAGAAGAAGAGCTATCCTATAGAATATAGTGAAATATAATTAATAATAAACAATTTTAAGAAGTTTTGATAAAATGACAATAACAGAAGAAAAAACAACAAGTTTAGAGGGAAAAAGAGAAGTAATTTTAGAAGTTAATAATTTAAAAACTTATTATCCTATTTTTGGCGGATTTTTCAAACGAAAAATTGGTGAAGTAAAAGCAGTAGATGGAGTTAGCTTTAACCTTTATAAACAAGAAACTTTAGGATTGGTAGGAGAAAGTGGATGTGGAAAAACAACCATAGGGAACACTATTTTAAATTTAGTGCCCGCAACATCAGGAGAGATTTCATTTCAAGGAAAAAGAATGGACAATAAAAATTTTACAAAAGATTTACGGAAAAAAATACAGATGGTTTTTCAAGACCCTGATTCCTCATTAAATCCTAGGTGGAAGATTATTAATATTATAGGGGAACCCCTTAAAATATTAATGGGAATAAAAAAAAGAAGTGAAATTCGGAGGCGTGTTCTTAACCTTTTAGAAACCGTTTCTATGAAACGTGAACATTTAGATCGATATCCGCACGAATTTTCAGGAGGACAAAAACAGCGTATTGTTATTGCCAGAGCTCTTGCTTGTAATCCTGAAATAATGATTTTAGATGAGCCTACTTCTGCTCTTGATGTGTCTGTTCAAGCTCAGATCTTGAACTTGTTAAAGAATCTTCAAAAAGAATTTAATTTATCTTATCTCTTTATAACTCATGATTTAAGTGTTATTCAACACATCGGAACTAGAATTGAGGTAATGTATTTAGGTAAAATGGTTGAAGGTGGAAAGATTGAAGACGTGTTTTATAATCCTACGCATCCTTATACCAAAGCATTGCTTTCAGCAAGACCAACTTTCGATCCCAGTTCAAAATCAAGGAGAGTTATTTTAGAAGGTGATGTTCCTAGTGCAATAAATCCTCCAAGCGGATGTGCGTTTCATCCCAGATGTTACGAAAAAGAAGGTCATGTTGGTTGTGATGTAAACAAACCCACAAGGGTTGATCTAGGGGATGACCATTATATGATGTGTGCTCCTTTAAGTGAAGAAAAAAAGTCCTATAAAGGAATGGAATATATATCCGATTAATTAGACATTTTTAACTTTTAGAAAATCACTTTTTCTATTTTTTTAATATTTCATTTTCAAATTTACTTGAATAATTTAATTTCTATAGTCAGAAATTGCATAAAAAAATTAAAACGTCCATCTTTTGAATAACTAATCATGTTCAATAAATCTCAGATATTTGTTGTAAAAACTTCTCCTAAAACTGTTTTAGAGGATTATAGTAAATTAATGCATTTAGCACAATATGATAAATTTTTCGATAAAAATTCTAAAAATATCTTAAAATTAAATTTAAGTTGGTCAAAATTTTTCCCTTCATGCTCCAGTCCTCCATGGCAAGTAGAAGGGATACTTAAAACTATGATAGAGGATGGCTACGATCCAAAAAAACTCTTTACAGCTGAAAATCGAACTGTTGTAACTAATATCGAAAAGGGACTAAAAGGGAATAAATGGAGTCCCATCATTAATCGATATGGAGTTTGGTTTGTCCCTTTAACTAGGATTCCTTTTGTTCCATATGAATCGTTAAGACACAGATTTATTGCATTAAAAAATAAAGAACTACACGTACTTGATTCAAAAATATTTCCTAAAGGTTTTAGAATTCCTGAATTTTATGTAGGGAAGTCAATAATCCATCTTCCTACTATGAAAACTCACGGTCATACTGGGGCGATTGGGGGGTCGTTAGACCAAACTAGAGAAGAAATGAAGAACGGAGGAATAACTTGCGCGATGAAGAATGCATTTGGAGGCCTGTTAACTAAACGTAGACATTTTAGTCATCAATTTATGTCAGAAGTATTAGTTGATTTATTAATAATTCAAAAACAAATACATCCAAACATCATGGCAATAGTAGATGGAACCGTCTGCGGCGATGGAGCAGGACCAAGAACAATGATTCCTCGAATTAAAAATTACCTCATCGCGGGATACGATCAAGTTGCTGTAGATGCTGTCGTTGCTAAAATGTTAGGGTTTGAGCCGTTAAAGTTACCCGCTATTAAATTAGCGCATGAAGAAGGATTAGGATGTGGTGATTTCAAAGCTATCGATATAGTTGGAGAAGATGTATCAACTATAAATTGGAATTTTAAAGTTAAACGTAGTCTCATAATTTGGGGGGATCAGATGGTCAGAAAAGGAGCATTACAGTTTTTAAACCCATTAATGCATAACAAAATCTTCTTTACCTTACCAATTTTAAGTTCTTTAGTATTTCACGATATGCTTTGGTATCCGACAATCGGAAAAAAGAGAATTAACAGATTTCTAAAAACAAGTTGGGGACAACTATTCAAAGACTATCCATCTATTTAGATGTTATTTCTTTCACATCTCTAAAAGCTTCATTTAACATCTCTTCAAAATTAACGTTATATTCTTTATCAATTCGAATGTGGATTAAAAACTCAATTGATCCTCCTTTTCCTAAAAGTGGAGAAACTATTAAACCTTTAGGAAAGAAGGAATTATTAATATTCCATCGCAATAAATCCCATAATATTTTTCTAAGAATTTCAAAATCATTTCTTATTTTGAAGTTTGTTTCTTTCTGAAAATCCGTTTCAAAAAGGGGTTTGACTAAAACAATTATATCTCCCTCCTTTTTCAAGTAATTTTTGATGTTTGGAAGAATAGACTTAAGTGAAGAGAAAGTTACGTCTACAGTAACTATGTCTACTTGCGTGGGTAACGATTTCAATTTTCTTGCATCAACGCCTAGAAGTTCAACTATTTTTTCGTCCTTACATTTTAAGGAAGGGTGTAGGAATTCTTTCGCAGTGTCTATTACATACACTTGATCTGCTCCATTTTGTAACAAGCAATCTGTAAAACCTCCAACTGAAGCACCGATGTCGGCACATATTTTCCCTCTAACAACAATCGAAAAACTGTTTATAGCAGCTTCTAATTTGATTCCGCCTCTCCCAACATAAGGAAATTTTCTAGTTAATCTAATAGACGAATTATTCTCGATCCTCTTGCCGGGTTTAATTATACTCCTCTCATTTACGATTACATAACCCTCTTTTATTAACCATTGTGCCTTTACCCTACTTTCTACTAATCTTCTCTCGACAAGAAGAATATCTAATCGTTCCTTCATATCTTTAATTTTAAATTACAATAGTATTAATTCTTTATAATGAGGAGAATTATAAAATATTTTTATGATTTGTTAAAAGTGTGACTTTTAAATTCTTTAATTAAGAAATTAATTAAACATGTCTAATTCTATGGGTAATCATCTGTTTTTTAGTCAAATTATAAATATTAAAAAACAATTCTTTAATACCGAACTAAGACTATCAAAATTCTTCAATGAAATCACAGGTATTTTTCCCGTATGTGTAATTCGTGTAAAAGAGTTTATTTTCTTTTTTGTTAAGTCAGGAGATTACTTTGCAGCAAAATTTTATTTAAGAAAATTACGGCACATGATGAAAAGCAAGAAGTTTTTAATAATACGTGAAGAACCAACATTAATTAGATTAATTTTCAGTTTTTTTGAGGATACGTATATTCATAATGTAATGCTGATTGAAAGCCCAACTCGAAATATAATTAATGTATTATTCTTATTTAACAAAGATAGAGCTGTTGCTGTTGGAATTGATGGTAGCTACATAAAAGCTGTAAACTATATTTTTAGGAATTATATTACTTTACATTATCCATTTAAGAAAATCGAAAGTTATCCGTTAGAATTAAGATGCAGTCTTACCACTGTATAGATTATGGTATGTATTATACTTTCTTTCTTGGTATATTTATTTTTTCTTCAATTTTACCCGCAGATCTAAAACTTAATTTGCCTAGTGCTGCTTTTAAAGAAGCTTTCCAGCCCCATTTTTTATATACTTGCCTTAGAATCAAACAAAATATGCTGAAAGTTAATAAGGTGGCAATCCAAATTTGAATCAGGTTTAGGCTTTCGTAAAAAATAAAATATAAGAAATTGTGCCCTAAATAGACCGTAAAGGAATAGTACGAGAAGTAAAAAAAAACACGGTAATTTTTCTTAGTCTTAAATACATTATATTCTTCTAAAGTTATTAAAGTCAGTAGTATCATCAAATTAATACCTAATGTATAAATTAACCAAGAAAAACTACTCCTAATAAGAAAATTTGGAAAACTAAATAATACACCAATTGAAATTAATAACAAACTTATAATGCCTATAGGGATTAACATCTTTTCTTTAAACTCTTTCCTCCTTAATTCTATATTTTTATTATTATTTATTTCATTTATAACATCTCCAACAACAGTTCCAATAAGAAAGAAAGGAAAAAATAATAAAAGTGGATCTTGACTAAAATCGTTAAATAATATGTGGTATAATACACCCTGAAGATTTTCTTGATTTTGAAATGGAACAAAAATAGTATATATAAATTGGCTAACAAACCAGATAGAAAAACCAATTACAATTCTAAACATCTTTGAAACCTTAAACAAAGGCCAAATAATTAGTAATGAAAAAGCAGCAGTCATTAAGACAAACCATGTCCAAATCCATGATAAATTATTTATTGTAATAGCAATAGCCAAGTTATAGATTATCGCTATTATTAATAGAAAAGAAGCTCGAAGATAATAAGAGAGTTTTACCCTTGAATAGCTTATATCTTTTACTACATCAACTCTGTACATGCGATTTCGATAAGATAATGCCATACTCACGCCAGAAATAAATAAAAAACCAGAAGCTCCTATTGGATCAAAAATACTAAAAGCGAGACTTTCTAACCAAATAAATTCAGGTTTAATCCACCAACCTATTAAATGACCGAGAAACATCCAACTCATGCATAACCCGCGAAATATATCAATACTTTTAAATCTTTGCATCTTCCTATTACCGAAAATTTAAACAATTAATTATAAGATTATATCGTTTCTAACCTTTTTGCTAAAGCAGAGCTCAATCTACTTACTTGCACTTTGATCGAAAATTTGGAGCCATATTTATTATGAATTAATCGTAGAACAAGTCCAAAAACTAAACAATAAAGTGTTACTAAAATCCAGAATTGATATATGTTTAATTGGTTGAGGAAGAAAAAATACGATATATTATGGACAAGATATATTGTGAGTGAATAATATGAATAATAGAATAGAAATTTGAGCCTTCTTTTATTAACGCGTAGTTTAAAATTTTCAAATCCTAAGAATAGAGATAGTAAAGTTAAATTAATGCCCATTGCGAATAGTATCCATATAAATGAAGTTCTCTCTAGTGATAGCTGAGAATCTAAAATTACACTTATAATTATTAATGGTACTCCCAGCATTAAGGAAGGAATCGTTATCTTCTTTTTTAAGAGGAGTTTTCTCTCTTTTTGATGATCTATTTTGTATATGTCAAAAATAACTTCCCCTATAATTGTACCGATCAAAATAAAGCTAAAATAGTGAGGGAAAGGGATGACATCTATAGAGTTATAAAATAAATAATATATTATACCATTAGCATTCATTTGTCCTTGGTAAGGTAAAAGATACTTAAAAATAAAATAATTTAGAATCCATATTATTACGGCCACAGCAAGCCTTACAAATTTTGGAGCTTTTAATAGAGGCCAAGCTATAAATAATGAGATTGACATGGTTAGTAACATAAACCATTTCCAAAGATCTAAAGGATTCATAAATTGTAGAGCCACAAACGAATTATACCCAAAAGCTACTAATAAAATGAATGTTGCTCTGAATAGGTATTCTTTCTTTAAAATATCGTAATTGAAATCATCCATTCTAGTGATTTTTATAAGACTTTTTCTATAAGATAATGTGATGCTAATACCCGCTAATAATAAAAATCCAGGTCCAAAAATCAGTTTTAAAACGGGTACAACCGCATTAGAAAACCAGATATCCTCTTCGCGGAGCCACCAATCACATAAATGCACCCAAACCATCGCAAGCATAATAAAGCCGCGAAACGTATCTAAACTTTTTATTCTTTGCATCTTGTTTCAAAAATTATATCAATTAAAAATAATTTTTTGGTGATTCGAATAGATTTATAATGGAATTATATATGTCTACTTTTTGAAAGTGTTAAATCCCTAAAATCTCACATTTCTAGCTGAATTCATTCACTCTGCTAAGAAATTTAATAATTTAATAATATAAATTTGAAAAAAAGATAAATTTTATCAAATTATGATTCAATATTATTTAACATTTTTATTGCGTTGTTGAGAGCTATATCACCATTTAACACTTTCTCTACGACATCCTTCAAATGTGATAAATCATCATCATTATTTTCAGATTTCAATGCCTCCAATTTACCTGTATTCAATTTTTTGCTTTTAATTTGTTCAAAAATGCTTTCATAATTATCTTGGCTAACTACTATACCATTTCTAAATGCTAAAATTAAAGCAGAAATTTCATCTTTTGAAAACATTCTTCCCGTTTTCTCCCTTGAGAATCTAATTTTTGACGATCTGAATTCATCAATCAAAAACACTCCTAGGTTTTTTCTACCATAGAAAATTCTATAAATTTGTTTGACTAAATCAAATGTAATCGTAAGAACACCTCGACCTAATTTAAAATTTAGATCTATCATCTTAGGATTATTTTCTTGAAACGTTTCTACATATTTTTTTATCTTTTTAAGTAGTTCAATTTTCTCAAAGCAGCAATAAGAATCTAAATAATAATCATCTAAGAAAATCATCAAACCTAATTTTTTACCTGGATCTACAGAAAAAGTCAGTGTAGAATAATAATTTTTATAACTAATTCTGTAAGCAGCAATTACCTTGATTAAATACCTCTCAAAATCATCCTTTCTTGAATATACAAGGTAATTATTATAATTTCTTACTTTTAACCTATCTATATCTTCGGTGGTTGTAAGAATTATAGAAGATATAGTAGGAATTTTTGCGTCTAAATTTAAAATCTGAAATTCAATATAATGCTTATCTAGTTCATTCTTTAGCTTATAGAAGAAATTCAAATCCTCTGTTAAGATATATAAAGGTTGGTTTCTCAAATTAATAATATAAATTAAATAAACAATTAAAAATTTTTAATTATGCAATTTCCCCTAACTAAAGTAAATAAGTTCTTTAAATCTAACGACACCAAAGAGGGAATAACATCATTATGGGGGGACTTTGGGGTTGGGAAAACTACATTATCACTTCAAACAGCTAATATTTATGCGTTAAATAAAAAAAAAGTGCTTTACATATACACAAAACCAATTTTCCCTTACAAAAAATTAAGTTCTGTATTTGTAAACAATTTAGATGATGTTTTAGAAAATATTTCATTTATTCATATCACGAATTTTGACGATATATTCAACTTTGTTTTTAATTTGGAGTTTATCATTCTCAATGCTCTAAAAACTGAAGATAGTACGTTTAATTTGATAGTTATAGACTCTATGACTGATTTATATAGGCTAGAATTAAACCGTGAAAAGAAGGGAAAGAATTTCATTCTGAATTATAAGTTGAATCAATTAATAGCTAATTTGGTTAATGTAAAACAAAAATATGAGATTGATATTTTGATCATAAACGAACTTAGCAGAAGAACTCAAGAGGGGTTTACTTATGAAGTGGAAAGCGGGGACAATGTGATGCGATATTGGATAAAAAATTCAATCAAAATTGAAAGGACAGAAGTAGCGAACAACCGTAAGTTTATTTTACATAAAAATAATGATAACGATTCGGTTATGTTAAATTCAACGCTAACTATACGCGGTTTTGAATAAACAAAAAACTAAAAGATTATCAATTATAGCTCATTATTTTATTTCGAGATATAACATTTGGAAACGCTAAGTGAGTTGTTTAAATGAGCGAGAAAAGAGAAAATATAAAATTGTCAAAATGGTTGGAAAATGATATTCCACATTCTTTTCCAGATAGAGACGAATTAATTGATATTATTGAAACAATTGCTGAAGCAACAATTCCTATAAGGGGATTATTAGAAAGGGGAATAACATCGCGCGAAATCGAACAAAGATTAGAAATTAGAAATATAAATAGACAAACTATAAATTTATATGGCGAATCTCAAATTCACGAGGATGTGTTAACACATAGCATTATTCTAAAAGCACTCCAAGAAAGCGATGCTAATTTCCTATTTATTGCTTCTGAAGAAGCTGAACCTGTTTTAGGTAGTGGTAAGTTTGGGATTACAATAGATCCTGTAGACGGTTCTTCTAATGTTATAGTAAATAGAACCGTAGGGACGATTGTGGGAATATTTAATGAGAAGGGCTCAATAATTTGTAGTTTTTATGTTCTTTATGGAATTTACACTAACTTAGTAGTAGCTATTAATGGAAAAGTTGTTGAATTTATTCTGGATACATCCCCTTACAGTATGACTTTCTATCATTACATCTATCAGGAATTAAAGAAATTACCCAACAACGCCGAAGGAGGTATAAGATGCCTTGGAGGAAATTCAGCAAAATGGTCCGATAAATTTAAAGCTTATGAACAAGCGCTAATTAATCGAAATTTCAAAGATCGATATAGTGGAAGTTTCGTTGGGGATCTACACGCAATTATCGCTTATGGTGGGATATATTCATATTTTCCCTCACCAAAAGCTAAAATTCGCATATATTATGAATGGCTTCCACTAGCTTTTATCATTAAAAATTTAAAAGGAGTTTTTCTGGTTATTGGAAGTGTCGAAAACGCAGACGAAATTAAAAACATGGAATCTATTGAGCCATTAACGTTAGATAATGTTAATGAGATACATACGAGAATTTCTGGTGGTTTATTAGGAAGCGAAAAGCCCGTAAACCTCTTCTACTCAATAAACTAATTAACTAGCTAAAATCAATTGGACAATATGAAAATTGAAAATCACTACTTAAGTAAGAACAAGTATATTACAAAACAAGAAGGTTCTGTGAAATTCTTATTACATGAGGGTGATAATGAGACTATACCTTCTAAATCTATGAATGTTTTTTATAATAAAAGAATGGAAATTAACAGAGATATTTCAATCTTAGCAAATATAGCATATTATAATCTCTTTAGCCAAGATTCGCTAGTTGTAATAGATTCTATGGCGGCTTCTGGTATAGGGTCTATAAGATTATTAAAAAATTGTAAAAATGTTGAAAAAATATATTTAAACGACATTAATCCTGTTGCGGTTGAGTTAATTAAAAACAATTTAGAATTAAATGAAATCGAAACTAAACAAGCGGAAGTATTAAATAAAGACGCTAACTTACTATTTTCTGAAATCTCTCAAAATTCTAACCCCCCAAATGTTATTTCGATCGATCCCTTTGGCACTCCTAACCTTTATATTGATTCTGCATTTAAAGCAATTAAAAAAGATAAAGGATTATTATGTATAACTGCTACAGATACCGCCGTGTTATTCGGTGTGAAACCAATGGCTTGTATAAGAAAATACATGTCTAAACCACTTCACACAGAATATTGTAAAGAAATTGGAGCGCGGATATTAATATATTATATAGCAAGAATTGCTAACATTAATAATTTAGGAATAATTCCCTTGCTAACTTTTTATTCTAACCATTTTATAAGGATTTTCGCCCTTACCTACAAAGGAAAGTCGAACATATTTAAGGATTTATCCAACAGTTATGGATACATTCTTCATTGTAAAAATTGTGGATATCGATCATCTGTTAATGACGATATCTTAAAAGTTCCTCAGAAATGCCCCTCATGTTTAATTAAAAAGCAATTATCGTATTCTGGACCTCTATGGATTAATGAATTACATCAAAAAACTTTTTTAGAAGAATTAAATCAATTAAATGAGCAATTCAATTTTAATAGTAAAAATAGGATGAGAAAGATACTTAAATTCGCCCTTAATGAAATAAACATGCCTATTTCATATTATAACATTCATAAACTATCTCAGCAATTAAAACTTTCGTCTATCCCCAAACTTGATGATTTAATTAAAATAATTGAGGGGAACGGTTATAAAGCCTCAAGGACTCACTTTGATTTTATCTCAATTAAAACAGATGTGAAAATTGACGAATTAAAAAAAATTCTAAAAAGAATGAAAAAATAAATTAATACACAAACCATGCCAAGAAACGCAGAAGAACATAAAAAAGATGCCGTTTATAAGAAAGCTAAACGCGAAGGATATAGAGCCCGCTCCGCTTTTAAACTACTTGATATTCAAAATAGGTACAAAATTTTTAAAAGAGTATTTTACGTATTAGATTTAGGTAGTGCTCCGGGTTCATGGTTACAAGTAGCTAAGAAATACTCGGAAATAAATTTGACTAAATATTTCGACAAGTTTTACCATCGAGATCATTATAAAATTATGGGTGTAGATATCAAAAAGTTAACCGCCATTGAAAATATAGAAATTGTTAAAATGGATTTTACTACACCTGAGTTTATTATTGAAGTAAGTAAATATTTTGAAGGAGAAAAACTTGACCTCATTCTATCTGATGCAAGTATTAAAAAATCAGGAAATAAATTTAGTGACCAAGCAAGACAAACAAAACTCTGCTTCAGTATTCTTGAGATTACAAAAATCCTCAAATTCAAAGGAAATTTTGTAATAAAAACATTTCAAGGAGCTGATTTTGATAGCTTTTATACAAAAATGAAGCGTAATTTTATGGTAGTTAAGAGTTTAAAGCCAAAATCATCAAATAAAAAGAGTAATGAAATCTATTTAATTGGATTAAAGAAAAGATAGTTGTTTTATTTTTTAGTAACTTCTTCGAAATTTGTAATATAGGTATTTCCTTCTAAAGATGTTCTTATCCAATCCGATAACCATGGGCAATGTTTTGGATTAAATTGATCAATATTTGTATTATTACATTTACCAATAAAAGGACAAATTAAACACGGTTGATGTGAGAACATATCTAATATGAAATCATTTTTATTTTTATCAATCTTAAGATCTTTTACCTTCACATCAAATGTTTCATTCATGGAAATATGTTTTGTCCAAGAGGCTTCTACTAACTCACGGGTTACTGTAATTTTAGACTGTAAAGCTAAAGTATCTAAAATTTTATCGAGTTCGACGCGTTCTTTATTTGTAATCTCTAATAATTCATCAAAAAGTATATTTTTTAGTTGCTTAATTTGTTTGAAAACCATTTGTTCGTCTTTCTTTAAACCACGGACGCCTTCTCGTTTTCTTTCTTCTATTCTTTCTATCCTTCTTTCAGTGTCAGATTTTTCGCTTTCTTCTGAACCCTCAACCCTCTCTTTAACTTTACACTTGTGACGGCTGAGATAAGCAAAACTGTTTCCGCAATAGGGACAAACTTCTTTCTTTTTTTTTGCCATTTTATAAGAGTGTAAATAATTTTATCTAAATTATATAAAAGCAAGCTTAAAATTAATATAATTAATAGTCAATGTTTAATCACAAATTAAATTTACGATTTAATTTTTGCTAAAATTGTTAAATCACGTTTTTAAAATTTATAATAATTAATATCTCAGACAACTTAAATCATGGCTAAATTAAAAAAATCAATTCTTATTGAAAAAAATAAAATCATAGATGAAATCGAAAAAATAGACTTAAACAACTATCAAATTTCTACTGGTTCAAAAAATATTGATACAGTCATTGGGGGTGGATTTCAATCGAGAAAAACATATGTGGTTTTTGGAGCAAATAAAACAGGAAAAACTCAATTGTGTCATCAATTGTCAATACAAGCTTTTCGTAAAGCTTCAAAATTGATTTATTTGGACACAGAAAACACGTTTCGCCCTGAAAGGATAAGAGAATTAGCAGATGCTAACAGTATTGACGGTGAAAAAGCTCTAAAGAATATTTTAGTTTCAAAAATTATGAGTAATACCGCCCTCTTATTAAAATTGAATGAGGTTGAAAGATTAATTAAACAGAGTAATATTAGAATGATAATTATTGACTCTATTAATAATTATTATAGATTTGAGCGTGGTGATAAAGAATTTTCATTTTTTAAAACCAGAACAACATTTTTAAGAATTTTAGAAAAAATTAATGATCTTACTCAAAAACATAATTTAATCACAATTTTGACCGCTCAAATTGCACCTAATTTTAATGAAAATGCAATTATAAGGGAGATCCCGGTCGGTATACCGTATTTAAATCATTTTTTTTCTGAGTTTTTATATTTAAGTTATAAAGAAGAAGACATGAGTTATATTCATTTGTTAAACTCTCATCTATTACCCGAAAAGAAGCTACTTTATAAGATTACTAAAAAAGGATTACAGGATTATAAAATTTAAAAACTACTTTCTTAGAACCATATTTTTAAACTTTTCTAGCGTTAGATATTGGAGGTTAACTGTAGCAATTTTCGAATTAACAAGATAAACAGGATTTTTAATTTTAGTTAATATCCATTCAATTATTTGCAACCCATACTCTAACTTCTTTAGTTTAATTGGTTTCGCTATATGGTTTTTTTCTATCTCAAGTTTGCTGTATTTACCTACTATGTTGTTAAAGTCCATGCCAACAAGATATAATTCGTGGATAGGTAATAATAAGGAAGCAATAAAACATATAATCCTGTCACCATCGGTGAAACCACCCGAATTAATAATATTATCAGTCGGCTCTGCTTGGGTTGTTCCTATGATATTTGGAAAGTTTAATATTTCGTTCTTAAAATATTTCAATCGGGTTTTATTATCTCCATGGGCATGGACAATTATATACTTAGCCTTATCAAAATTCTCTTGTGTGATCCCATCTAAGTCTGTAAAAATACCATCTATAGGAATTCTCCTTTTTATCAATAATCGAGCAGCTCCATCCGCAACTAAATTCACTGCGTTGGAAAAAATCTTTTTCCCTTGAATTTTTATAATGTAATCGACAGTTTCTTCTAGCGAAGGTCCACAACCGTAAATAAAAATAAACTTTTTTCTTTGAATTAATTTTTTAAAAGAATGTAAAATTTCTTCAAGACTCCATTTTTCACTTTTTTCTCTCAAAATATTAGATAAAAAATCTCTTGCTTCGCGATCTTTTTGATATTCAAAATTAAAATCATTTAATATCTTAACATACCAATCTTTAAATTCAATATGAGAATCTATCTGTTTCTTAATTGAATGATTCATTTGAATCGTTATTTTTTTTTAAATATCGTTCAATAAAAAAATTTTAAATCTATGATATGATTAATTTTATAATACAATTAAATTGAATTTATACAAATTTTTAAAATTATTAATAAAGAGTTGTAAAACCATGACATATTGGTATACTAAAACCCACCAATGGTATAATGATGAAAATAGTGAAGTAGGACTTACACCCTATGCTGCTGAACAATTAGGAGAAATCTCTTTTGTTGATGTGGATGCTCTTGAAGGAGCTGAACTATCTCAAGTTACTATGGATGGAAATGAACCAACTTCAGATCCAATTGACGCCACAGTAGAGTCAAGCAAAGCTGTAGGGGATGTTTATTGTCCCGTCTCTGGAACTGTTAAGGAAGTAAATAGCGATTTGATGGATGAGCCTGAAAAAATAAACGAAGATGCCCTTACTGCTTGGTTATTTAAGATCAATGCTTCAAATTGGGATGCAGAGAAAGGGAATCTATTGGATGAAGCCTCTTATAAATCTTACATTGAATCCCTTGGCTAATTCGAATTTTAATACTTCTTAGAAAAATTATAATCTTTTCTTTTTTTTATTTAAACTAATAATAATATTGATGCTAATTTATTATAGCAAAAAATGATATTTTTATTCTTTTTTAAAGAGAATTTAGTTAAACGTTAAAGAGTCTTTCGCCAAGTTTAATCGTAATCATTGCCTGTAATGTACCAAAAGCAGCTAATATCAAAATAATCCCTAGAACTAAATATCTTATTGCAATATCCTTATTATATACATGTTTAGATGCTTGGTATAATAATATAAACCCAATAGAACATAGGAAAATAAATATCGAAGCAACAATACCCTCTATTATGAATGATTCATTAATATTGGGATATAGAAAAAGTGGTGAGCCAGTATTTGGATCTGTACCCAGAGCAGGAGTTCCTCTAAATACCAGGTATACTATTCCAGTTTGTAAAAGGAACAAAATTATGTAAACCCCCATTACAGCAATTGATTTACCTGGAAGAGGTATATCCATTTTCGAAGTTTTTAATTCTGGAAATAGTATCTTAGGTTTTCTAAGTGTTTTACCAAAAACCCATGGAGTTTTCCCTTTAATCTTTTCGAAAACTGTCTCTGAACCTATAACTTCTTCCTTAGTAAGTTTTGATTTATTTCTTCTTTTCTCTTGCATACTAATCTTCGAATTTTATATACAGTGATTTATAAATTTTTTTTAAATTAAAATTTTGTTATAAAAGAATATGTTATTCTAGTTATTGAGGTAAATTTTTAAGTAGAGCCAATAAAAATTTCCAAATTTTCGCAACACTTTTTATTTTAAGTCGCTCGTCAGGAGAATGTCCACCTAAGACATCTGGGCCAAGCGATATCATTTCCATATCGGGATAATAATTACTAAAAAAGGCACATTCCAACCCGGCATGAATCGCTTGGATAATTACTTCTTGATCAAAAAGATTTTTATATACTTGTTTAGATATTTCAGTTAGCTTTGAGTCAAAATCTGGTGGCCAACTTGGATAGAGCGTAATAATTTCAATGTTTATGTCTAACCCAGACATTTTTAAGAGGGTCTTTAGCTTCTCAAATAAAGTATCTTTGTCATATTGTTCTAAACTTCTAGTACTAACTTTGAATTCAATTACTTTTTCTAATGTGTGCACCACTGCAAAATTCAGCGATGTATGAACTAAGCCTTCACTTGTAGGGTGTAAAGAAACAGGTCCATTCGGTATCAAATTAAAGAGATTAATTAATGCATTTTGGAAATCCTTTGAAAATGTTGTTTTATCAGTGAAATCTTTTAATGGATCGATTGAAATTAATAGGTTCGAATCTGTTCCCTCATAAAGATTCTTAATATTAGGAATTATGCCTTTTAAAAATGCTTCAAGTTCATTCTTTTGGCCCTGTTCTATAAAGAAAATTGCATGAGCCTCCCTAGGAATCGCATTAGTTAAGTTACCTCCCTCTAGAGAATTAAATAAAACATTAAATTTCGAATTTATTTTCCAAATTATTTCAGTTAATATTTTTAAAGCGTTCCCTCTTTTTTTGTTAATATCTGTCCCTGAATGCCCACCAAGTAGTCCAGAAATGGAGATTTTTATCGCTCTCAAGTTCGGGTTGCTTATTAATTCTCTCTCGTAACTTACTTCAGCCTTAAAAACCCTTCCTCCAGCACACCCAATGGTAAATCTATTATCTTCTTCTGAATCAAGGTTTAACAAGTATTTTCCACTTATCAAATTTTTATCCATTTGACTTGCACCAGAAAGTCCTCTCTCCTCATCAACAGTGAATAATAAATCTAGATTAAGTGTATCAAAATCTAAACTTCCATCATGTATTTTTTTCATAATCGCAAGCTGATATGCTATCCCAACACCATTATCTGCACCCAATGTCGTTCCTTCAGCAGTTAACCATCTCTCGTTTTCAATTTCAATCGTTTTTAATGTTAAGGGATCTTTTGAGAAATCGTGTGATACATTTTCATTTTTTTCGCACACCATATCCATATGGCTTTGTAGTACGACCCCTAATTTATTAGCTTCAGAGTCTCTATTTGAAGGAATTCGTACAACTAAATTTTTTATTGTATCAACTTCAGTTTGAAACCCCAATTTCTCAGCTTCATTTTTAATATATTCTCTTATCTTATCTTCATAAGTCGAACATCGAGGAATCTTAGTAATTTCGTAAAAATATTGCCAAAATTCTAACGGCTCGCCAAAATCTTTTAAATTTTCCATAATTATCGCTTCCAATGCAAATATAAATATAAGTTTTTTTTTATTACTTATACAAAATAATATTTAATTCCTTATAACAATTGTAATAATGGACATATTATGAGCAGCTGGAAGGATTTATATTCTGAAGTTAAACGTCGTAAAATGGAAGCACTTGATAAAAAAGACGTTGTAAAAGCAGTAGAAAAGCATGGTAGAATACTTGCGGTTGAAGGTCGCTACGAACGCCCTAGAAAGGTGATAGATCACATGTATGCCGCAAAACATATCACTATTAAACCAAACGAAATAATGAAACATAATTTAAGTGATTACGATGTTGTTTTGATTGGATGCCCGGGAGATAAAATTCCGCATTCAGCTTTCCCAAAAATCAGCGAGTATGTGTCTCTAAAGGGAGGGTGGTTAATAACAACTGATTGGGCAATAAAACATATAGTTGAAAACATTTTTCCCGGTTATATTCGCTGGAACGGACAAAAAACTGGTGATGCTGTTGTTGCGTGTCAAATTGTTGAACCAGATCATCCTTTCTTAGACGGTGTGTTAAGCGAAATACAACAAGCAAAATGGCAAAAAATGACAGCTAAAGATACAAAGAAAGCTGAATTTAAGTGGTGGCTTGAAAATAGGTCTTTTCCTATTCAGGTTCTCAGCCCAGCAGTTCGTGTCCTAATTCGGTCTTATCATATTCAAAAGAAATGGGGTGAAGATTCTGTATTGTGTTATTTTGACCACGGAAACACAGGAGGGCGTGTTATTCATTTAATTTCCCATACACACTTACAGAAAGGAGGAGCAAAGGGTAAATACGCTTCGGCCTTAATATTAACCAATATATTAGATGAAAAAGTATCTACCAAAATGGGAATTGCAAAAAAACCTGCAAAAGGATATGTTTCTGATTGGGAACAACCTCAAACTTACGCTCAACCTCAACAGGAAACCAATTATGCACAAAACAACCAATATGTAAATCCCTCAAGTTCAAATATGGGTATGACGGGTACTGCTCAAATAGTTGAAATTGATGTAAATAGCACTGAATTCTCATTTGCAGATAAATGTAGTTATTGCGGATATGATTATGGCGAATATGCAGGGAAAATTTATAAATGCCAATCATGTGGGACTACATATCACGAAAATTGTCTCAACATGCAAATTAACGAAGGTACGTGTAAAAATTGCGGAAAAATTCTACTTTGGTAGATTCTAAAACCTAATTTCAAAAATTCTTTTCAAATTTTAATCTTCTGAGAAAATAATAATATCTGAAGATATACCAGCATAATATCTTAATAGGTTACATTTTTCGTGAAAGGCCGGTTTCACGAACTTATTCCTTAAAAATGTATTAGAAGGTCAAATAAATAATTAAAAATAATAAAAAAAAAAATCCGCTAAAATATCTAAGAGGTTTTTATGATTCTTATTCCTCAATAATCTCGATTACTTCCTCGGGACACTGGGTTTCACAGGCTCTGCAACCGACGCAATCGTCTCTATTTTCTTCGATTATGTTTACCTTTCCACCTTCGGGTTCCCCGAAACATTCACTTGGGCAGACTTCGTAACAAGTTCCACAACCCGTGCAACCATCTAAATCTAGCTTAATTTGAAAGCTCATTTTTCGTACTCCTTATCTATTTTTTTTCGTAATTAAGTAATTTTCAATTGATAAAATAATTACCTTTGTTTATGAGAAATGTGTAAAAGATTTAAATTTCGTTCTTATTTTTGGAAATGATCGGCAAAAGACTTCGCATTTTCTCAAATAAAAAAAAGTAAAAATTATATTTTTCTCTTATAATTCAAGATTTTTTAAACCAAGGAAATATAATACTGCTGTAAAGGCACTCCCGATTATTCCACCATAAAAACCTGCGCCAAACCACCACCAAGCATCTTCTATCTCCATATCTACGCCAAATATTATACCACCAATTAAGCTCAGAGTAAATACAAGTGCTGCAGCGTAAAAACCGAACTGTACCATTTTCTTATCGGGAATTTTTTCAGGAAACCAAAGCACAAGTACTGACATAGCGGCGCAATACAGAAGCAAAAATCCCGAGATGGCGATCGGAATGCCATAGATGCTGTTCCACGCATCTATACCTCCCCATATATAAACTCCCAGGTAGTAATTTGAGCCGTCCCACCCTCCAAAATCAAAAACTAAGAGTAGTATACCGCCAACAGCACTAAAAATTAAAGCCCCCATAAACAATATTGTTTTGGGCATTTCATTTCTCTCACTCGACATCTTTTATCACTTTTTATTTTAAGTTTAGATAATTAAATAGAAATTAATTCTATTTTTATTTATAATTATATCTTATTTAAAATAATTTAAATGTTAAGACTAAGTATTTAGTTTTACGTACAAGAAAGGAAATTCAATAATGGTTAAGATTAAAGAACAATGGGATTTCCATTCCAGTGAATCGATTCTTGGGATTGAAATAGGAGATGTCAATAATAACGGCCAAAATGAAATTATAGCATTTTCTAAATCCGGAAAACTTCTTGTTATTTCACTAAGTGGCAAAAAAATAACCGAATTTGAAATCTCAGAAAATTCCTCTATTTGGCAAGTTAAGATATGCGATATTGATCGCGACAATAAAAACGAAGTTATCTTGGGGGGTTTAGATGGTCTATTAAGAACGTTCAAATGTAACATCTCTTATGAATTACAACCTTTTTGGGCGCATCAATTTGGTGCCTCTATAAGTGGATTCTTCCTTGCGGATGTTAATGTTGATGGTATTAAAGAAATTATAGTGTATTCAATTGATAAGAGTATACGATGTCTAAATTCCTTAGATGGCTCTTTATTATGGGGGCAATTATTTGAAGATGGAATTGGTGATGCTATTTTATGGCAAGATTCTCTGAATCCTCTGACTTTAGAGATAATCGCCTGCGGAAATGATGGGACAATTCGCAGTTTTAAAGGAAGTAATGGTGAATTAATTTGGTTTAAGCGTTTTAAGGATAAAATTCGTTGTGTTTCAGGGTTAAAATCAGGTAATAAAGAAATGATTATATGTGGGGGAGATGATAAAAAAATTCATATAATCAATAAAAATACTCATGAAGATTTAAAATCGTTTCAATTCGATGATTTCGTATGGAAATGCGCATCATTTACCATTGAAAAGGAATCAAATTTATTTGTAAGTACTTACTCATTTAGCTTTTTTGACGATTCTATTAAAGTCCAGGATATCGAATTTAGTTCAAAAATTTTGTGTTTAAATTCCAAACTAGAGAAAAAGTGGGAGATTGAGAATACAAATCTGGAATGTTTTTTTCAAGCAGAAATTTATTCTAATATATATTTCATTATTGGAACAACTAAAGGAGATATTCTAATCTTAGAAGCTGGTTCTGGTAAAATCATTGCTGAAATTAACAAAAATTCCTGTGTTAATGACATTAAATACGATTCAGAGTTAAAAACTCTTATTAGTTGTCATGATGACGGTTCTATATTCGCTTACTTTTTAGGTAAGTCTTAATTTTATTATTTGGATAAAATACTTCTAATTGAGAAACTATGTGTCGTATGTTCTTTAAGTGCTCTCTTGAACCATTTCGTATGGATTACAAAATTTTGAAAGAATACGTAAAATCGTGCCATTGGCGCTATTTAAGGAAGTATGACCTATTAGGACACCATGGATTAGGCTGGGGGTTTGCGTACATCTCTGAAAACGATAATAAACTCGTAATAAAGCGAGATATAACTCCCATTTATCACGCAGACTGGAAAAACCTTGCAAAAATTAAAACTAGATTCCTTTTAGTCCACGCAAGAAAAACTCTTCCTTGGAAAAAGAACTTAAGAAACGTACACCCTATTAATATTGAAGAGAAATATCTTATAACTCATAATGGAATAATAAAAAGCTTCCCAAGTAAAAAATTAAAAAACCCAAAATTGGATAAAATTTACAACGAAACTGACTTAGACACTCGAAAATACCTTTGCTCAATTATTAACGAGTTAAAGGAAGGTAATAATCTGAAGAGTGGCTTGGAAAACATCTTTAAAGGGATCGAGATAGGCGCTGGTGCTAATGCTTTTATTTTTAATTCTCATTTTTGCAATGTCATTACTAATCATAAAAATAATTTTAACGGGAGACACCATACACTATTTTTAAGTAAAAATCATAACGATATCCTTGTAAGCACAACACAATTTACTGAAAATGCTAAAGAAATTCCAAATTACTCCTTAATACAAATAGATTTAAATGACCTAAACTTGAATATGGTGAAGTTAGAATTTTAGAATCAGTTGATTAAATTTAAAATAAAAAAAATAAAAAAGTTTTATAATACTCTGCCTACTCTCCGGATTCTTCTTCAGCAGCTAATTCCTCTTCCAATTCTTCGAGCGGAACAGGCGCTGGAGTGGTGAGCATTGAATATCCTATCCAAATAGCGATAATCGCGATTAGAAGTACCATAATCCAGAGTGGTAGAACGGTAAATAGTCTGTAATCGAGCCAATCGATTTCAAATATCCGGAAGAAGGCATCCCAATTCGGATCGCCACCAAGGGTTTCAAACCATAAATCAACGACACTTCCCATGGTATAGATAATAGCGATTAGGATGCCAAGGATCATAACGATTGCTCCAATTATCTTGTCTTTAGCCATATTTAACACCTTTATGAAATTCAGACATGTTTTTTTTTTTAATATTTTCAAGCAAGGTTTCTTTGCTTAATATTATTTTTAAAATTATATTAAATTAAAACCATTCGTTAAGGATCACTTGGTTTTAATTGTGATGATCCATAATTTGATAATATAAAAGGAATATTGATATATAAATCGGTTTTATTAAAGAGAATACTATGCCAAATCAAGCCCAGTACGTTCTAATCATCGGTTCAAGTAATATGGATTTGAATATCTACTCGCAACGGTTCCCAAAGCCAGGTGAAACCGTAACAGGGGGTGTTTTTAAGCAATTCCTGGGGGGAAAAGGTGCGAACCAAGCGGTAGCTTCTGTAAGGTCTGGTTCTGAAACAATTTTTATTGGTAAGGTGGGTATAGACGCGTTTGGAAACGATATGATTTCTCAATTAGACAATGAAGGAGTAAATGTAGAACATGTTATAAGGGATCCGCACGAATCAAGCGGTGTAGCTTTTATATTAATAGATGAAACTGGAGAAAATATGATTAGCGTAGCACCCGGAGCCAACTTTAAATTAACTCCAGAAGAAGTTCAAGCTAATTCAGAGGTTATTAAAAACGCTAAATGTTTAATAGTTCAAATGGAGATCCCTATTGAAACAATTGAAGAAATTTTTAAAATTGCAGAACAAGGGGAAGTCATAAAAATTCTAAATCCAGCGCCTTTAAAGCC